>JGI10211J34971_10001002_pt1 | contig 23608 bp, 20 predicted proteins | sample Etolagsediment_FD_34971 | JGI IMG/M metagenome (IMG submission 34971)
CGAACAGGAGATCACAGGGCTTGCCGCCTCGGTTTCGGCCGACGGCATCGCCTCCATCGTCGTCGACACCCAGATGAACTACCTCTCGCGTGGAGAAGCCCCGAAACTTGCTGAAAAGCTCGGCGGGCGCTACTTCTACCTGCCAAATGCAAAAGCGGAACAGATCGCAGAAGCCGCCATGAGCTAGTACATCATAAGGCAGTACTTTCAAAAAACCTCCCCTGTGGATAACGCAGAGGGAGGTTTTTTATTGTTATTTTACGTATAATGAAGTAATGATGGGCGTGACCTTTTCGTACTGCCCAGGTCACCCAATGGTCTTTACAACCTTCTTCTTCATTGTATTAGCATATGGCACAGCAGAGAAAGATTGCGGCGATCGTAGGCCTCGAGCACTACAACACAGGCCTCTGGAAAAAGATCAAGGCCATGATGTCCAGCGATGCCGAGCTCTCCCAGTGGACAGATATCGACCTCGAAAAGCAGAACCCCGAGGCAGCGAAAGCCATTGCAGAGGCCGACTGCATCTTCATGAGCATGATCAACTTCAAAGACCAGGTAGACTGGTTCAAAGAGCAGCTCGAGCATGCCACCAACCCCGACAAAACCATCTTCGTCTTCGAGTCCATGCCCGATGCCATGGCGCTCACCAAGGTAGGCAACTATGTGGTCAGCGAAGGCAAGGGGGGTATGCCCGACGCCGTCAAGAACGTAGCCAGGATGCTGGTCAAAGGGCGCGATGAAGACGCCCTCTACGGCTACATGAAGCTCATGAAGATCATGCGCACCATCCTTCCCCTGGTGCCGAAAAAAGCCAAAGACTTCAAGAACTGGCTCATGGTCTACTCCTACTGGATGCAGCCAACCCCCGAGAACATTGTCAACATGTTCCGCCTCATCCTCAGAGAGTACTTCAACGAACCCGTCGAGGTAGCACCTCTCGTAGATGTCCCCAACATGGGACTCTACCACCCCGATGCCCCGGCCTACTTCAAGGATGTCAAGAGCTACAAATCGTGGTCTAAAAAACGGAAAGTCAACCTCGACAAAGGGCAGAACATCGCCCTGCTCTTCTTCCGCAAACACCTCCTGCAGGAAAAAACCTATATCGACGACACCATTCGGGCATTCGAGCAGAAAGGGCTGCACGTCTATCCCTCCTTTGTCATGGGTGTCGAAGGCCACGTGCTCGTACGCGACTGGTTCACCAAAGAAAAAATAGACCTGCTCATCAACATGATGGGGTTCGGTCTGGTCGGCGGCCCAGCCGGGTCAACCAAGCCAGGCACAGCAGCTGAAGCACGCGACGAAATCCTTCAGAAGCTCGACGTACCCTATATCGTCTCCCAGCCCCTGCTCGTGCAGGACTTCGAATCCTGGCATGAACTCGGCGTCTCGCCCATGCAGACCACCTTCACCTACTCCATTCCTGAGATGGACGGTGCCATATCGCCCATTATTCTCGGCGCGCTCAAAGATGGCAAGATCGAGACAGTACCCGAACGAATCAACCGTCTTGCCACCATCGCATCGCAGTGGCTTCGCCTCAGGGCGGCCACCAACAAAGAGAAAAAGCTCGCCTTCATCGTCTACGACTACCCTCCCGGCCTCGGCAAAAAAGCAAGCGCCGCACTGCTCGACGTGCCAAAATCGCTGCTCAGCATCCTGCAGCGCCTCAAAAAAGAGGGCTACAATGTAGGAGAGCTTCCCTCCACACCCGAAGAGCTCTTCAAAGCTATTGATCGCGCAACCGACTACCAGGTCATGCACTCCAGGCCCGAAGCACTCAACATCAACGGCGAAAAATTCCGTGAGCTCACCACCTCCCGCGAACGAGAGCGCATAGAAGAGCGCTGGCAGAACTTCCCCGGAGAAATAGTCCCCATCGGTTCCGAAGAAGTGTTCCTCGGCGGCGTCCGTTTCGGCAACATCTTCATCGGCGTCCAGCCGCGACTTGGAGTCCAGGGCGATCCCATGCGCCTGCTCTTCGACAAGCAGAACACACCGCATCACCAGTACATCGCCTTCTACCGCTGGATCAGCCGCGAGTTCCAGGCCCACGCCATGATTCATGTCGGCATGCACGGCTCCGTCGAATGGATGCCCGGCCTGCAGACCGGCCTCACCGGCGACTGCTGGCCCGACGCCCTCTGCGGCGAAACGCCCCATTTCTACATCTACCCGCTCAACAACCCCAGCGAAGCCACCATCGCCAAGCGCCGCGGGCTGGCCACCATGGTCTCCCATGTCGTCCCGCCGCTCTCGCGTGCAGGCCTCTACAAAGAGTTGCCAGCGCTCAAGGATCTCCTCGCAGACTACCGTGAGCGCCGCCTTGGCGAAAGTGGTGAAGACGGAGAGATCGAAGGCACCATCATGCAGAAAGCCGAGCTCCTCAACCTCACAGACGACTGTCCCCGCAGGGCAGGGGAGCCGTTCGCCGAGTTCGTCAGTCGCCTCTACAGCTACATTCTCGAGCTTGAAAACCGCCTTATCTCCAACTCGCTCCATACCTTCGGCGAAGCAAGCCCGCTCGACTCGCAGCTCATCACCATCACGGAAACCCTCAAGAACCGAGGAGAAGAAGGGACGACACTGCCAAGCATGTTCATGCACAACTCGGGGAAAAACGGTCACTTCAGCTCCTACGAAGAGCTCGCACAGCGCTCCAGGGCCGGTGAAGAAGATGCAATATCCACCCGCGAATGGGTTGAAGAAGCCTGCAAGACCTTCTTTGAAAAAGTACTCTTCCAGCACAAGCAGCCAGCAAGAGTGTTTGCAGAAATCACCGGCGGAACCCAGCTGCCACAGGAATACCACGACAGCGTCGGCAACCTTCTCAACGAAGGGCAGCGGATGCTCAGGGCCCTGCAGGACAACACCGGAGAAATGGAATCGCTTGTCCGCGTTCTCGACGGTCGCTACATCTCCTCCGGTCCAGGTGGCGACCTCGTACGTGACGGCATGAACGTACTGCCATCAGGTCGCAACATCCACTCCATCGACCCCTGGCGCATACCCTCGGAACTTGCCTTCAAGCGTGGCAGCCAGATCGCCGATGGCCTCATTGCACGCCACATTGAAGATAACGACGGTCACTACCCGGAAACCATCGCCCAGGTTATCTGGGGACTCGATACCATCAAAACCAAAGGCGAAGCCGTCGCCGTCGTCATCAGGCTGCTTGGAGCCGAACCCGCCTACGACGCCTTCGGCAAGATCAGCCACTACCAGCTCATCCCGCTCGACAAGCTCCAGAGGCCACGCATCGACGTTCTCATGCAGCTCAGCCCGATCTTCCGCGACGCCTTCGGCCTCCTCATGGACCAGCTCGACCGACTCGTCCAGGATGCAGCAAAAGCCGATGAACCGCACGATATGAACTTCGTCAGAAAACATGTCGACGAAGCCATGGCAAACGGCGCCGACTTCGAAAGCGCCACCTCCCGGCAGTTCACCCAGGCACCAGGCAGCTACGGCACCTATGTCGACGACATGATCGAAGACTCCGCCTGGGAGAAAGAAGACGACCTCGACGAACTCTTCATCCGCCGAAACAGCAGTGCCTATGGTGGTTCCAGGAAAGGGGAGCAGCAAAGCGACATCCTCAAAGGACTGCTCGGCACCGTCGACCGCGTAGTCCACCAGGTCGACTCCACCGAGTTCGGTATTTCCGACATCGATCACTACTTCTCATCATCCGGATCCCTCCAGCTCGCAGCCCGCAAGCGCAACACCCGGACAAAAGACATCAAGCTCAACTACGTCGAATCCTTCACCTCCGACATCAAGCTCGATGACGCCAACAAAGCCCTCAGGGTAGAGTACCGCTCCAAACTTCTCAACCCAAAATGGTTCGAAGGCATGCTCAAGCACGGCCACAGCGGAGCCACCGAAATCAGCAACCGCGTCACCTACATGCTCGGCTGGGACGCCGTCACCCAGAGCGTCGACGACTGGGTTTACGAAAAAACCGCAGAAACCTACGCCCTCGACCCCAACATGCGTGAACGCCTCGCCGACCTCAACCCGCAGGCCGTCAAGAACATCGTCGGTCGCATGCTCGAAGCCCACGGCCGAGGCATGTGGAAAGCCGATCAGGACATGATCAACGAACTCCAGGATATCTACGCCGACCTCGAAGACCGCCTCGAAGGCATGCTCGACGACGAGTAGGGACGTTCTTTACAAACGTTAAAAACGCTTGCAACCCCCTCGGGCAACCGGGGGGGGGACAAAAAAGCACAGCGGAGGTTTTGGAAACAAAAAAAGCCCCAGTGTTTTACCAGGGCTTTTCTTTTGTGCGGAGAGGGAGGGATTCGAACCCTCGGTAGCCCTTTACGGACTACGTCGGTTTAGCAAACCGGTGCCTTCAGCCACTCGGCCACCTCTCCACGTAATGTGTGCGGAGGATGAGGGACTCGAACCCCCAAGGGCGTGAACCCGGCAGTTTTCAAGACTGCTGCATTACCAATTATGCTAATCCTCCAACGATAGATATAAGGAACAGGGCGATAAAATAGGTATTTGGTCCTGTATGTGCAAGTGTCAAATAAAATATCTTTTTTGGCGGAGAGAGAGGGATTCGAACCCTCGAGGGCGTTAACCCTACCCGCTTTCCAGGCGAGCGCACTAGACCACTATGCGACCTCTCCAAAACTGTTGTAACCTACAACAAAATCCTTTTTTTGCCAGGCTCCCAATGTACAACCTCTGAAACTATTTTAAAAACTCCAGAAGTCGTTTTTCAACGAATATGTCATCCTTATTTAAAAAATATTGGGAAGAAATAAAAGCGCTTTTTAAATTGGCAAAACTTGTTTCCGCCGTAATCCTCTAAACCTGTCTACCCTATGGCAAAAGTTCTTTACGAGGCACTGACCTTCGATGATGTACTGCTGGTGCCAGCCTATTCGGCAGTCCTTCCAAAAGAGACAGATGTTTCCAGCCGCCTGACCCGCAATATCACCCTTCGTATACCGATGGTGAGTGCTGCAATGGATACGGTAACGGAATCGGAACTCGCAATCGCCCTTGCCCGCTCAGGCGGCCTCGGCTTTGTCCACAAGAACCTGACTATCGAGCAGCAGGCTCGTGAAGTAGCCCGTGTCAAGCGTTACGAAAGCGGTATTATCCGTAATCCCGTAACCGTGCATGAAGACGCAACCGTTCAGGAAGTGCTCGACCTGATGCACAAGCATGCAATTTCAGGTATACCCGTCCTCGAGCGCGGCACCTCCATGAAACTCAAAGGCATCGTCACCAACCGTGACCTTCGCTTCAAACCGTCACCAAACGAGCCCATTTCCACCATCATGACCACAGGCGATCTGGTGACCGCCCATGAGCACATCGACCTCGAAGATGCCGAAGAGATCCTGCTCTCCAACAAGATCGAAAAACTCCTGATCACCGATAGTGAGGGAGACCTCAAGGGCCTGATTACCTTCAAGGATATCCAGAAACGCAAGCAGTATCCCAACGCATGCAAGGATGAGCACGGCCGGCTTCGCGTTGGTGCTGCTGTAGGCATCCGTTCAAACACCATCGACCGTGTCAAAGCCCTTGTCGAAGCAGGAGTCGACGTCGTTGCTGTCGATACAGCTCACGGCCACAGCAAAGCAGTTGGCGACATGGTTCGCACAATCAAGAACGCATATCCAGACCTCGACGTAGTGGCAGGCAACGTAGCCACCCCCGAAGCGGTACGTGACCTCGTGTCAGCCGGAGCAGATGCAGTGAAAGTCGGTATCGGCCCCGGAAGTATCTGTACCACCAGGGTGGTTGCCGGTGTAGGCATGCCCCAGCTGACCGCCATCATGAAGTGCGCCGAGGAAGCCGCAAAATCAGGCACGCCGATCATTGCTGATGGCGGCATCAAGTACAGCGGTGATATCTCCAAAGCCCTTGCAGCCGGGGCAGATGCTGTCATGATCGGCAGTATCTTTGCCGGTACCGACGAAAGCCCGGGCGAAACAATCCTGTACGAAGGGCGCCGTTTCAAGGAATACCGCGGCATGGGCTCGCTTGGCGCAATGTCCGAACCCGAAGGCAGCAGCGATCGCTACTTCCAGGACGCATCGACAGAAAGCAAGAAATATGTTCCTGAAGGTATCGAGGGCAGGATTCCGGCCAAAGGCAAGCTCGAAGAAATTGTCTACCAGCTCATCGGTGGTCTCAAATCCTCGATGGGGTACTGCGGTGTCATGAACATCGAAGAGATGAAACAGAACACCTCCTTTGTCCGCATCACCTCTGCAGGCCTCCGCGAAAGCCATCCGCATGACGTGATGATCACCAAGGAAGCACCGAACTATTCAGTGTCATAGTCTGCATAGGTTCCCCAGGTATAAAGAGCTCCGTGTATCGGGGCTCTTTTTTTTTGCACTCTTGGAATCCCGGAATTTTCGTTAAATTTTCCTGAAACTGGAGTGTATTTCCCAGTTATCCAGTCATAACCTCTTTATGATAACGGCCTGATGTACCTGCCGGTCATGAACAAAACCTAACAGGAGCAGTATGTCAGAAAACGAACAGAAACCAGGTCTTATGAAAACAGTTGCCACAGTGGTTGGTGTAGGCGGTGGCATTGTCAGTGCACCGATTGCCCTTCCGCTTGCATTGCATGCCGGAGCGGGCGCTCTTATCGGTGGCCTCGGCATTGCTGCTGCCAGTGCAGTTGCCAATGCCCTGGGTGGTTCGCACGATAAGGTCACGACATCCCAAGGCATGCCTTCGCCTGCTGGTGCAGATCCTGTCGATCCCGAGTAGCAACTGCCAGGCTTCTGCGTACTCATTTCCCATCATGTAGTGTTGTGTCAATAAAGCAGACAGAAACTGTCCTTTTTAGAACTAACAGCCAGCAGAACTTGTTACAAGGGAAGAGGGAATAAACAGGAGAAGTATGAACACCATGCACCTGCCTGGTTTGCCTCTAATCCTCTTACTTATGCTGCTTGTTTCCTGCAGCTCGCAAGGGAGTAGGCAAGAACCAGGTACATCTGCAGGAAGAACCAAGGAGGACAACATGCAGTACAATCCCCTGACAAAGGAAGAAGAACGCGTCATCATACACAAAGGAACCGAACCCCCCTTTACAGGAAAGTACGTACAGTTCCACGAAGACGGCGCATTCCATTGCAAGCAGTGTGGCGAGCCCCTGTTCAGCTCAGAGAACAAATTCGATTCCGGAACCGGCTGGCCGAGTTTCGACGACGCCATTGAAGGCGCAGTACGCGAGATTCCTGATGCTGACGGCAGAAGGACAGAAATAGTCTGTGCCAACTGTGGAGCCCATCTGGGTCATGTTTTCAGGAATGAAGGCTTCACCGACAAAAACACCCGGCACTGTGTCAACTCGATTTCACTACAGTTCAGTCCCGACAACCCACAGGGCGCGGCAGACCATCATCGATTGGAAACAGCTGTGTTTGCCGGTGGGTGCTTCTGGGGGGTAGAGCACCACTTCAAGAAGGTCAAAGGAGTTATCTCTACCACGGCAGGTTACACAGGTGGTCACAAGGCAAATCCGACCTACAAAGAGGTATGTTACACCGATACTGGTCACGCAGAAGCTGTACAGGTAGAGTTCGATCCAGCTCAGGTCAGCTATGAAACCCTGGCGCGACTCTTTTTCGAGATTCATGATCCCACCCAGCTCGATAGACAGGGCCCGGATAGAGGCACCCAGTACCGTTCAGCAGTCTATTACGCCAACGAAGCACAGAAAAAGACCGCAGAAGAGCTCATTGAACAGCTGAAGAACAACGGCTACAACGTCGTGACCAGGTTGGAAGAGGCCTCCACGTTTTATCCCGCAGAAGGGTACCACCAGGATTACTATGAAAAAACAGGGCACGAACCCTACTGCCATATCTACCAGAAACGGTTTACAGACTAGATATCACATGCCCGTAAAAACCGCCTTCTCAGGAATGGCGGTTTTTATTTTGATAATTATGAGCATATGCTTATAATTAAACAGTGAACCTCATCAGGAAACAAAAGGAGAATAATGATGAACGCAAGGAAAAGAACATTTGAATGTGCCGATTGCGGCCATACATGGGCAGTGGCATTTGGCACCGGTCGTCCCGAAACTTGCCCAACATGCGGATCTGCCGCAGTACATCGCCGTCATGAAGAAGGTTTCGTGCCAGGTAATGGCGAAGGCTGTGGCCTCGGGCTCGGACGAGGTCGTGGTGCAGGCAGGGGCCAGGGCGCAGGCCATGGAGCCGGCCAGGGAAGAGGCATAGGACGAGGCCAGGGTACCGGCCGGGGTGCAGGACGCACGAACGTCTGCACGACACATCATCACGACCACGATCATGATCACGGCCACGAGCACCATCACGACCACGATCATGGCCAGGGAGGGAATGCCTCATGATCATTGCAGTCCCACTCTCCGAACAGAACGGCATGGCATCTGCAGTATGTGAACATTTCGGCAGTGCACCGTTCTATGGTATCTACGACATAACAAGCAAACAGCTTGAAATTGTCTCCAACGCCAATATGGAGCACGAGCATGGCCAGTGCCGTCCAACGGATATATTTACCGAGCACGTCATCGCAGCAGTAGTATGCAACGGTATCGGCGGCAGGGCAGTGCGCAAGCTCGAGGATCTCGGCATTGGTATCTACATGGCTGACCAGGCTCCATCGCTCGAAGTGGCACTAGAGCGCTTTGAAAAAGGAGAACTCAAAAAAGTGGATCACAAGATTGCCTGTGAAGGGCATGACTGTCACTAAGGCTCCCCGGTTCAGCTCCTCACAGCAGAAGAACGCTCTATCCCTACCCCCCATCGGGATAGAGCGTTCACTGTGTACAGCAGCTTCTGTGCAGCTCATCCAAGCATCAGCAGGCTTACCGCCATCACCGCCATGCCCAGCACCAGCCCTGAAATCGCAAAGTGGTGTTCGCCATACTCCTCAGCGGTAGGCAGGAGTTCATCAAGTGAAATATAGACCATAATACCAGCCACCCCAGCCAGCACCACGCTGAACAACAGGGGCGACATGAACGGCTGGAGAATCAGGTACCCCGCCAACGCCCCGGCCGGCTCCGCAAGCCCCGAGAGAAACGAATAGGAAAACGCCTTCTTGCGGCTCTTCGTCGCAAAGTAGATCGGTACCGCCACAGCCATCCCCTCCGGGATATTGTGCAGCGCAATGGTCGTAGCGATCACGATCCCAAGGCTCGGGTCCGAAAGGGCGCTGAAAAACACCGCCAACCCTTCCGGGAAATTATGGATCCCGATAGCCAGCGCAGTAAACAGCCCCATCCTGTAGAGCTGGGTTTCCGGTGCTCGGTCTTCCTGAATCCCTCCAATCATCGACATCTCATGCGGATTCTCAACATTTGGCACAAGCTGATCTATCAGCCATATCAGCCCGATCCCGCCAAAAAATGCCAGTGTCGACACCCATCCAGCCATACCCTCCCTAAGCTCGTGCAGAATCATCTCCTTCGCCTCAGGCAGAATCTCCACGAACGACACATACAGCATGATTCCCGCAGAAAACCCCAGCGCAAACGTCAGGAACCGCTTGTTCGTATGCGGCACCAGAAGCGCCATCGCACTGCCAATCCCCGTCGACAACCCCGCCAGTCCCGTCAGTATCAGCGCAGTCAAAACCGAATCACTCATGCTATCCCTAAACTAAACAGTGAAAAGTACATACCCATCCTTCAACTCCATTGCTCCCCCCACCGTTCCGCTGCAAAAAAAGGGGACATTTCTTACTTAGTAAGGAACATCCGCACTTCTTCGAGGGTGGTGCAGACATGGTAGAGGGTGTGGTGGTCGGGTTTGACCATGTTTTGGGTGGCGATGGTGTTGAAGAAGTCGGTGAGAGGGGTCCAGAAGTTGTCGATGTTGTAGAGGATGATCGGCTTTTCGTGGTGCCCGAGGTGGCGCCAGGTGATTGCCTCCACCAGTTCATCGAGCGTACCGAACCCGCCCGGCATGACAATAAAGGCATCAGCCCACTCTACGAGCTTCATTTTTCTTTCATGCATACTTTCTACCACGTGCAGCTCCGAAATCCCGTAGTGTGCAACTTCCCGTTCTTCGAGGAAGCGGGGAATAATACCACGTACCCGACCTCCGTTTTCCATAACAGCATTGGCAATGCAGCCCATCAGTCCAACATTGCCTCCGCCGAAAACAAGGTCGATATTCTGCCTCGCAAGTTCGTTACCAAGCTCACGTGCAGCCTTGAAAAAAGAAGCCGGAGCCTTGTCGCTCGAACTGCAATACACGGTAACGGAGCCTGTCATGCTTATGGGGGGGTGAAGTTTCTGGTGATACTGTCGTCGGACTGACGGTAGACGTAGGTTTCAGGACCATCAATTTTTCGTACGTTGAATCCGTGTTGTAGTGCCCTCTGCCAAAGGTCTGTGTCCTCAGCATAGGCAATATCGGCAAAACCATCGAGCTCTTCAAACATCCTGCGATCTCCGAACATCGTACCACAGAGAATGCACTCACTGATATGCACCATGTTCTCAGGATCGCGATAATCCGGCACATAGATATCTGTATCGCCCGAAAACCCTCCCGACAAAAGATCCAGGGACGGATTTCGGCGCATGATTTCCACACGTGAAGCAAGATGGTCGGGGAGATAGAGATCGTCACTGTCTATAAAAGTGACAAATTCGCTGCATGAATTATCCATACCGGCATTGCGTGCCTGTGGCGCACCCCGGTTTCTCTGTTTCATGTAACGGATACGCGAGTCTTTTTCCATCAGAGGCGCAAGCAGCTCGGCGGTATTGTCCGTTCCACCATCATCCACGATAACAAGCTCCCACTTTGTAAACGTCTGTTGCACAACGCTTGCAACTGCCGACAGAATACAATGCCCTCTGTTGAACGTTGGAAGTATGACCGCCACCACAGGTATATCTGGAAACAACATGTTTCCTGTTTTTGGGGGGTTAAAGGGGGTACCGGAATGAGCACTCTATAGTGTAAATAAATGTAACCCATTCCGGTAAAATCAAAAAGAACTATATATCCGGAGCTCCTCGTCAGAACATCACTTTCTTCTCGATGAAGCGATAGCCCGGAGCCGAAAAGGCGACATGTATCGCCTGCCTCCTGATGCCCGGCGCAGTGTTGAGCAGCTTCAGGTCGCGCAGAGGAACCTGCATGACCGTCGAAGCACTCTTGAGGGTTTTGAGTACCCGGTTGCCCTGCCGGATAGTGATCACACCCTCTTTTGGCGCCGTACCAAGCTGCAGGAGCAGGTTCGTCCTGATCACCCGTACGTTGAGCGTAAGTACCAGCGGCATCGCCTTCCACAGTTCCAGGGTCGGATCGCCGATTGTATGGTATATTTCCAGGTGGCCCTTCACGCCGGAACTCGTGCCATGAGCCACGAACAGGTACATTTTCGCATAGTTCAGGATATCCCCCAACCTGTTGTTCTTGATCCCGTAGCTCGCCGTCGTGCCTGGGTAGGTCGGGATCACGCCAGGATAGAGCGCATCGAAGAGTCCCTTGATCAGGCTGTCATTCCTCCACGTACCAGACACCCTTGTTGCAGCCACCAGTGACGGAGCACCTCCTTTCAGCTTCAGGATGCTTTCGGCGAAACTGTCGTACGCAGAACTGTAGTCGAACCGTCCTGTCAGGCAGTTGATCGAGAGGAAGATCGACGGATAGGCACTTGTGATCGAGTCCAGGTCATTGTTGGTAAACGACGGATGCGACCAACCGCTCGTCCCGCCGTGATCACGATGGCCTACCAGCACCTGCCCTTCAGCCGTCTCCGAGATCAGCATCTCCGTCGCAGTATTCCCATCAACGATCGCCGCCTTCACATCAGCCGGTATCGGCGTCCCATCCTTGTAGTATTGCGGGTTAGGATTGTTCGATACATAGATACGTTGCACATCCTTGCCCAGCGCCACAAGGTGCGAACGGATGCTTTCCATGGTCTTCATGTACGCCCTGTCCGCCTTGCCATCCTGCGGAGAATCGTCCTGGAAATAGGCTGCCGCGGTAATGCGGTCATAATAAGCCGGGTCACAAGGCGGTGTTTTCTCGTAACGGATGATCTGTTCCACGATATCCATCGCCTCATTCGCAGTCTGTACCGGCATTCTCCCGATCGCAAGCCATGGCGCCACGCAGTCCGAACTGCCCGAAGCATCGTTCGGTGTCGAGTAGTAGTAGTCCGATGCCTTGTCAGCTATGCTTTCTGTCACGATATGCGATGTATCACCCAGAAGCAGCACATAGCGCAGCCTCGAGCTCTTTGTTCTCCTCCGGTCACGAACATAGTTCTTTATGTTCGCGACAGAATTTCCCACTGATGCAATGTCTGTAAGCTGTGTCGATATCCCCTTCAGTTTCTTCCAGTCCGCAAGTTTTTCGGCAGCCGCCTTGAAGTTCTGGTGGTAGATGATGAGGAACTCGGGAGTGAAGAGGCGAAGTTCAGGAATACTCAGCGCCGGTTCAAGCCGTGAGACAGCACTTCGGGCAGGGTTCAGGAGCAGGTTGCCGTAGCCCTCGCGGCTAAGCTCCGGGTCCATGAACGAGAGCGAAAAATCCATCTCACCATCATGCTCCCCAGCACTCCTGAACCGCAGCGTCACCGTGATGTTACTGTACCCCCGGAGTGTCTTTGTTGCCGCATTGCACTGCAGCGGGCAGATTTCCACCAGCACCGTGTTATATGCATCGATATCCTTCGCGTCACTTACACGCGCAATGTCGGGCGGGTAAAACTCATCCCGCGCGTAAGCCTCCGCGCTGTACTCGAACGGATGTTCCATATCTGCATCAGTTGCCTCCTCCTGTGCCGGAGTCACCAGAATATCATTGAACGTCACAGCGCGTCCCTTTTCCACGCCCAGCTCGATCTCCACTCCTTTGGGAACCTGCACAAACCTGCGGAAAATCGGCATCAGGGGCTGTCCGCTTCTCGACAGGTAGCCCGCACCTCGAATGCCGACCTCCTTGAACGGCAGTTTCTCCCCATCGATATCCTTCTCGGTATCAGCAATCTTGAAGCCGGGAAAAATGCAGGAAATTGTCAGCTGTTCCTCTGTTTCCTGGAGCTCGATCACAGGGTCGGTGCCGTGCAGCTCCGCATCGAACTCGCCGGAAATTCCTGCAGGTTTGAGTGAGTAGAACTCTTTGCTCATTGTCTGTTCCTCCGTCTGGTTATGGTTGGCATGGCAGTAGGCGTCTTCCCGGTCGTAACAACAGAACCTGCAGTGTAGGATGGGAGGGTGCGGGTCTATATGCAGTACAGGAATCCTGTATATAAACTACATATAATTGCGTAGTGGTCCAATGGAAAAAACACAGAGTGACACGTTACTGCTGGCTCAACAGGGGTAGGGGAGAGGACGCAAAAAGGGAGCGAGTGGTCAGGGATTGACGGCCCGGATAGCAAATGCAGACACCAGCATACCCGCCACAAGGAAATTCTGTGCAATAGCGTTGTAGCGCACATCCATGGTTTTAGGGGAGTGTACCAGGCTGAACTGCAAGGCAAACTGGGGGATAATCAGAAGCATCACAGCCAGGGCATGCCAGGTTTCATCGAGCATGAACAGGTAGGCCGCGGCAAGCAACTGGCCAAGATCGATCAGCACAGCAGCAATCAGTGCAGCTTTTCGGGCACCGAACACCACAGGCAGCGTACGGATATTGTTCTGCCGGTCTCCCTCGATCGATTTGAAATCATTGATCGTCATGGTTCCCGTGCTTGCAAGGGTAAAGAGCCCCGCAACCACCAGTGACGGCCAGAGAATCGACCCACTCATTTCCGGAGCGTAAGCGATAACCCCCGCCATCCACGGAATGACCAGGTACGAAACCGCCACAATGATATTACCAGCCCACAGGCGCTTCTTCAGCTTTATCGGATTGGCACTGTACAGGTGCGCGTTGATGATGCCCACAACCACGTAAAGCCCGATCAGCGGATGGATCAGGTAGCCAGCCACCACCGACAGCAGAGCCCACACGGAAATAAGGAGGGTGGCGTTGCGCAGGGAAATCGCTCCGCCCGGTATCGGACGTCCCGGTTCGTTGATCGAATCCAGGTCCCGGTCGAAATAGTCATTCAGCATCTGGCAGGTCCCGCTCGCCAGGGGACCAGTCAGCAGCAGGCCAAGCAGAAACTTCCACCCCAGCACATCCGGCCAGCCGAATGCACCGCTTGCCACTGCTCCGCAGAGAAAACTCCATATCACCGGAATCCATGTCACCGGCTTGAGGAACCTCCATAACAGCCCCAGCTTCGATGCGTTCTGGTTTCCGGTTTGTTTTCCAACGGCACCCTTGCCGTCGCGGAGATCCATGTTATCGTTATATAACTCCCTCACCCGTGCGGTTTTATGGTTCCTTGACCCCTACATGGCGGTGTCACGTATAGTACATTTTTTCGGGGGAAAAATAAAAGCGGCCCAACAATGCAGACCGCTTTTATCTCTATCAAAGTGCGTTCGGAACTCAGCCCTGAACGATGCACTCTGCTGGGCACACAGCAACACAAGCCTGGGCATCGAGGCCAGCGCATTCGTTGCAGGTGTTAGGATCGATGACATAGATGTCATCACCAGCTGCAATTGCGTTGACCGGGCATTCTGGTTCGCAAGCGCCGCAGTAGGTGCATTCTTCAGTAATGTAAAGTGCCATGGTATGCTCTCTCTTAAGAGTTACAAGAAAATAAAAAAATACTCCTCCCTGATCATCAGAGGAGGACTAATATAACCTCATCGTTACTTTCGTGCAAAAGAAAAGGCCTCCAGCAGTCTCAAAAAAACCAGGAAACCTTTGCTGGCAAAGTCTGAGCAGTCCTCACACCTTGTAGATGCAGTCAACAGGGCATACGGCCACACATGCAGCCTCATCATGGTATCCCACGCAATCAACGCACACATCTTCATCAATCACGTACATCTCTTCACCTGCAGAAATAGCATTCACCGGGCACTCAGGCTCGCATGCCCCACAGTACGTACACTCTTCAGTAATTCTATGTGCCATTATCATGTCCTCCACTAGGTTTTCAAATCTCTGCGACTACCAACACTCACTATAACCAACAACCCCCCGCCCGAAGTTCCCATGCTCATGGGGACGTCCCTACTCCTGCTCGTAGGCGTCGATGATGTCGCGGACGAGGCGGTGACGGACGACGTCGGATTTATCGAGGAAGACGAAGCTGATGCCTTCAATGTTCTGCAGAATGTTACGGGCGTTGAGGAGTCCGGAATCAAGCTCCCTGGGCAGGTCGACCTGGGTGATATCGCCGGTGATGATCGCCTTGGAGTTCACTCCGAGCCTGGTGAGGCACATCTTCATCTGCTTGTTCGATGCATTCTGTGCCTCGTCGAGGATGATGAACGAGTTGTTGAGAGTGCGGCCGCGCATGTAAGCGAGGGGAACGATCTCGATCACGCGCTGTTCGGTCAGTGCCCGGAGCTTTTCAGCTGTCAGCATGTCCTGCAGGGCATCGTAGAGGGGGCGCAGGTAAGGATCAATTTTCTGGGCCAGGTCTCCCGGCAGGAACCCGAGGCTCTCGCCAGCTTCCACGGCAGGCCTGGCCAGCACGATCCGCTTCACCTGCTTCGCTTTCCACGCAGCCACCGCAATGGCAACCGCAGTATAGGTCTTGCCTGTCCCTGCCGGCCCGATGGCAAACAGGATATCATTGTGCCTGGCTTCCACCACCATGCGACGCTGGCCGCCGGTTTTCGCCTTCACCACGTAATCTCTCGTCGAAACAATCACCTCGCCACCTTCCAGCACACCGCTTGTTTTTCTGAGCCCCTGCACGCCCGGTATCGAAGCGATGGAGAGCAGTGTCGTCACATCACTTTCCAGCACCTCACCATGTTGCTCGGCAAGCATCACCAGCTCCTCGAGGATCCGCCGTACCGCGAGCACTTCCGGTTCATCGCCCTGCATCGCCACCGTGTTGCCGCGTGCCACAATCCGCACCTCCGGGAACTCCTCACGTATCTTTTTAAGATGGGTATCCTGTGCTCCCAGGACAATGACTGGTTCGATTCCGGCAAGTTCGATGAACTGTTCAGTTTTCAATGTGGTAGAGTGAAAGTGTTAAGAATCTGTTGCATCCAGGTAAGGGTTCTCCTGCTGCAGGTACTGCTGCACGTAATCCTGCACACCATCCTCGAGGGGCGTCATCTCCACGGTGCAGCCGTATGCCTTCAGTTTCTGCATGTCAGCCTGGGTATAGTACTGGTACTTGTCGCGCAGTTTTTCGGGCATCGGGATAAACTCGATGTCCGGCTCGATACCCATCGCCTCGAACGTCGCTGTCACCAGCTGACGGAAACTTCTCGCTGTTCCAGTCCCGAGGTTGAACACACCGCTAATACCTGGGTTTTCCAGCAGCCACCGCATCACCGCCGTGCAATCCTTTACATACACGAAATCACGCAACTGCTCCCCATCGGCATAATCCGGCCGGTGCGATGCGAACAGCTTGACCCGTCCCGCAGCCTGTATCTGGTTGAACGCCTTGAAGACCACGCTCGTCATATCCTCCTTGTGGTACTCGTTCGGGCCGTACACATTGAAGAACTTCAGGCCCGCAGCCTTCTCCAGCACCCCATTCCTCCGCGCCCACAAGTCGAACAGTTGCTTTGAATACCCGTACATGTTGAGCGGCCTCAGCCGGTGCATCTCCTCCTCCTCATCGCTGTAGCCGAGTGCTCCGTCCCCATAGGTCGCCGCGCTCGACGCGTAGATCAGGCGTGTCGCGGAAGCCATGCAGAACCGGGCTATCGATGTAGAATAGTGGAAATTCCGCCTGAGCAGAAGGTCGGCATCGTCCTCGGTCGTAGCACTGATGGCACCCATGTGGATGACAGCCTCAACTTGCCCGAGACGGTTCGAGTCCAGCAGAGCTGCAAACGCCTCTATGCCCGTAATATCGGCATAACGAAGTCCAGAAATATTTTTCCATTTTCCCGTAGCAGCCGACCCGAGATCATCGACCACAAGCACATCATCCATTCCTGCCCGGTTCAGCTCCCAGAGCATTGCGCTCCCTATGAACCCCGCGCCGCCAGTAAGTATAATCATACGGTAATCCCTTTTTCAGTGAAGATAGGTACCACCCCGGCAAAAAGCAAAAGGCCGGCTTCCTCATGGGTAGCCGGCCTTTTGCGCTGGTGTAGGTAAGCCATGGGTAACACCATACTCTACATGTCATGCAGTTGCCTTCAGCACGCAGTCCCTTGCAAACAGCTTCCTGCCCCAGTACAGCCAGTTGCGCACCGTTTCGACAGGCTTGCCGATCACTTCCGAAATCTGGCGATGCCTCAACCCGGCAATCTCGGAGAGCAGCACCGAGAACTTGATATCTGCAGCTTTATCTTTCAGGTTCCGTATCATTGACCTGCTCGAGATCTCATCCTCTTCAGTCACCGCCATACAGGTATCTTCAGTGCCATAGCTGTCAACATAGCAAGCTCTGAACGCCTTCAAGACCTCAGTTACAGACTCATGATTGTCAACGTTAACGTATGTTCTGCTCACCAGGTCCCTCGACGCAGACTCACTGCGGGTCATCCAGTAGGCAATGGTATATATATCGTCAAGGAGCTCAACCGGATTTTTTTTGATATGTAGCATACTATCCTCTCCTTTGTAGTAGTTATTCTTTGTATTGGACGAACGAGATATTTTTTGTCCTGTTTTAAAGTACAAAAAAAGGAGAAGATGTCAACCCTTTTCTGTCCAGTTTTTCAAAAATTCACAATTAGTTCCAACTAATGGTTGAAAAAGCCTATCTTGACTCTCCATAGTATAATTATACCAAGGCACCTCACGCCATGTATGCACCGTTCATTGCACGACTCAATCCGGCCCTCAGGGAACTCAGCCCCTACAGCGTAGAAGGCGGCCAGGAGGCAGCCGTCAAGCTCAACCAGAACGAAAGCCCTTTCGACCTGCCAGCCTCCCTCAAGGAAGCCATTCTCTCCGAGTTCGCCACAGAAGCATGGAACCGGTATCCCGACATCCTCCCTTTCAAGGGGATGAAAGCCTATGCAGATTTCCTCGGCATACCCGAATCCCATGTCATGATGAGCAACGGCTCGAACGAGATGCTCTATACCATCTTTCTCGCCACGCTCTCCAAAGGCCAGAAAGTTCTCATACCCGAACCCTCGTTCTCCCTGTATCACAAGCTTGCAGTCCTGCTCCAGGCCGACATTGTCGAGGTTCCCATGCATGAAGACCTCAGCTTCGATACCCAGGCTATCATCCGGCAGGCAAACGAGCACGACGTGCCCTTTATCGTTCTTTCCACCCCCAACAACCCGACCAGCCGCTCCCTCTCTCTCGAAGAAGTCGAAGCCATTCTCCAGGGTACCAGGGCGATTGTCCTTGTCGATGAAGCCTATATAGAATTCTCCCGGGAGGAAAGTGCCGTTCCACTGCTCGACCGCTATCCGAACCTCATAGTCCTGCGCACCATGTCCAAAGCGCTCGCACTGGCCGGCATGCGCATCGGGTTCGCCCTGGCACAACCAGCGCTCATGCAGGAAATAGCCAAGCCGAAAATTCCCTTTACCTCCAGCCGACTTGCCGAAATCACACTTCGCCACGTGCTGGAGAACTACCATCTCGTCGACGAGGCTGTCAGCTTCATACTTCGCGAACGTGCACGTATCACCAAAGCCCTCGCACGTAATGACAACATCCATCTCTTCGAGAGCGACACCAACTTTTTGATCATCAGAGTCCCCGAAGCCGAAGCACTCTTCCGCACCCTCATGCAGCAAGGCATTCTCGTCCGCAACGTCTCCGGTTATCCCCTCATGCAGAACTGCCTGCGGTTCAACATAGGCCTCGAACAGGAAAACGACCTGCTCCTCGCAAACATTAGGGAGACGCTCAGCTGATGCAGGAAGGAAAAAACCGTTTCCGTAAGCTTTCGGGTGAGGAAATGGGGCGGCGAGGCGTTACAGAATATAAAGCTGCGGAAAAACACCCCGTCACCTTGCTGTTGCACAATATACGTAGTATGTATAATGTCGGGTCGATGTTCCGCACAGCTGACGCCGCGGGTATAAGGAACATAGTACTCAGCGGTTATACCGCAACACCCGAACGAGTGCAGGTAAAGAAAACAGCTCTGGGGGCTGAAGAAAGCATAGACTGGGACTACATCGAAGACCCGGTTGAAGCCATAGAGAGCATGAAGAAGAAGGGGATAACCATCTTCGGGCTTGAAATAGCAGAAGGGAGCAGGCCCTACACCAGTGTAGAGAAGGCGGAATTTCCACTCTGCCTCATCATGGGCAACGAAGTCGAAGGTATACAGCAGGAAGTGCTCGCGCATTGCGACCATGTACTGGAAATCTCCCAGTACGGAACCAAGCACTCAATGAACGTCGCCGTATCGGCCGGCATAGCACTCTTCGAACTGGTAAGGGTTTTACATACGTGAATAACGGGCACAGGCCCAAAGGAACACTTGAGATGCTGCATTACAGGACATACGAACTCAACGACAACGCACCATGGGTCTGCTTCGTGCACGGTGCGGGTGGCAGCTCATCCATATGGTACATGCAGCTCAAGGACTTCAGCCAGCACTACAACGTTCTCATGATAGACCTTCGCGGCCATGGAAAGTCAAAATCCATGCCAGCGCTCAACAACTACAACTTCGAAGACATCACCCGCGACATCATCGAAGTACTCGACCATCTACGTATCGAAAAAGCCCATTTCATCGGCATCTCCCTCGGCACCATCCTCATCCGCCAGATCAGCGAGCTAGCCCCCGAACGTGTCAGTTCCATGATCATGGGCGGCGCCATCATTCGCCTCAACGTACGGGCCAAAGTGCTCGTCACACTTGGCAACATGTTCAAGCGCTTCATACCCTACATGTGGCTCTACAGCTTCTTCGCCTGGATCATCATGCCACGAGCCCGCCACAAGAAATCCCGCATGCTTTTTGTCAACGAAGCAAAAAAAGTTGCCCAGAAAGAGTTCATGCGCTGGTTTCGTCTCACCAACGAGCTCACCCCGCTTCTGAGGTACTTCGAAGAAAAAGACACCGGCATTCCCACCCTCTACCTCATGGGCGAAGAAGACCACATGTTCCTCCCCACGGTAGAGCACATCGTCAATCGCCATTACAACAGCCGTCTCGAAGTGATCGGCAACTCAGGTCACGTCTGTAACGTCGACCAGCCACACGACTTCAACCAGCGAGCCATACGCTTCATCCAGTCATTCCAGCCAGCCTGAACCAGGTCCCGTTACACAGAGTACACCATCAGTTAAACCTGTTCATCGCGCGCTCGATGCCATCCTCCACGAACGTCAGTGTCGCAGATGCAGCATTCTCCACCATCGGGTCGACCACCTGGCGCTCCCTCTCCGTAAACTTCCCCAGCACGAACGACGAATACGAACTCAGCGGGTGCTCAGGTGCAATCCCCAGCCTCAGTCGCGCAAAATCATCCCTGCCCAGGCACTGGATAATATGCTTCAGCCCATTCTGGCCACCAGCCGACCCCTTCGCCCGCAGCCTGATCTTACCCAGCGGAATGTTCAGGTCATCACACACCACCAGGAGATCCTCCCGCTCGATCTTCCAGAAATGCATCGCCGCCACCACCGCACTGCCCGACAGGTTCATGTAAGTCAGCGGTTTCTGCAGAATCACCGGCTCACCCTTATGCAGGATTTTCGCATACACAAACTTCCCCTTGCCCGAAGTATAACCCATTCCCGCCCGCCGTGCCAGTTCATCGATCACCTCAAACCCCACGTTATGCCGGGTATTGTCATACTTCGCTTCCGGATTTCCCAGCCCAACAATCAACTTCATGCTTCGTTACATTACGTTACTGCAAATTACAACCATCCCAGGTCACTTAGTGCTGGCTGGCAGGGAGTTCCAAGGTGAATGTGCTGCCGCAACCCGGCTCGCTCTTTACACTGATAGCCCCACCCTGCGCAAAGAGGAGTTCTTTGATGATAGCGAGTCCGAGTCCCGTTCCGGGAATTGTTGTCCGCAGTTGGTTACCGCGATAAAACTTCTCGAAAATCTTTTCGATCTCAGACGCCTGGATACCGATACCGGTATCTTCGACATCAATCCGGATGACGTCCTCCGCATTCTCGAGGCGTACCTGTACATGGCCATCAGATGCAGTGAACTTCAGGGCATTGCTCAAGAGGTTCGTAAGCACCTGCTGGAGGGAACCTCGGTCGAAGCGTACAAACCGCCTCTCTTTAGGGTAGTTGTGCTCCAGTCGGATACGCTTGTCATCAGCCTGTTTCTGCATGATTTTCAGTGATGCAGAAATGACCTCACGGGGGTCGAAATCCTCTGTATTGTAGTTCGTTTTCCCGGAATCGATACGCGAGATCGTCAGAAGGTCCTCGATGAGGTTCGACAGTCTCAAGCTCTCCTCCTTGATGATAGAGGCAAACTCGTACCGGGTGGCGTTATCGAGCCGGTCATTATGCTTGACCAGATGGTTCGAAAAACCGAGAATCGAAAAAAGCGGGGTGCGCAGTTCATGGGAGACGTTCGAAATGAAATCATTTTTGAGCCTCACGTTCTCCTCCATGTAGCGCTCATACTGCTTACGTGCGGAAATATCACGCGCAGTACAGATTATCTTGCACGGTTTCCCTTCCTGGTCACGCTGCAGGGCCATCGCGAGCGATACGGTCGATAGCGAACCGTCCTTTTTATGCATTTCAAGCTCGTAATCCTGCAGGGTATCCTGCTGAGCCAATGCCTTGTAAAGTCGCTTTATCTGCATCAGGTCCGAGTAAAGCAGAGCAACCGGCCTGCCAAGCAACTCTTTTCTCGTGTAGCCGTATTCCTGTATCGACGGGCTTATTTCAAGAATCGCACTATCAGCGATGTTGATCTCCAGGTAGACATCCTGCATATTCTCGAACATAAGGCGGTACTTGGTCTCCCTGTCCTTGATCGTCTGGTTCGCCAGTTCCCTGTGAAGAGCATGGAACAGCAAGTCCCCCCCGAGTTGCAGGAGGGGAATATGTTCCTCACAGATGGCCGAGACCTCGTTTCGAACCCAATCGAGTCCAAGGAATCCCTTGAGCTGCTGGCGGTCCGCCATGGGCAGGGCAAGAAGCGAACGGATTCCCTGGGGCTCGAGAATCACCTTCTCGTTAACGGCCTCTGGTGGAAGGTCAGACAGGCTTCGGATGAAAACCGGCTCCATATTCCGGTGGTGTTCCATCCACCATGGCACGATATCGACGGAAATGTCCTGGAGGAGCAGCTTCTGCTCGTCGATACCCTCTGCACACCACTCATGGGTACAGCTCATGGAGCATCCGTCATCCGAAAAGAAAAAGATGTAGCAGCGATCCGCACCTGCAAACACACCGAGCATGTCGAGCACACGTTCCACAGTCTCATCGATATCCTCACTGTCGGGATTCATCAATGCAAGAGAAGCTTTTGACAGGACGTGCTGGAGCTTCTGGCGTACCAGCAGTGACGTGTTCAGGACCTGTAGTTGCTGTTCGCTAGCCCGTAGCTGACGGTTTGAAGTCTTCAGGCTCCTGAAGAGCTCCTCAGGATGGACAAGTACCTCATCAGCCCGCTTCTCTGCAGTGCTATCGCGTGTAACGCCAATGTAACCGAGGAAGGATCCATCAGGACCGAATTTCGGCATTCCGCTCGAGAGGAACACCTTGATGCTCCCATCCTTACAGCGCTTACGATGTTCAAGATTCAGAAATGACTGGCGAGCAGCCACAATGCCAGCCATGTACGATGTGATCCGCTCAGGCTCGCCATGCAGCATGACCTCCATCGCTGACTGTCCGATGAAATCAGCGTGAGTAGAATCAAGGCTCTCGGTTCCGGTATCGCTGATAGAGGTAAATCGGAACTCAGCATCTACCTCCCATATCCAGTCATACAGCAGTTCGGAGACTGCATGACAGAGCATTGCGTTCCCGTGTATTCTGTCCAATGTCCAGAGATGACAGCAAGCCTCTTTACAAGCTTGCTTAAGTTCAAGGAGAAGTTCTGATGTAAGGTCGTCTTTTGTCGGTAAATATGCAACTCGGGGACGTTCTTCACAAACCCAACAAACTCAACAAACGCACAGGGTGCAGATACAATTCCGAAACCCCGGGATATACCGGGGCTTCGGGGGATTGCCGGCTAGCCCCAAATGGGGGGGAGGGGCCGCCGGCAAAACGGATGTACCCATGCACTCAGAGCAGGGGAGCGATAACGAGTGCTACCACGGCTATGAGCTTCATCAGGATATTCAGGCTCGGACCGCTCGTATCCTTGAACGGATCACCCACAGTGTCACCAACAACTGCAGCCTTATGCGCTTCGGTACCTTTCCCGTACAGCACGCCATCGAACTCGATGCCACTCTCTATACGTTTCTTTGCATTATCCCAGGCACCACCAGCGTTCGACTGGAAAATCGCAAGAAGCACGCCCGACGAAGTAACCCCCGCAAGCAGGCCGCCGAGCATATCTTTCGACGTAAACCCAACCACCACCGGTACCAGCACGCCAAGCAGGCCCGGCAGAATCATCTCCCGCAACGCAGCCTTGGTTGAAATAT
>JGI10211J34971_10001004_pt1 | contig 23594 bp, 21 predicted proteins | sample Etolagsediment_FD_34971 | JGI IMG/M metagenome (IMG submission 34971)
TAAAATTACCGACGGCCCTGGTTGAAGATTTTATCCGTGAGAACCCTGAAACCATTCAATCACAAGGGTTTGAGTTTGATTCTTTTCATGAAGGTGCAGCCACTCAAACCGAAGAGGCCGACCAGCTGCAACTGGAAATGCCTACGCTCGTTTCCGGTGAAATGGACTTTACCCATTTGCATGTCCATACCCAGTTCTCCGTTTTGGATGGTCTGGCCGACATTGATTTAATGGTCGGCAAAGCCAAAACAGACGGAATGACGGCCGTGGCCATCACCGACCACGGATATATGTTTGGTGTAAAAAAATTCCATGATGCGGTAACGAAAGCGGGACTGAAACCGATCATTGGCTGTGAGACCTACGTTGCCCGACGTTCGATGCACTTAAAAGAAAGCAAAGTCGACGGATCAGGCTGGCACTTGGTTCTGCTGGCGAAAAATAAAACCGGTTATGATAACCTGGTGCGACTGATTTCTATGGCCAGCATCGAAGGATATTACTACCGACCACGTGTAGACAAGGAATTGTTGAAAAAACACAGTGAGGGGCTTATTGCCCTCACAGCCTGTTTGGGGGGTGAAATACCAGATAAAATTATCCATCTGGGGGTTGAAAAAGCAGAGGAGGCCTTGCTGGAGTACAAGGAAATTTTTGGGGATGACCTATACCTGGAGATCATGCGCCATCCTACCGGTGATCCTGAAATGGACAAGAAAGTGTTTGATGATCAGCAATATGTTGTTGAGGCAATGAAAGGACTGGCCGTAAAACACGATTTGAAGATAGTGGCTACCAACGATGTCCATTTCATCAATGCCGATGACGCCGGAGCACACGACAGGCTGATTTGTATTGGTACAGCCAGAGATTTGGACGACCCTAACCGACTTAAATATTCAAGGCAGGAATGGTTTAAGACCCGAAAGGAGATGACCGCCTTGTTTGCTGATCTCCCCGAAGCCATAAGCAATACCAAAGAGGTCGTCGATAAAATTGAGACTTATGAGCTGGACCATGCTCCCATTATGCCGGAATTTATTATACCGGAGCCGTTTTCTTCTGCCGATGATTACTTACGCCATATTACCTATGAGGGGGCTGCATGGCGCTATCGTGATATTACCCCTGAAATTGCCGAGCGTATTGATTTTGAATTGGAGACCATAAAAAACATGGGTTTCCCTGATTATTTTCTCATTGTTTGGGATTTCCTCAAAGCCGCCCGCGATATGGGTGTGTGGGTTGGTCCTGGCAGAGGAAGTGCCGCTGGATCAGTGGTTTCGTATGCCTTGCGCATCACCGACATCGACCCGTTGAAATACGACCTCCTGTTCGAACGTTTCCTAAACCCCGACCGTATCTCCATGCCGGATATCGATATTGATTTTGATGATGATGGCCGCGACAGGATTTTACAGTGGGTTCGCGATAAATATGGTAGTCGGCGTGTGGCTCACCTGATTACCTTCGGCACAATGGCTGCAAAAATGGCTATTCGTGATGTGGCCCGCGTGCAGCAGCTGCCACTGCCCGAAGCTGACCGACTCGCCAAAATGGTTCCCGAAACTCCGGGTATTACCCTCGATAAAGCCATGAAAGAAGTTCCGGAACTGAAAGCTGAACTTGACAACGGAAAACCAGAAATATCTTCCGTACTGGCCAATGCCATTACCCTCGAAGGCTCGGTTCGCAACACAGGAACACATGCCTGTGGTATCATCATCAGCCGCGAAGACCTGGATGCTTACGTGCCTGTTACTACCGTGAAAGATTCGGTTCTTGATTATGCCACCCAGTACGATGGGAAATATATCGAATCTGTCGGCCTGCTTAAAATGGATTTCCTGGGGTTAAAAACGTTGTCAATCATTAAAGATACCCTTGAGAATATTAAGAAATCAAGAGGAGAGGTAATCGACATCGAAAAAATCTCCTTCGAAGACGAATTGACTTACCAGCTGTTTAGTCAAGGCGATACGGTGGCGTTGTTTCAGTTTGAGTCGGATGGTATGCGTAAACATCTGAAAAACCTGAAACCCTCTCGTTTTGAAGATCTTATTGCTATGGTCGCACTGTATCGTCCCGGTCCAATGGAGTATATCCCCAATTTTATTGAGCGTAAGCATGGTCATGAGAAAATTGAGTACGACTTGCCTGAGATGGAAGAATACCTCGAGGAAACTTATGGCATTACGGTTTATCAGGAGCAGGTGATGTTGCTTTCGCGTAAGCTGGCCGGATTCACCCGTGGACAGTCCGACAGCCTGCGTAAGGCGATGGGGAAGAAGAAGATCGAAGAAATGGAAAAACTGAAGGCCTTGTTTCTCGAGGGATGTAAGGCCAATAACCTGGCACTTGACAAAGTTGAAAAAATTTGGAAAGACTGGGAATCGTTCGCGAAATACGCTTTTAATAAATCGCATGCTACCTGTTATGCTTATCTGGCCTACCAAACGGCGTATCTGAAAGCCCATTATAAGCCTGAGTTTATGGCGGCCAACTTAAGCCGTAACCTCAACGATATCAAGAAAATTACCCACCTGATCAGCGAAACCAAGCGCATGGGCATTTCGGTGCTTAGACCTGACATCAACGAAAGTTCCCTTAACTTTACTGTTACCAAGGAAGGCGTGATTCGTTTTGGTCTGGGAGCAATAAAAGGCGTTGGTGGTGCGGCCGTAGAACAGATGATTGAGGAACGCGAGCGCAATGGCAGCTATACCAGCGCGTTTGATTTTGCCAAACGCGTTAGCCTGAAATCTGTTAACAAGCGGAGCTTTGAAGCCTTGGCTAAAGCGGGAGCGTTCGATGGCTTTGAAGGATCGCACCGGGCACAGTATTTTTATCAGGAAAATGATGGAGCTCCTGCGTTTCTTGAAAAAATTATCCGACATGGTTCAGCTTTTCAGGAACAAAAAAATTCGCAACAGGTAAGCCTTTTCGGCGATATGGAAGATATTGCCGTGCAAGATCCAGAGCTGCCGGAATGCCCTCATTGGAATATAGCACAACAGCTGTTTTCTGAGAAAGAAGTAACCGGATTTTATATTTCAGGTCATCCCCTCGACGCGCATGCTGTGGCCATGAACAGGTATTGCAATACCACCATCGACGACCTGCGCAACAACATGTCTGCGCTAGCTGGTCATGCCATCACCTTTGCGGGGATGGTTACTTCAGCCGTTGAACGCACATCAAAAAAAGGTGCACGCTACGGTCAGTTTGTGATAGAGGATTTTTCGGGCGACATCACCATAACCCTCTTCAATGAAGACTACTTGAGACGCAAACACTTGATGGAAGCCGGTAACAATTTGTTTATCACAGCTAAAGTGGAAGAAAGACACCATCAGCCGGGTGTATTCGAGATTCGGATCGTGGACATGTGGCTGCTCAACGAAACCATGAATAAGCTAACCGAAACCATTACCCTGAACCTAAAAGTGGAGGAACTTTCTGATGATATTGTCCGTGATTTAGCCGCGTTGATCGACCGGTACAAAGGACAATGTCCTCTAAAACTCAATCTGACGGAAAAAGAAGAAAACATCCATTTGACCCTTAAATCGGGAAATGCAAAGGTAGATCCAGAGCATTTTGTGAATGCTCTTACGCTGATGAATCAGTTTCCGTACTCTATTCAATAAAAAAGTGAAATAAAATGACCACTTAAACTTGATTTCTATTTATTTTTGCAACTTTAAAAAATTAAAATTAAACACTATGGCACTGGAATTAACAGACGCTAACTTTGAATCACTGGTTATTAAATCCGATAAACCCGTAATTGTAGATTTTTGGGCAGTATGGTGCGGCCCATGCCGCATGGTCGGTCCAATTGTTGAAGAAATTGGACAGGATTACGCCGATACCGCTCTGGTAGGCAAACTCGATGTAGATCATAACCCTGAAGTAGCCCGGAAATATGGTATCCGCAATATCCCTACCATTTTGTTTTTCAAAAACGGTGAGGTGGTTGATAAACAAGTAGGTGCAGTACCAAAGCAAGTTCTTGTATCTAAATTGGAAGCCTTACTTTAGGCTGACTTCACATACAGGTCAAAGGCTGTTTTAAACAGCCTTTTGGCGTTATAACCCTTTTTCTTTGGATAAGTACATTCAACACAGCCGCATTGAAGCTTTTAATTCGTTGGAATTGATTGCTCATCAAGCTGTTGAGGGTTTTATTACCGGACTTCACAAGAGTCCTTTTCATGGCTTTTCGGTGGAGTTTGCTGAACATCGACAATATAATCCCGGCGAATCTACCCGCTTTATCGATTGGAAGCTTTATGGGAAAACAGACAAACTTTATGTAAAGCGCTTCGAGGAAGAAACCAATCTGCGTTGTCATCTGGTTATCGACAGGTCTTCCTCGATGTATTTTCCTGCTGTAAATCAAGTTGATATCGATCATCCGAACAAAATCCTTTTTTCCGTTTACGCGGCTGCGGCCTTGTCGGTTTTGATGAAAAAACAACGCGATGCCGTCGCTTTAAGCTGTTTTAGCGATCAGCTGGAGCTTCATACCGAAGCACGTTCGAGTGTGACTCACCTTAAATACCTGATGGCGGAGCTTGAGAAAATCGTAGAATCAAAGGAAGTTAATGGCAAAAGTACCGATGTGGCCTTTTCATTACACCGTCTTTCGGAGATGATCCACCAACGCTCGCTGGTGATTATTTTTAGCGATATGCTTGATCACCACGACGACCTGGAAGAACATTTTGCCGCTTTACAGCACCTGAAACACGACAAGCATGAAGTGATTTTGTTTCACGTAAAGGATAAAAAATTTGAAGAACAGCTTGACTTCGATGACCGGCCTTATCGGTTTGTTGACATGGAATCAGGTGAGGTTATTAAGCTGAATCCTATAGACATAAGAGGCAATTACCGCAAAGCAGCCGCCCAATCACGGTTGATGCTGGAGCAGCGCTGCGGAGCCTATGGCATTGAATACGTTGAGGCAGATATTAATCTTGGCTTTGAGGGGATTCTCCTTCCATATTTTTTCAAACGGCAGAAGCTGTACTAGTACAACGGTTTAATGCCTTCTAAAGTTTGATTTTTATTTCTGCTTTTACCTCTGTTTTGTGGTTTCCATCAATTTCATCTGCTCCTGAGCTGATGGTGTTTTGGTTAAAGTAGGTGGTTTGTGCCAACCTCACCCAGAAGTTGATCCGGGGCGAAACCCGCCACTTGGCCATCAGGTAAACGCGTTGCCCGTCGCCAAAATATGAAGGCACGCTAAAGGCATAAAGCACATCGTTTTCATAAGTGTAAATGCGTGAATCATAACCGTCTGTGCCAAACAAAGCATACCTGAAAGTGAGTTCTGCCGGAAACTTTTCGGGTCGGTACAGGATGTCATGATACAGCATGTAGCCATTTTCGGCTTTGCCGGATTCCTTATGGAAATACACAACATCGAGTCTGTTTTTAAAAGTGAGGACTGGCAAAATTTCGTATGAGATAAAAAACCTGAATTCGTTGCGTTTAACAGTAGCGAGTTTTTTTGTGTAATCGTATGGCGCACTGTAGTTTTCTTGTTTTTCTTTCATTCGGATGCGCAGGTAGGAACTTATAGCCCTAACAGGAGTATAGGTTAATTGTAAGAGGTAATCATGGCCTGTTGATGGGGCATCCACGCGGTATTTAAGCCATGGATATTGAAAATGGTCGATGTATCCTGAAAGGTTTAAGCTTTTGTATAACAAAGCTTTAAAGCCAAAATATATTCCTCGTTCGTTGGCTAGTGCACTGCTTTCGTAAAAGGGATTGTTGTAAAAATTCTGGTATTGTAGTCCGTAATCGTGGTATAATAAAGTCATCATGAATTGATCAGAAAACAGGGTGTTTATTCCAGCCAGCCCGGCTTTCCCTCCATTAGAGGACATCGAAAACTCACCAAAAAGGTTAAACGTATTGAAGTTAAGCGCAATATCGCTTCCGTAGTTGGTTAGTCGGTCTCCGGTGAAATTGAATTTTTGGTACACATCGTTTGAAGCCTTAATTGCCGTGCCGAAAGTAGTTTGGTAAGCTGTAAGCCCGATTTGTAACCTGTTCGACTGATAGGAACCATGGACTCCATAAGCCACTACCTGCAAACTTCTTTTGTCGAGCAATTCGTTAATGGTGCGGTGCATGCCGGTTTCCTGGATGCTTGTAACTCCCTCATCCTGATCTACTACGTCGGCTTCAATATTGCTGTCGACGCGGTTGGATGAGAAAAACGGTGTAAAGAGAAGCCCTTTATAACCAAAGGTGACTGCAGCGCCCCTGAAAAACCTGTTTTCGTTGGAAGACGAGTTGGCACGTATACCACGCCCGAATTTCCTTATCTGTGTTCCTTCAGCAGATTTGCCAAACGACAGCCCGCTCCACAAGGTTAGCCCTTGTCCGAATTCGAGGTGGTAGTCGCCTACAGCAATCTGTCTGACAAAGCCTTCTGTTTCAGCATACAAAAAAAGGGAAGCAAAGTCAAACGCAGGACCTGTTTTACTGCCGATTAAAGTTTGTAACGTGTCAGGCAATTTATTTTTCCAAACCGGTTCCCCTGCGTCCTTATCCAGGGTAAATCCAAACCTGATTTTATTTTTAAAGTTAAAAGCGTACCGTGTATAGTATTTCTGCGGTTTTCCCAGATAGGCCGAGCCGGGGAAATGGATTGCTGAATCGATGGGGATTTTGTAACCTGCCCGTTTTTCGAGCACCTGTTCGTAGCGTGCTATGAGTTGATGACTTCCATAGTTAAACACATCCTTCAGATTGACAGCAGTTCGCTTGTCTGAATCTTTTATTGTAACAAACAGCATCATGTTTTTTATCGTTTCTTCATCGAAACCCGGGATATTCTGCAGTTCAAACAGGCTTACCAACGGCCCGAACTGGCGTATGGTGGTTTTCAAGTTGTTGAGCTGTATGTCGTTAACAAGGTAAAGATCGCGAAGCACCTCGATGTTTTTTCCGTTCAGGTTGATGGGGTTTGCCGCGTAATATAAATAGTCTTCCAGCAAGTCGCTGTAATCGAGTTCGATGTCAGTTCTTTCGGCCAGATCTTCAAGTTGATCCGTAATGAACTCCAGATTTGTTACTGAAGTGCTGTCGGGTTGCTGTGCCAAAGCAGTATTGTTTGCCCCAAGGAACGATATCAGCATGAGTATGCAGAGCCAACAGCATGGGTTAGTTCGCTTTTTCATGGCTAGAACTGAAATAAGAGTGATGACTGCGGCGAGAAGCCGAGTGTTTCGTGCATGCCGGCACTGATGTCGAATGTGAAATAACGCGAGGTGAACCCAAAACCCATGGTGAATATTTCGCCGGAAGTACTTGTTCCGGTGCGGATAAAGAATCGCTCTTTGATGTTGTATTCAGCGCCGGCACGTACAATTACGGGGCGAAAGTAGGTGTTTTTTTCAGCTTCAGCGGTAACGATAAACTGTTTCGAGAGATGCCACGCCAGCCCCACACGCAAAATCGACTGAATGCGCTCGTCGTCGTAGTCGGCTAGTTTTGCCCTGAGGGGGTTAAAAGTCCACACACCCAAAGTAAGTTTTTCGGTTACATCGCTTTGAATGCCAAGCTCAAAGGTGGCACTCCCCTTTTTTCCGTAACCCTCGCCCAGGGTCGCTTGCAGGTAGTTGAGTTGTAACCCGATACGTAAATACGGACCAAAACTCCGCGCATAACTCAGGCCTATTTTTTGCTCGTTGTACAGCTGAAATCCGCTGTGGCGATACGACAACCCCAGCACTCCAAACTTGGTTGGAGCTAAAAATCCAGCTGTTTTTGTACTTAATTCCTTTTGCATAAAACGGCTTTCGTAGCTTACTGCTGCCGAAAATTGATTGATAAGTGCCATGCCGGCCTGGTTGTTCATAATGCCCCAGAAGTCGGTTAGGGCTACAGAGCAATTTCCCATGCCACCCGATCGGCTACCTGTGGGCGTGAGCTCACCCGTGGCTTTCAGTACCGAAGTCGAAGCCAGCGCTATGATAATCAGTATGCTTATTCTTTTCATCTCTTAAAGGAATTTGGTCGGTTTTTTGTTATCTGGTTTTCGCCATTTTTATTTAACTTTAGCACCCTAAAAGTAGTTAAAATTTTATACATGATCACATGGATATAAAAATTTTTAAATTTCTTAAACAACTGTCAGAAAATAATACGCGTGAGTGGTTTAATGCTCACAAGGAACAATATGATGAAGCCCGTTCTGCTTTTCTGGAGGCCGTGGCAGCAACCATACAACAATTAGCAAAAACCAATCCGGGATACCTTCATTTGCGTCCTGCCGATTGCGTTTTTCGTATTTATCGCGATGTACGTTTTTCCAAAGATAAGTCACCCTACAAGACCCATTTCGGTGCTTATATTTCCTCCGGGGGACGGAAATCTCCTGTGGCCGGACACTATGTGCATGTAGAACCGAACAATAGTTTTATAGCCGGTGGAGTTTATAGTCCTGACCCTGTCCACCTGAAAGCTGTTCGGTCGGAGATTTACTTCAACCCTGATGAGTTTATATCGATAATTAACCAACCTGATTTTCTTAAGTATTTTGGTGAGTTGAGTGGCGACAGGCTGAAAAATCCGCCAGCCGGATTTGATAAAGGTTCACCTGTGATAAATTACCTTAAGTTCAAAAGTTTTGTGGTGATGCATGCTGTAAGTGATGAAGAAATATTTCAATCCCACTTTCCTGATGATTACGTCAAAATTATGAAGGCTATCAACCCTTTAAACACATTTCTTAACAGGGGAATTGCAAATAAACTTGACGAAACCAACTATTGAGCCGACAACGGGAAAATGGGTGTGTTGTCTTGAAGTAAGGATTTTATAACGTCCCAGTGCAGATGGATTTGTGTAATTCCGTAGCTGTATGGCGCAATTTCGTAGGGGTTGTAGGTAAACCCGATACCTGAGGCATTGATAAACATGTTGTGGTTAGGGGAAATATTGTCAACGAAATATCCCTCCTGTTTCAGGCTGCCTTCGGTGGTTAGGTCTCGGTTGCTCTTGAGTTTAGCAGTGAGCATTTGAGACAGCAGTGTATCGCTACCCGGAAGAAAAACATTTTCAAATGTGAACGAAGTTCCATCAAGCAGGTTAATGCTTTCGTAAGCAATATTGCTCATTCCATGTGCTCCTCCTGTGAACACATAGCGCTCAAATTCCATACAGAGCAAGTAATCAGAATTGTACAAGACACTTGAGTTGATCATTTTCTCCCAACTAAAAGAATGTCCTCCTGTTTCTTTCCACTGCTGGTTTTGTTTCCTGAAGTTCTGATAGTATTCATTTTCATAGGCCAGCAACATGGTGTCGGGGTAGTTGGGTTGCTGCCCTGACCCAAAAAACTCAACTTGAATCTTTTTTAGAACGGAGTCACTGATAGCCGGATTCGTTGAATAAGTTAACGGATACAAAAGTGTTAATTCTATTGTGGCTTCAGGCGTGTCAGTTTTGCCTGGCATCAACTCGAGTTCAGAGTGCAGGTAACTCACATCCAAAGGAATACTGCCCTCAGGATATTCCACTTTCAGTAAAAAATCAATGGTTTCGTTTTCTGGAGTTAAATATACTCCGGAAAGTGCATCAGGATTAAGAATGCCGGTAAAAATGGCGGTGTTGTTTCCCAGCTCGTTCAACGTCACCGAATCTCCAATCATGTTTCCGCTGACATTAATACCGGTTCGTTGTGTGGTGCTCTCTGATGCTGGGTTGTGCAGATAAAGATTTCCATACACTTGCTTTTCATTTCGGATGAGGTTGGCACAGGCCTCGGTCTGCTGACCTGTTTTGCCCTGGTATCTGCCATAGAACAGTTCAGAACCCGATTTCTGCATTTGGGCGTTTGCCAGAAAAGCTGAAAAAACGAATAAAGCGGTGGTAATAACTCTGATAAACATGATTTTAAAATTTTGAAACATGTGCTGACTTATGCCACAAAAGTAGGTTAATCTTTTCGTTTTAAATAAAAAGATTGAGGCAAAAAGCAAGTAAGAGTTGATTTGTTTTACCAGCTTCCGCCGGCTCCGCCGCCGCCAAAGCTTCCGCCGCCAAAACCGCTAAATCCGCCGCCAAAACCGCTGCTTCCGCCTCCAAATCCTGACGAGCCGGAGGAGCCGCCGCTAAAGTTGCTCCATGAACCGCCATGCGAACGGTTGTTGAGTAAACTTCCCAGCAACAGGGCTGTCCATAAGTTGCTGTTGCGGCTTCCTATGCCGTGGCTGTTTTGCTTACTGCGACCAATCATGACAATGATAAAAACCATGATGAAAAAGGGGATAAGTGCCACCCACCAAGGGGCTTCCGCTTCCTTGTTATAGCCTTTGGCCGATATTTCTCCTGAAGCCAATTTCATCAGCACGGTGGTAGCCTGATCAATGCCCTGGTAATAGTCGCCCTGCTTAAAAGAAGGGATCATCTCATTTTCCACGATGCGTTTGGCTGTGGCATCAGGTACCACAGGTTCAAGGCCATAGCCAGGAGCAATAAAAGCTTTGCCTCCATCGGAGTTGCTGTATTTGGGTTTCACCAGCACCACAATGCCGTTGTTAAAATCACGCTGTCCCACCTGCCATTTCTCGCCGATGGTGAAGGCAAACGAAGCGGCATCATATCCGTTTAGGGATTCAACGGTTACTACCACGATTTGATTGGAGGTGGTATCGTTAAAATACCTCAATTTATATTCAAGAGCTTCCGCCTGTGTGCTTGTTAACAAGCCTGCAAAGTCGTTTACAAGCCTTGGTGGATCTGGTCTGACAGGGATGTCCTGAGCCACAAGTGTTAACGAGGTCAGCCAGAGCAGGGCTGCGATATAAAGTTTTACAGATGAGGTAATTGTTTGCATAGAGCTAGCTAAAAGATATCTCGTCAGATAATTCATTTATGTCATCAAGGTGGCGTGGGAAGTGTTTCTTTAGCTTTTCACCGGCCATTTCAATCCCTTCAATTAGTCCTTGTGTAAAACGCTCCTCTTTAAAATGCACCGTCATCTTGTCTTTGATGTCGTTCCAGAAATTCTCAGGAACAGTAGTGTTGATGCCGGTATCGCCGATGATGGCAAATTTCTTACTTTCCACCGCCAGATAAAACAAAACCCCGTTTCGCATATCGGTTTTATCCATTTTTAATTTTTTGAAGATGTAAGCAGCTCGATCGAGCACTTCACCCTCACAAATTCCTTCCAGGTGAACCCTGATTTCACCTGAGGTGTCCATCTCTGCGTTTAAAATAGCTTTTTTTATGGCTATCTTTTCTTCTTTTCCAAACAAATTTTTCGCTATTGAACTCATGATGGTTTCGTTTTTTAATTAAAAAGACACTTTGGGAGCTGTTTCAGCACCCATTTGGGAAGCAAAATATGGTTTGGGAGAAAATCCAAACATGCCGGCAAGCATGTTTTTGGGGAAGAGTTTGATGTAGGTGTTGTACTCTTTGGTAGCGGTGTTAAACTTCTGACGTTCAACGGTAATTCGATTTTCAGTGCCTTCGAGTTGCGACTGAAGCTCAAGAAAATTCTGGTTGGCTTTCAAGTCGGGATAGCGTTCTACCACCACCATCAATTTCGATAAAGCACCGGTAAGCCCTTCTTGAGCCTGTTGAAATTTGGCGAAAGTCTCTGCATTCAGGTTGTTGGCATCAATGTTCACCGAAGTAGCTTTAGCCCTGGCATTAATAACGCCTTCGAGGGTTTCCTTTTCGTGAGAGGCGTAACCTTTTACCACTTCTACCAGATTGGGTATCAGATCAGCACGTCTTTGGTACACGTTTTCTACTTGTGCCCATTGCCCGTCAACATTCTCCGACATGGTAACCATGCCGTTATAAATGCCTTTAAACCAGCTGTATCCTACAAATCCTAAGATCACGATTACAATAACGACAATCCAAATTTTCTTCATGATTTAAACAATTTTATTGGTTTTTATGATAATTTTAAATCTCAAAATGCTTCTTTATTTCCTGATACCGATTTTAAAAACGGGCTGCTAAATTAAAGGTAAAATGAATAGATGCAACACAAAACCCGATAATTAACATTAGAGACGTGTGATCAGAATCCAAATGCCAGACCAATGCCGCCAACAATAAAGCCTACCGCCACATTAATAAGTTTAACGGTGATGAATCCTTTTCTGGTTTCGGCAAGCAAGGGAATGCTTCCATGTCCGTCCTGCACGATTGAGCTGGCCAACAAGATGCTGAATGGGATGTTACCGGAGGCAAAGAGCAATACAAAAACAAGATGCGGTCCTGACTCAGGGAAAATACCAACTAAAACAGCAATCACTAAAACGATGAACAGGTTGTCGCTGATAATTTTCTCTAAATCCATGTATTGGTTCAAAAAATGCAGGATAAACAAGGTGGCGAAGGTCCAAAAAAATACCCTGAAAAAATGTTTCTTAATCACATGTTTGTACAGGTGATCAGATAAAAAGTGGTCGTTTACGGTAGCTACAATGAACAGGCTTATTGCCAGAAGAGCGATGAAGGTGTACCTTATCCATTCCGGATGGTCGTTCACCTCGAGTGAAGGAATGGTAAGCAAGTCATGCCCGTGTCCGTGATCGTGCGAAAACAGAACAAACAGAAGCAACAGCGATAGCAGGCCGAGAATGATGCCGCGCAGTGTGGTGAGGTGGACAAGTTGTTTTCCAATGGCTTTAAAGTCGAAGCACCTGCATTCCAAGGCTTCCTGGTGTATTTCAAAGTTTTGATCAGGGCAGGAGCCTACCTGCTTTTTTGTGTAAATAGCCTGAACAATGAATCCGGTGATTATGGCGATGGCAAAAATGATGACATGGAGTTTGATCGCCGCTTCAGGAATGATGGAAAACATAAAAAAAGCCTCATCGCCTGAGGTGGCAATCATGGTCGCTACCAAAGCACCAATACCTATTACGTTGTGCACATAGAGCGAGACAGCAGTATAAGCGCCCAGACAACCGGGAATAATGCCTAAAACTGCACCGGTGAGAATTTGTTTCCAAACACTTTTTTTTAACCCCTGACTCCATATGCCACGTGTGAATACGTTCAGGTATTCAATGATCAGCATCATAGCCATCACAAAGAGAGTGATGGTAAGTGTTTGACGTGTAACAGATAACAGTATTTCCATAGTTAGCGAATATAGAATTCAAAAATAGTATTTCCAGCGACAATAGCGCAAAAATTCCTGAGTTATCCAACCCCTGCGATTTATAGTCTCTGTTTCCTGTTTTTTCTTATTTTAGCCACCTAAATACCTTTTTTGTAAATGGCTAAGATTGTGAATATTACGGAGGCTGTGTCGATAGCATTGCACAGCATGGTGTTGGTGGCTAAAGCCAAAGGGAAACAGATGAACGCAACCATTATCGCTGATGTAACGGGTAGCTCAAGATATCATGTGTCCAAAATACTTCAAAAGTTGGTCAGAGATGGTTTCCTTACTTCACAACGTGGCCCGGCAGGTGGTTTTGAGTTAGTAAAGAAACCCGAAGAAATTACGCTGCTCGAAATTTTTGAAGCCATTGAAGGTAAGATTGTTGTCTCGAAGTGTCCTTTAAATAAGGCCTGTCCTTTTGGTGAATGTATTTTCGAAGACCTGACCATGCGCATGACCCGACAGTTTCGTGATTACCTGAACGACCATTCCCTGGCGCATTACGCTGAAGGAATGGCTCGTCTGTAGTTTGTCATTTAAAATCCGATCCAAGAGCCTCCATATCAAGTTTTTGAAAGCTGTTGGCTTTGGCGTTGGCGTTGGGCTTCCGCTCCCTAACTAATTAAAAATTCCGCTGTTTTGGTAAAATAATTGCTCAGGAACTCCTTGTTTTCGTGGCTTATCGCAGATCGGTTTAGCGCCTTTTCCATATTTTTCAGCCAGTTGTTTTTTGTGGCTTCGTTCATGGTGAAACCGGCGTGTCTCTTTCTAAGTCGGGGATGTCCGCGTTGTTCGCTGTAGGTTGCTGGTCCGCCCAGATATTGAACCATAAAAAGGTGAAGTCGTTCTTCTGCAGCTTCAAATCCGTCTCTGTACATTGGAGCAAGTAACTCGTCTTTTCTGATTTCTAAATAAAAATCGCGAACCAGCTTGCGTAAATTCTCAGCCCCAATTTCTTCATATTTTGATAAATGCATACCTGTGGATTATAAACCATGCGGGTTGCTTTTCTGGATAAATTATCCACTAAAGGAGTTCCGAGTGGTTACTTTTTCTTGGGATTATACCCGCGTTGTTTAGCGGCTTCTTCCAGTCGCTTTTGGAATCCGGATTTCTTTTTGGCCGGCTTCTTCTTGTTGATTTCAATTTTAGCCCTGAGCTTGTCTTCATTTATCGCATAGCGGAAAACAAACATCTGTCCGAAAGTAATGATGTTGGCCAGGAAGTAATAATAACTCAAACCTGAAGCATAACCATTGAAAATCCCGAGGAACATGATGGGCATCAGGTACATCATGGTTTTCATGCCGGGCATCTGTGTTTGGGCCGACATCATCTGGTTGTTCATGTAGGTGTACATGATGGTGGAAATGGTCATGAGCAAGGTGAACAAACTCACATGATCGCCGTAAAAAGGAATGGTGAACGGCAATTGAGCGATTGAATCGTAGCTGGATAGGTCGGTTGCCCAGAGAAACGGTTGCTGCCTTAGCTCGATAGAAGCCGGGAAAAACCTGAACATGGCAAACAGGATGGGCATTTGGAGCAGCATGGGAACACAACCGGCGGCCGGATTTACTCCAGCCTGTCGGTACAAGCCCATAACGGCTTGTTGTTTCTTCATGGCATCCTCTTGCTTGGGAAATTTCTTGCCAATTTCGTCAATTTCAGGTTTCAATACCCGCATTTTTGCTGATGAATAGTAGGTTTTATAAGCAATGGGGAACAACACGATTTTCAGCATGATGGTGAGTACCAGAATTACAATCCCGTAATTCCATCCAAAACCTCCCAGCCAGTCGAACACGAAGATCACGATGTACTCGTTTATCCATGCCAGCAGGAAAAAACTCCATCCGATGGGTATTTGTCGCTCCAAATCCAGGTCGTAAGCTTTGAGCGTGTTGAAGCTGTTTGGCCCGAAATAAAAGGATAAAGGGATATGGGTTGTCCCCGATAAATTGATGGGAAGTTCAAACTCAGATTCCATTGTTTTCAGGTAACGATCGTTTCCGGCATCATTTTTTTCGGTAACAGTGAGTTTTCCGTTTTCGAACGCTTCGCGGGCGATAATCGTGGAGGAGAAAAACCGTTGTTTGTAAGAAACCCATTTGAGTTTGGTAGCAATTTGCTCTTCGTCATCATCGGTTTCCGACATGTATTCTACATCGTCGTTTAAGTATTTGAAGTAAATGGTCGATCCGTTCCACTGGTCTTGCGACAATTCCTGTTTGCGTAAATCAGCATACCAGTTAAGCCCTACATAGCGGTTGTTGGCCGAAATAATATCGTCGAGTCCAACCATGTTGATGTCGAAATCGAACATGTAGTTGTCGCCTCTAATAGAATATAGGTATTCGATGTAGGCTGATGTGTTTTTTTCGCCATTTGGCAGATCGGTGTAAAGTCGCATGCTGAAAGTAATCACCTCATCGCCTGATACTTCCAGGTGGGTTTCGGCTGAAGAAGGGGTGAAGTACAGATCTTCGGTATTGACCAGCCGGTTCTTAGCGAAGAAAGTAAGTGCAAATCTTGTCGACTGCGGGTCGAGCAGTATGAGGGGAAGCGAATCGTAGGTTTTATAATCTTTAAGTTCAACTGTTTGTATGTGTCCGCCTTTGTTGGAGATTTCAACTTTGAACAAATCGTTCTCGATAATGGTGCTGGCCTGTGTGCCTTTGGCCGCTCCTGCAAATTCAGCGTATTTGTCGCGCAGGGCTTGGTAATTGTCGTCGAGCGATTCGAGCACTTCGGCAGCAGGTTGTTCGGGTGTAGCCGCTTCTTGCATCTGGGTCAGTCTGGCACGTTCAGTCTCAATCCGTTGCTGTTCCACGCGGGCAAGCGAATCAGCAGTGTATTGTTTTTTTGCCAGTTCGTCGGCAGAAGGAGTAAACCAGTAAGTGTAGCCAATCATGATGGCGGCAATGAGGATAAACCCGATCAGGGAATTTTTATTCATTATTCCGTTGTTTGAATTTTTAAGCGGCAAAGATATTCAGAATTCCTTAAAGGGACATGAAAAAAATGGATCATCTTTCGACTGATTATCAGAATCATGACCTTTTTGGTGGCATATCGTCTCTTTTTATACCCATTGAGGTTCTGAAAAAATTTTAAAATATTTTCCTTTTTTCTTGACAATCGCAACAAAATATGTTTACATTTGTGATATTAAAATAATATCATATTAATATAAATCTCAATGTTATGAAAGCTGAAAAAGAGTTCACTCCCGTTTCAGGATACCTGATGATCCTGGTCGCTTTTCTGTTGATTGTTCCGTCTATATTCGGAATCATCTTTTTAAAGTTAATCTGGTTGATTGGTTTGATTGTTATCGGAGTATTTATTTTACCCGGATTTATGATTGTCAATCCGAACGAATCGAGCGTGTTGGTTTTATTTGGTGCTTACAAAGGCACGGTAAAACGCAATGGCTTTGCCTGGATTAATCCGTTTTTTACTCGAAAGAAAATCTCCTTACGTGCACGTAATCTGGACAGTGAGCCCATCAAGGTTAACGACAAAATCGGAAATCCGATCATGATTGGTGTGGTATTGGTTTGGAAAGTTGAAAACACCTATAACGCAGCTTTTGATGTAGACGATTACGTTCATTTTGTGAACATACAAAGTGAAGCTGCAGTTCGCAAGTTGGCCGGCCATTTCCCGTACGACAATTTTGAAGACGAGGAGGCTGAGATAACCTTACGCAGTGGAGGAGAGGAAGTTAATCAGATGCTGGAAGACGAGATCACCGAGCGTTTAAGCATCGCCGGCATCAAAGTTATCGAGGCCAGAATTAACTACATAGCTTATGCCCAGGAAATTGCGGGTGCCATGCTTAAACGCCAACAGGCAACGGCTATAGTGGCGGCGCGTATCAAGATTGTAGAAGGTGCTGTTGGGATGGTTGAGCTTGCTTTGGATGCGTTATCAAAGAAAAAAATCATTGAACTGGATGATGAACGCAAAGCCGCGATGGTGAGTAATTTGATGGTTGTACTAACTTCTGATAAAGATGTTTCACCGGTTGTGAACACGGGTACGCTGTACTCCTAATATAAGATCAACAACATGTCACGGATATTTTTTGAAGAAAAACAGAAGTTTACCTCGCCTGCTTTGATCATTAGCATGGGAGTTATTTACCTCGGAGTAACCTCTGTTTTTCTATTCGGGTTTTACCGGCAATTTGTTCTTGGGTTGCCTTTTGGCAGCAAACCCCTTTCGGATGCAGGTTTGTTGATCGCTGGTCTGCTTTCTTTCGTTGTGCTTATCGTCTCAGCCTGGTTGCTTTTTGGATCGGTGCTGCAGGTTACCATTACTGACAAGGGTGTTTTGTGCCAGTTTTGGCCGTTTTTCAGAAAACAACGTGTTATAAGTCCGCAAGAGATTTCACATTGGGAGGTGCGCACGTATAAACCCATTGTTGAGTATGGCGGCTGGGGTGTGCGCTGGGGGAATTCAAAAACCGGTGATGCGTACAATGTGCATGGAAATAAAGGTTTGCAGCTTGTTCTGAAGTCGGGTAAGCGACTTTTAATTGGCACACAGCGACCAGAAGCCATTGCCTACGCCATGAAAAAAATGCTGGGAGGTGCTCATGAGTAAGAAAAAACCATTTGTTCTGCGGGTTAGCCCTGAGATGATGTCGGCACTTGAGAAGTGGGCTCAGGACGATTTTCGTAGTGTAAACGGACAGATCGAGTTTTTGCTCAGCGAAGCGTTGAAGAAGTCGGGCCGTAAAAAACCGGAAGACGACTCAACTGAAAACAAAACAGGCTGAGTCGTTCTCACACTCAGCCTGTTTCTCAGTATTTCATCAAGTAAAATTTACTGCCAAACCTTATTTCAAGCGGCTGGTAAGCTCATCAATTACGTTGCTGTATTTGCGTAGCACGCGGTCCCATTCGCGGTAAAGCTCATCGCTCTTAACACTTGTTCCGGGATTTCTGGATTCTTCACTCACCAGTTTAATTTTGTAGGTCAGCGGATCAGTGTTGCCCAGTTTAACAATCATGCGGGTGCGGATGGTGTTCTGTTGAAAGGATTGAACTACCCAGCTAGTACGTAGGTAACCAGTTTCGCGGTCAGTTACTTCGATCACGTCAAAATAGGACGTGATAATCATCGAAATTAGTTTCCAGGCATCTTCCTCAGACATGGTCGTTTTCAGTTCAATATCGATATTGGCGATATCGGTCTGAATAGAAGCATCGTAGGCATCGTCGCGTTTCATGGTCACATAATAACTTTTTGGTGGCTTGGCTGCATTTTTTTTGTTGCAGAAACTGATGGTTTCCCTGAGGAATCCAATCTTTTCAATATGCACGGTAACGCAGCTATTCGACAAAATCACCACCTCGGCGGTGCCTTTGCCCATCAGTTTGCCATCAATGTAGATTTCAGCATCTGTTTCAGATGTGCTTAGCTGTACTTTTTCTTTTCCGGCCATCGCGCTGAAATTAAATGAAATGAGCAAAAAGCCAGTGAGTAGAATTCCTGTAAATAGTTTTAAATTGGTCATAGACTTAGGAGTTTGATTAAAATTGACGGGGGCAAATATAGAATAAAAAAATCATACGGATTTTGGAATTTGTTTCACTCTTCTGACAATTATTCCTTGTTTTCATGTTTCTATGTTGAAAACATGGCTGTTGCAACTTTAGCAACAGCAAAGAAGCCTTTAAAAGTGCATTATTTCACATTAAACCATTGCGGGTTCCGGCCTTGTTTGCCACGATAAAAATCTTCAATTATTTTCAGGTCGTTTTCGTAATCGCCTGTCGGGTAGAATACTTTGGTAGGTCCGCCTGTTTTTTCTTTGTAGTCGAGATATCCAAGAATAAGCGGAACTTCAGCCTTCATGGCCAGTTGGTAGTAGCCTCTTTTCCATTGTCTTACCAGGGCTCTTGTCCCTTCGGGGGTTATGGTGATGAAAAAGGTATCGCTTTCCTGTATTTGTTTGGCTGTGTCGGCCACCAAATGGCTTATTCTGTGTCGGTTAACTGGTATTCCGCCCAGTTTCTTCAGCCATATGCCCAAGGGCCAGAAAAAGGCTTCTTTTTTTATGTAGAATTTGCTCGGGATACCCAGATACCAATAGCCAATCCTGCCCAAAACAAAATCCCAGTAGCTGGTATGGGGAGCCATCACAATCACTGCCTTTTTTATTTCAGGAGGAATACAACTGGTTATTTTCCAACCGAAAAGTCGCAAAACAAAACCCGATATTCTTTGCATAGGTAAAATTTTAAGCAGGCAAAATTAAGTAATATTGGTCGTATTTTTGTGATGAAATTGTTGAACTTTTTTACGAATTGATTACATTTATTTCAGCGAAGCATTTTTTTTTACATTTGCCAACCATAATTAGTCAGCAAATTACCAGGAATGTTTAAAGTCTTGATTATTTTCTTGGCATTGGTTTTAATTACTGGCGAGGCCAATACCGAATGGGTGAAAATTATTGAAAAATCAATTACCACGCCCAATGACATTGTTCCTATTACCGATTCACTTGTAGTGCCTTACGTTTATACGCGTGCGATTTCATTGAACCAATTACCAACTTCGGAAAAGAAGACAAAGTTTTTCGAAATGCTGTTGCCTGCTATTTTGGTGGCTGAAACCGAAAAACAGCTAACCCGCGAAAAAGTAATCAGGTTGTCGAAAAAGCCCAAACTCACTGCCGAGGAGCAAGCTTTTATTTCAAGGCTCATGACCGAATATAAAGCCAAAACCGTGCAGATGCTGATTGCCCGGTTGCATAGTTTTCCGGTAAGTATTGTCCTGGCACAGGCTGCGATTGAAAGTGGTTGGGGAACCTCACGGTTTTTTCTGCAAGCCAACAATCCATTTGGAATTTGGTCCTTTAATAAGGATGAAAAACGTATTGAGGCCAGTTCGCACCGCTGGGGTGAAAAAATTTATTTGCGCAAATTTGATAACCTCGAACAGTCAATCGAAGCCTACTACGTTATGCTGGCCTCCGGACCGTATTCGGATTTCAGGGCGGCCATGCAAACAACTTCCGATCCCTATAAATTGTGCGATTATTTAATTGATTATTCCGAGCGCCGTGAGGAGTATGTCGCGGAGTTGAAAAATTTTATCCGTGCCAACGACCTCGTGAAATATGATGATTATCGCATTGCACCCAAATACGTGGTTAAGTAGGAGTAAGTAACTGACAGTTTTTTATATCGAAACACAAAAAAACTGCCCTCAGGCAGTCTCACTGGTTTCTTTCGCCCAGATAATCAGAGGACTTTTGGATATGGGACTCAAGTTAACTTCACGACATACTCTTGTACATACTGTTAAAAGCCTATCCCCTACGGGGAAAAAGAGTTCCTTAATTAACTGTTCGACAATTGCTTAAGCCCTACGGGCTAAGCATTCTGGTAAATCTCGAAGACAGTTATTTTTCATCAATGACTTTGTGCGTAGTGCAAAAGCTTTTCCAAAAAAGAGGCTGCCTATGTGAGACAGCCTCTTTTTGTTACGATCGCATTCGTTGTGTTTCAAACCCTTTATTTTTCTTCAGGCATCAACACCACACGCAGGTAATGGTTGCTGTTGAAGTATTTTCCGGCGGCTTTTTTGATGTCGTCGGTGGTCACATTATTGATCATTTGTTGAATTTGCTCAATGGTCAGCAGTTCTGATTCATTGTACAGGCTTCCTTTAATCTTGTTAAGCCAGTAGTTATTTTGCTCGGCATTGGTTTCGTAATCCCTGATCATGGTTTCTTTGGCTTTGTTCAGGTTAACCTCGGTTGGTCCGGAAGTTTGCAGTGCGTTCATTTCCTGGAAAACAGTTTGCGACAGTGTGTCGGCCTTGTTTGGATCGCAGCCCCACGAAATGGTAACAGAGACCATTTCTTTTGGGTATTTTGAGGTGCCCTGGCTGGCTCTCACCCCGTATACTCCACCTTGATCTTCGCGCATGTTTTCACGTAAACGTATGCTCAGAATTTTCATCAGCATCGCCATTTCAAGATCGCTTTGGGCACTCCAGCTGAAAGGTTCTTTCATCATGATGGCTACACTACTTTGCTCTTCTTCACCTTTGTGCACCGTTACATCAGTGATGCCTTTTGGGAAAGTGGGGCTCACATCCTTCCATTTTTCCGGGTTGCCGGTGTTAGGAAGACTTCCCAGATACTTGGTCAGCAGGGGTTTGATTTCAGGAATTTCGAAATTCCCGACAAAAACAAATTTAAAGCCATTGGCATTCGCGAAGCGTGCACGGTAAAAATCGTAGGCTACTGATAAATCGAGGCTGTTGATTTGCGCTTCGGTGGGAATAACGATGGTACGCGGATCGTTTTGAGTAGCCAGTTTATATAAGGTATCGTAAAAAACAGCCTGAGGATTGGCCAGCATAAACTTAAACTGGGTGCTCATTTTTTCTTTAAATGTCAGAAAAGCAGTGGAGTCTTTTCTGGGTTCGGTAAAAAGGAGGTAGGTCATTTGGAGCATTGTTTCAAAATCCTTTTTTACCGTTGTTCCGCTGATTTCCTGCGAAAGGTCGGAGATAGAAGGGGAGACGCGTACATTTTTTCCGGTCAGGAATTTATCCAGATTCACCTGACTCAAATCACCCATTCCGCTTTGTGAAATGATAGAGGCCGCATTTCTGGCCGACATATATTCTGCTGTTGAAGCCAGTGAAGTGCCACCCAGGCTGAATCCTGTCATCATGATTTCGTCGTTTTTAAAGTCGGTAGGCTTCAAAAGAACCTGAATCCCGTTGCTCAGCGTGATTTCTGTTATCCCGAAATCGTCCAAAGTTTTCTCTGATACAATTTCGCCACCGTGCAGTTTTGTGCTGATTAAGGTAGTAGCAATGGCTTCCTCTTTGTATCCTTCGAGTTTGGTTTCCGTGGCCGTTTTAAAATCATTCATTACCTGTTCTTCAGTAGGAATAACAACGCCTTCACGCTCAGGCCCGTTGATCATGATAACCAGGTTGTCGTCGGTTACCAGATTGGTAGCCAGCTGGTTAATTTCTTGTAAGTTGATTCCGGGTAAAAGGCTTTTTGTTAGCTGATATTCCATTTCAATACCCGGGTAGGGTTCGTTTTCGAGGAAATTATCCACATATTCTGAAACGAAAATTCTTGAAGGGGTATGGTCTTTTTCGAGCATGGCTTTTTCCATGTCGCTGAGCAGCTGTGCTTTTTGTCGCTCGAGTTCCGCCTGATTAAATCCAAACTGTTTTACTCTTTCGTTTTCAGTCAGCAAGGTGATAATGCTTTCGCTGATTTTGTTTTCTTTGGCCACGGCAAACGACATGTAAGCATCAATTGACCTTCCTAAAAACCCACCATACATGGTAGCGGCATACAAGAATGGCGATTCCGGACTCTGGTTGAGTTCGTTTAGTCTGGCATTCAGCATGTTGATATACAGGCTGGTGGTTAAATCGTCTTTATAATCGTTGATGGTGACGGTGTTTTTTTTCGGGTGTTTATAGAACAGCATCACCATGTTGGAAGTCGCTTCTTTGTCGGTAGCGATGGCGATAAGTGGTTCTTTGTTGCCTGGAATATCGTAAACAGTCCGTTCGCGCAGACTTTCCGGGTTTTTCATCCCGCCAAATTCATCGATGATGCGTTTTTCAGCAAAGGCGGGATCGATATCGCCAACCACAACCACCGCCATAAGGTTTGGTCGATACCAATCGCGGTAGAACCTTCTCAGGGCGTCATGTTCGCAGGAGTCGACCACGCTCATTTTTCCAATTGGAATGCGGTCGGCGTAGCGTGAATTGTTAAAAATAACAGGGAAAGCCTCTTTCATCATGCGGTCGTTAGCGCCAAGTCCGAGTCTCCATTCTTCGTGGATCACTCCTCTTTCCTTGTCAATTTCTTCTCCTTCCAGACTCAGGTTTTGTGCCCAGTCGTGTAAAATCATGAAGGCGGTGTCGATAAGTCCGTCCCGGTCGGCTGGAATTTGAAACATATATACGGTTTCATCGAAACTGGTGTAGGCATTCAGGTCAGCACCAAAATCCACTCCGGACGATTCCAGAAAATTTACCAGATCGTTTTCACTAAAATGGCTTGTTCCGTTAAAAGCCATGTGTTCCAGGAAGTGAGCCAGACCTTGTTGGTCGTCGTCTTCCAGTATACTCCCGGCGTTCACCACCAACCTGAATTCGACCCGGTTTTCCGGTTTTTTGTTTTCACGTACATAATACCGAAGTCCGTTCTCGAGCGTTCCGGTAATTACTTGGCTGTCTGTAGGCAATTTGTGGTCGCCAGCGCTTTGTGCCCATAACAGGCTATCGCTTGATACAAAGGCCAAAAGCAGAAATATGGCCACTAAGAATTTTGATTTCATCTTTTTTGTTTTATGAGATTTTAAGCCTGTAAAACTAAACATTCCTTTTAAATCGGCCAATTAATTTT
>JGI10211J34971_10001005_pt1 | contig 23591 bp, 15 predicted proteins | sample Etolagsediment_FD_34971 | JGI IMG/M metagenome (IMG submission 34971)
AAAAAAAATCCGTAAAACTTTACAAATAAAGTAATTACGGATTTTAAAGTACTCGAGGCGGGACTTGAACCCGCACGACCGCAATGGTCATTGGATTTTAAGTCCAACGTGTCTACCAATTCCACCACTCGAGCCTATGTCAAAGAAAAAATCCCGTGCCTGATCCCGATTAATCGGGGGGTTCCGGGATTGTTGAGCGGGAAACGAGACTCGAACTCGCGACCCCGACCTTGGCAAGGTCGTGCTCTACCAACTGAGCTATTCCCGCGTTTCCATCAATTATTACCAAACAGGGTAACGATTTTGGAGGTGCAAATGTAAAACATTTTTTATTTACGATGCAAAAAAAATTAAATTATTTTTCCAAAAAAATCTGGTTCTATTTTTCACGCAACATCTGTAAAGAAGTTGCATCTGACAACCAATGCTAACTACCCTTTTCCAAGAAGTTTTTTAATCTCATTTAGTTTCATGAGTGCTTCCACCGGGGTTAGCACATCGATGTTGGTGTTCAGGATATCGTCTTTTATCTGGTGGAGCAGCGGATCGTCAAGCTGGATAAAGCTAAGCTGCATGTTTTCGGTGTCGCGTGCCTTCTTCACTGCTTGGTTGAGGGTTTCACTGCTGTGGTTTTTTTCGAGCACTTTGAGCATCTGCCTCGCCCGCTCCACCACCTTACGCGGCATCCCAGCCATTTCCGCCACATGAATCCCAAAACTGTGTTCGCTACCCCCTTTTTTCAGCTTGCGCAAAAATATCACCGTGTTTCCAACTTCTTTAACCGAAACATGGTAGTTTTTTATCCTGGTCATGGTTCCGGCCATTTCATTAAGCTCATGGTAATGTGTGGCAAACAATACTTTGGCTCTGTAGGCCGGATGATTGTGGAGGTATTCAGCAATACTCCAGGCAATCGAGATACCGTCGTAAGTACTTGTTCCCCGGCCAATTTCATCCAGGAGAATCAAACTGCGGTTCGAGATATTGTTCAAAATACTTGCAGTTTCGTTCATCTCGACCATAAAAGTCGATTCGCCCGACGAAATGTTGTCGGATGCCCCTACGCGGGTAAAAAGCTTGTCGACAATCCCAATTTCGGCCGAGTCGGCAGGAACAAAGCTTCCCATTTGTGCCATCAGAATAATGAGTGCCGTTTGGCGCAGCAGGGCTGATTTTCCCGACATGTTTGGCCCGGTAATCATGATGATCTGCTGTTTGGCATTGTCGAGGTATACATCGTTGGCAATATAGGCTTCGCCCGGGGGTAGTTTTTTTTCTATCACAGGATGTCTTCCTCCTTTGATATCAATGCTGGTTTCCTCGTTCAGCAGTGGGCGTTTATAACTGTTTTCAAGGGATACTCGTGCAAACGAGTCAAGGCAATCAAGTCCGGCTATTAGTTTGGCATTGAGCTGAATTGGGTCTACAAAACCGGCAGCAAAATGGATGAGCTCTTCAAAATATTTCTGTTCAAGTTGAGCGATTTTTTCTTCAGCACCCAGAATTTTTTGTTCGTATTCCTTGAGTTCTTCTGTTATGTACCGTTCGCCACTGGTTAGGGTTTGCTTGCGGTGCCATTCAGGAGGAACCTTGTCTTTGTGGGTGTTGGTCACCTCCAAATAATACCCAAACACATTGTTAAACCCGATTTTGAGCGAGGTAATGCCCGTTTTTTCGATTTCACGGCTTACAATCGACTTTAAAAAATCTTTACCACTGCCGGCAAGGTTACGTAGTTCATCCAGTTCTGCTGAAACGCCGGTAGCTATCACATTTCCTTTTACAATTTGCGCAGGAGGTTCTTCGGTTAAATGAGTTGACAGTTTTTCGACCAATACCGGACAATTGTTCATTTGATCGGCAATGGGTTTAAGTGCTTCATGCTGTGTTTGATGACAATGGTTTTTAAGTCTTTCGACAGCTTGCAGAGCCCTTTTCAACTGGATCAGCTCGCGTGGGTTCACACGATAAGTGGCCACTTTGGAAATGAGTCGTTCCAAATCTCCGGTTTTTTTTATTTCATCATGCATATGCTGCTCAAACTCCTGGTTTTGAACCAGAAAATCGACTACATTCAGCCGGTCGTTGATGGATTTCAGGTCTTTGAGAGGAAGTGTAATCCAGCGACGCATCATACGAGCTCCCATTGGGGAGGCTGTATGGTCGATGATGTCGAGCAAAGTAACGGCATCCGGGCTTAGTGGGGCTACCAGTTCCAGGTTTCGGATAGTGAATTTATCTAGCCAGACAAACCTGCCTTCATCTATACGACTCAATTTGGTGATGTGATCGATTTTATCGTGATGAGTTTCTAACAGATAATGAACGCATGCGCCGGCTGCAATTATTCCGTTTTCAAGGGTTTCCACACCAAACCCTTTGAGCGAAGTGGTACGGAAATGTTTGAGTAAAATAGTTTCTGCGAATTCAGATTTAAATACCCAATCGTCAAAATAAGCAAGAAAATATCCATCACCAAAATACTGTTGAAAAAGACCCCGATGCTGGCGTTGCACCACTACCTCACTCGGATCGAAGCTCTGTAACAGCTTGTCAACGTATTCGATGCTGCCTTCGGCCAAAAAAAACTCGCCGGTACTTATATCAACAAAGCTAACGCCGGCCATCTCATTAAATAAATGAACAGCAGCCAGGAAGTTATTTTCTTTTTGATCCAATACGTTGTCGTTCATCGTCACGCCTGGTGTAACCAACTCTGTCACGCCTCTTTTTACAATTTTCTTGGTCATTTTTGGATCTTCCAACTGATCACAGATTGCTACACGATGCCCTGCACGGACAAGTTTAGGAAGATAGGTGTCCAGCGAATGGTGAGGAAATCCGGCCAGTTCAACATAAGAAGCTGACCCATTGTGCCTGCGGGTGAGCACAATGCCTAAAACGGCTGAAGCCCTGATGGCGTCCTCACCGAAGGTTTCGTAAAAATCTCCTACCCTGAACAACAGCAAGGCATCAGGATATTTACTTTTTATCTGATTGTATTGCTTCATCAGGGGCGTTTCTGCGTATTTGGTCTCTTTACTCAATTTTCAAATTTTTTACACAAAGATAAACATTGCATAACAGCCTGCCGATAAAGTGATGTATTTTTGCCACAATGTTTAAAAAATGAGAAAACTAAAAAATGAAGAGCTCAACAGGGCAACTGTTGAGGAGTTTAAAACAGCCAATAAATTTCCTTTGGTGCTTGTACTCGACAATATACGGAGTCTGAGTAATATAGGATCTGTTTTCCGCACATCTGATGCTTTTGCTGTCGATGAGTTGGTTCTCTGTGGAATTACGGCGCAACCACCACACCGTGAAATTCACAAAACTGCGTTGGGTGCAACCGAATCAGTTTCATGGAGATATGTTGAGTCTGCCGTAGAAGCTATACAGGAATTGAAAGACCATGGGTATACGATACTTTCGGTAGAGCAGGCGGATAAGTCGGTTATGCTGAACGAATTTTACCCTGATAAAAACACACAATACGCTCTTGTTTTTGGAAACGAGGTGCATGGGGTGGATGAGGCCATTATCAGCCTGTCGGATGCTTGTATCGAAATACCCCAGTGGGGTACAAAGCATTCATTAAATGTGAGTGTGAGTGCTGGTATCGTGCTGTGGGATATCTTGTTTAAGTTGAAATAGTTAATCGTTTTTGTAACAAAAAAATTTTTTTAGCGTAAAATTGCTCAAACACTTAGGTGCGTAAATAAATTTTACTACTTTTGCGTTGTTAACCGTTCTTTATTGAAAAGTTGTTAGAAAAAAGTAACAATAGAAAATAATTAATTTTAAATTTGTAAATAATAATTTCTACAATAAACATTACTATCATGAAAAAAGCTTATTCTTTAATTACCAAAGCCCTGATATTTAGCTTGTTCGCGGCTTTACCCTTAACATTTTTCGGTCAGGATGCCGGAGATGCCAAAGCTGAAAAGAAGGAAAAGAAAAGTTCTTCTTTTTCGCCTTTCTGGTTTGTAGAAGGTGAAATTGGACCTACATGGTCGCACGCCGACTTGAGCCGCTACGATTTTGCCCCTGATTTTGGACATACCAATATCAACGGAGCTATTGGATTTGGTCGTCAGCTTTCACCAGTATTTGGTGTTTATGTTGACTTTGAAAGAGGTTTTTTTGAAGGAGAAAAGAAAAATGTAGCCACCATGAGCGTACCCCAGGCTCAATGGGGTCGCGACATGTATTTTAACAACGATTATTATGGTGGAAACCTTAACGTAGGTATTAACCTGAGTAACCTGATTTCGGGCTACAACGATCGTTTGGTCGATTTTGGAATACATGCTGGTGTGGGCCAGGTTCAGTGGAAAGCCAAAACTTACGACATGACCAACGATAAAGAAATCGCCTCCAACGGTTACAAAGGCAATCCTGGAAATCATAACGGTGGTATCAACGATCGTAAGGTAGCCATGAATGTACCTTTAGGCGTTAACCTAAACTTTAATGTGAGCGAAAAATGGGACATCTACGGTGATTACAGCTACACATGGATGGATACCGATTTAGCTGATGGTATTGTTCACGGTGAGATGCAGGTATTTAACGATGTGTATTCACACTTCAACATAGGTGCCCGCTATAAATTTGGTGGAAACAATACCAAAAAAATGGCCTCCAATTTCGAGAAAGTTGAACTTAAAGCAACTCCCGATCCACTTGAAGCCAGAAACGACAGTATAGAAGTCACAATAAAAGGTGTATTCCCTCCAAAATATTTCGGAAAGAAAGCCGTAATGTGTTTTACCCCCGTTTTAACCTACGAAGGTGGCCAAACAGCATTCCCCCCAATGACTTTTAAAGGTGAAGATGTAGCCGGTGACGGTACCTTAGTTAATTATAGCAATGGTGGTGCATTTACTTACACAGGAAAAATTCCGTACGATCCTGCAATGAACGTAGCTGAACTGGAAGTAGCGCCTGTAATTTATACTTACACCGGCGAAACTTATGAGTCGTGCGAAGCCGCTCAGAATGCCAAAGGTGCTGTTGTTGCTCCTGCCAGAAAAATGGCTGACGGTACAATCCACACTTCGAACTGGTACAGAGATACCGAAGTACTTGCCTGGGCTCCTCATGCTTACGAAAAAGAAACCATCAGCACACAGAAATCTGATCTTTTCTTCCAGGTTAATCTGGCTCAGCTGAACATGAAGCTCCCCCTCAACAAGAAGGATGAGAACTTTAACATGCTCCAGAACAACACTACCGACGTGGATAAAGGTTGGGAATTAAAAGATATTACCATTAACGGTTGGGCATCTCCTGAAGGAGAAGAAACTTTCAATGAAGGCTTGTCGCAGAAACGCGCCGAAACAGCAAAGAAATTCATGGACGGTAAAATGAAGAAAGCTGCCAAAGCTAATCCTGCTATCGACCCTGCCGCTGTTAATTATGTGATTAAAGCCAACGGTCCTGACTGGAATGGTTTCATGAAAGCAGTACAAAATTCAACTATTCAGGACAAAAGTGCTATCCTTAATGTAATCAATTCAGCTGATCAAAGCAAGAAAGAAGAAGAAATCAGAAACATGATCCTGATTTATCCCGAAATAGAACGCGATATCCTTCCTCCGCTGCGTCGTGCCGAGATTGCTGTAAACAGCTATATGCCTAAGAAAACAGATGAGCAGATTGCCGATCTGTCAACCTCTGATCCCGGTTCACTCGAAATGGAAGAACTGTTCTACGCTGCCACCATGACTGATGATCATGGCAACAAACGTCTTATCTATGCTTCTATCATCGAGTTTTATCCTAAATGCTGGAGATCGGTAAATAATGCAGCTGCTGTTGAATTGGCAGAAGGAAATCTCGAAATTGCAAAAGAATTGCTTACCAAAGCAGTTGAGATGAACGAAAATTCATTTGAAGTACGCAACAACTGGGGTGTTTATCACCTGATGAGTGGTGACTACATGAGCGCAGAAAAATGTTTCACCAAAGCTCAAAGCCTCGGTGGCGACGTTAACTACAACATGGGTATAGTAAATATCGCTAAAGGTGATTATGCAAAAGCTGAAATGTTGCTTAAAAATGCAAACTGTGACTTTAACAAAGGTCTTGCTCAATTGCTTAATGGCAACTATAGCGGTGCTGAATCCACCTTTAAATGTGCACCTGAAGATGCTGAAACACTGTATCTCCTTGCCATTACCGGAGCTCGCTCTGACAACAAGTCAATGACCATGGATTATCTGGGACAAGCTATCAAAGCTGATCCTGAAGTAGCAAAAATTGCCGCCTTCGACAGAGAATTCATGAAGTATTATAACGAACCTGACTTTCAGGCTCTGGTAAATATGAAGTAGAAATTGCTTTTTTCATAAAAATAGCTCCGGCTCTTGGGTCGGGGCTATTTTTTTTTAACCGTGCCTATCCGCCAGAACGTTAAAGCATAATCATGTTTATTAGTCATCTGCTTTTATAACTATCTTATATAACAAGGTGTGCTAAAAATTCTCCTGCAGTCGTTCAGGGAGCATAAGGGAGAAATTTTCTAGAAAGTAATTCGGTGAATACCTGGTTTGTAAGTCTGATGCATGACGTCGATTATTTTGTCATATTCAGTTCGGTTACGCACGAAGTCAAGAGAATTGGTGTCGAGAATTAATGTGGTGAGCTGGGTTTGTTGTTTGATAAAGTCGAAATAGCCCTCCTGAATTTTATCAAGGTAATCATCCTGAATTTCCTGCTCGTATGATCGTCCACGTAGTTTTATGTTTTGCTGAAGTTTTGGTGTTTTTACGTAAAGGTAAACGAATAATTCGGGTTTTGGCAGTTGTTTGTTGATGATGTTGAAAAAACGGGTATATAGTGAGAGCTCGGCAGGAGGGAGAGTTTTTTGTGCAAATATCAGCGACTTAACTATATAATAGTCTGAAATGGTAAAGGATTTGAACAAATCCTGCGTGCCAAGCTGGTCGGTAAGCTGTTGATATCTTGAAGCCAGAAACGACATCTCTAAAGGGAAGGCGTATTTTTCCGGATCTTTATAAAACATCGGTAGGAAAGCATTGTCTTCGAATTGCTCAAGGATAAGTTTGGCGTTGTATTCTTCAGATATCATGGTGGCGAGACTAGTTTTCCCGGCTCCAATATTTCCCTCAATGGCTATAAAGTTATATTTCATGCAGCAATCCTATTTTAGCTGGTTATTCGCATTAATGCGAATGATTAATATGTAAATTTGCAGCGACAATGTTTTCTGCTATTGATAGATAGAACATGGCGATTTCAGGTTTGTTTTTGATATAGCCATACTTTACCCGCATCCTTGCAATGATCGAGCAGGAATTGTTGATTCTCTTGGAAAGCTGGATGCACAAAATCAGATGCGATCTCAACTAATGGGATCAGAGTAAATCTCCTTTCGTGTAGATTGAAGTGAGGAATGGTAAGTTCGTCGCTTACAATGATTTCATTACCGCAGTAAAGCAGGTCGATGTCGATGGTGCGCGAAGTGTAAACATTAGTTGTTTTGTGGGTTCTTCCTAACTCTTTTTCTATTTCTTTGACAAGATCCAGGATTTCAAAAGCACTTAAAAAGGTATTGATAACAACCACCTGATTAAGGAAATTTGTATCAGCTTCGAAGCCCCATGGCTCCGATTCGTAGAGTGAAGACTGTTTCATGATTTCGCCAAGCCTCTTTGTTATGAGCGATTTAGCCATATCAATTGTTGCTTCGCGTGGCTCAACATTGCTACCTAAGAGTAAAAAAACCTGATTATTATTCTGCATATCCATTATCCAAAGGGATGCAAAGCTAACAAATCTTCAGGCGCTTGCCAAATATAAAAATGAAATAAAAGCGTATTAAAAAAGTAAAGCCATCAGTTGCTCTGAGACAATCGATGCAGTAGATTTCTAATTTTTTTGTCATATTGTTTGTCCGTAGCCCATTTTCCTGTTAGCTCGCTGATTTCGGTAGCGCTGCCTCTTTTTACAAATCGGAATCGTTCATCTACAAGTTCGGTGTTCAGTTTTTCTGTTGAGGCGTATGCTTTTAAATGTTGGATATGAGCACGCACTCCTTCGCGCGGACTGTTGAAATAGTGTCCTTTTTCGCCATTTCCGGTTACGCCCAGGCCGCAATAATTATGCTGTTCCCGTGTTACCGTACCATCGAAGCGTAAAAATCCTGTTTCCAGGCACATTTGTGTAAAAGCCACATCTGGGTTTACTCCTTCGGTTTTGGCCTCTTCAAAATAAATCTGAGCCAATTGGTGTGCAAATGTGTTGTCAATCTGCTTGTTGTTCGATAGTAAAAACCGGGTCATACGGTGAATATCAAATAGGCCATCTCCCATAATTTTTTCGGAAGGTGTTACCGGAATTTTAGTGTTTGAAGTCTTTCGGGATATACGAGCGCTATAGTAATCAGCAGGCAAAACCAGATGAAATCCATTAATATTGGTCATTAAGGTGAGATGCTTTGTGTAAGTATTCAGATTACTTTTTGTGGAAGATGAAGGCAGGTGACTCTCCGAATAGGTGTAGGTTCCGGTGCTTAAAAGCATCAGCGCCCAAGTTATCCAAAACGATTTGCTGAATATCAATTTCATAGCTGATAATCCTGCCTAGTATTTACAGAGGTTAAAGTTGCGATATCTCTTTCAATTTTTTATAAATTTAATAATCTACTTATTCACAAATATTTGTTAATATTGCTTTTCAATCTAATATACCGAATGCTATGAAACAATTTTTTAAATTTATGTTCGCCTCGTTTGCAGGCACCATACTCACGTTTATCGTGATTTTCTTATTTTTTGCCGGAATGGTGGCTTCTTTGGTGGCCATGTCTGGCGATAAAGAAGTAGATGTAAAAGAACACTCCGTATTGCATATCAATTGGAAAGCCCCTATTCTGGATCGTTCTACTGACAATCCTTTTGAAGGCTTTGATTTTGCAACTATGGAGTCGAAGAAACCCGTTGGACTTAATGTCATCCTTAAGACCCTGGAAAAAGCCAAAACTGATCCCAAAATTGAAGGGATTTTTCTAGACATGGAAAGTCTGCCCGCAGGGCTGGCGACCTCGCAGGAGATTCGCGAAAAACTGAAAGAATTTAAGGAAACGGGCAAGTTTATTGTAAGCTATGCCAACAATTACGACCAGAAAGCCTACTATCTGGCTTCGGTTGGCAATGAGATTTACCTTAATCCGGAGGGAATGGTTCTTTTTAAAGGACTCAATGCCCAATTGATGTTTTTGAAAGGACTTCTCGCCAAGTTGGATATCGACATTCAGGTGGTGCGAGGCCCGAACAATACCTTTAAGAGTGCGGTCGAACCGCTTATGTACGACAAGATGAGCGAGTCGAACAGACTTCAGATGAAGACTTTACTTGATTCGATGTGGGGACAGATACTCCTGGCTCTCAACGAATCGCGAGGTGTTTCGATTGCTGATTTGAATACAATTGCTGACAACCTGGACTTGAGTACTGCCGAAATGGCACTTGAATTGAGATTTATTGATGGGATTTTTTACCGCGATCAAATGATTGATTTGCTGAAGGAAAAAACCGGCAGATCCGATGACGATAAATTGAACCTATTGGCTTTTGGCTCATACAGCACGGTGAAAGTTCCCGAAGAAGGCGAGTTAACACGTGATCGCATTGCTATTGTTTATGCTCAGGGTGACATCGTGCAGGGAAAAGGATCGGAATCACAAATTGGATCGGAAACTATTGCCAAGGCACTCAGCGATGCCCGCAAGAACGAAAAAGTAAAAGCCATCGTGTTTAGGGTAAACTCGGGTGGTGGTGATGCCCAGGCCTCCGAAATTATCCGCCGCGAGGTGGAGTTGGCTGTTAGCGAAAAACCTGTGATTGTGTCGATGGGGGATATGGCTGCTTCTGGTGGCTATTGGATTTCGGCCTCAGCCAACCATATTTTTGCCGAACCAACCACATTAACTGGTTCAATAGGCGTATTTGGGATTATCCCAAATATGAAAGGGCTGTTTAACAATAAATTGGGAATTACCTGGGATGAAATCGGGACGAATAAAAATTCAGATTTTATTGATGTGATGAAGCCGTTGTCGCCGTATCAACACGCCAAATTAGATGAGTCGGTAATCGACATTTATGAGAAATTCATTGCTCTGGTAGCTAAGTCGCGTAACCTGGAAGAAGCTTATGTAGATAGCATTGCCCGGGGCAGGGTGTGGACAGGAGCTGATGCAAAAACCATTGGTTTGGTGGATGACTTTGGCGGACTGGAGGCTGCTGTGAACTATGCAGCTCAAGAAGCAGGACTTGGTGAAAGCTACCGCCTTATTGAGTATCCCAAAAGAAAGGAATTTATCCAGCAACTGATGGACGAGCTCACAGGACAGGTTTCTACCCGTATAGTAAACCATGAACTCGGTGAATATGCCAAATACTACCAAAACCTTAAGTCGCTGGAGGATATGCATGGTGTTCAGGCACGTTTGCCCTATTTCCTGGAGATAAGGTAGCAAAGAAACGCATTTAACTAATTGATAAAGAGTAAATTTATACTCCAAAAAAAAGACCCTTCGTAACGAAGGGTCTTTTTTTTGGGGCTTGCTAACCGGATTATTTAGAATAATCCAGATCAGCGATTCGGCGGTAATTATCGTATCTCCACTTCGCGGCTTCTGCGGCCAGTTTGGCGAGTCGTCTGGCTTCTTCTGGGAAGGCCTTTTTCAGCGAAGTATAACGTACTTCGTTGTCGAGGAGCATCTGGAATTTTGACCAATCTGGTTCTTTCGAGTCCAAAGTAAAAGGATTCTTTCCTTCTTCTTCCATCATAGGATTGTAGCGGTAAAGCTGCCAGTAACCTGCTTCTACAACAAGTTTTTCTTCGGCTTGAGCTGTTCCCATGCCTCCTTTAATGCCGTGAGCTATACAAGGTGAGTATGCAATGATCAAAGATGGCCCCGGATAAGCTTCGGCTTCTTTAATGGCTTTGAAAGCCTGCGACTGGCTTGCTCCCATTGCTATTTGAGCTACATACACATATCCATAAGTCATGGCCATCGCACCGAGGTCTTTTTTGCGGGTTTTTTTGCCCGAAGCAGCAAATTTGGCTACTGCACCCAAGGCGCTGGCTTTTGAAGCCTGACCACCGGTGTTGGAATATACTTCGGTGTCCATCACCAACACGTTTACATCTTCGCCTGAAGCCAATACGTGGTCGAGGCCACCGTAACCGATATCATAAGCCCAACCGTCACCACCGAAAATCCATTGCGATTTCTTAACAAGGTATTGTTTCAACAAAACGATTTCTTTGGCCAACGGGTCAGTTTCTTTGTTGAGTGCGGCCAGCACTTTGGCTGATGCTTCGACAGACTTACCGGCATCGTCCTTGCCTTCCATCCATTCCTGCATGGCGGCTTTGCTTTCGTCTGAGAATTCCTTCTGCATGGCTAATTCCATCCTTTCGAAGATGCGTTGACGCATTTTTTCGGTGGCTATAGCCATACCATATCCAAACTCGGCATTGTCTTCAAAAAGTGAGTTAGCCCATGCCGGACCGTGGCCTGTTTTTTGACTGGTACAATATGGTGTTGAAGGTGCTGATCCGCCGTAAATGGATGAGCATCCGGTTGCGTTGGCCACCATCATTCTGTCGCCGAAAAGCTGTGTAATGGTTTTAATATAAGGTGTTTCGCCACAACCAGCACAGGCACCTGAGAACTCGAACAGGGGCTGGGCAAACTGGCTGTTTTTCACGCTCTGCTCTTTGGGAACAACATCTTCTTTGTATCCCACTTTGTCGTTCATGTAGTTCCAGCGGTCAATTTCGTCGAATTGTGTTCCGATGGGTTTCATAACGAGGGATTTCACCTTTGAAGGACATACTTCAACACAAGCTTCGCAGCCTGTACAGTCGAGCGCGCTTACCTGAATGCGGTATTTGTAAGCTTTTGTTCCTGCCAGTCCCTGAATGGCTTTGGTTCCTTCAGGTGCGTTGGCTACTTCTTCGTCGGTCATTAGGAATGGACGAATGGCAGCGTGAGGACAAACATAGGCACATTGGTTACACTGGATACAGTTTTCGTCTACCCATTCAGGAACGTTTACAGCGATACCACGTTTTTCGTATGCAGTAGTTCCAGCTGGGAATGTTCCGTCTTCACGTCCGTTAAAAGTGCTCACAGGCAAGCTGTCTCCTTTTTGCAAGTTAATGGGGTCAACCACATTACGGATGAATTCAGGAAGATTATTGTCGCTGGTTACCTGCTCGTCTTTGAGGGAAGTCCACTCAGCGGGGATTTCAATTTTTTCAACGCTGTCGCCGGCATCCACTGCCGCATAGTTCATCTGAACGATTTCCTCTCCTTTACGTCCGTAGGATTTACGGATGGCTTTTTTCATTTCTTCAACGGCATCTTCGTAAGGAATTACTTCAGAAACCTTGAAGAAAGCAGCCTGCATAATGGTATTGGTGCGGTTGCCGAGTCCAATCTCTTCAGCGATTTTTGTGGCGTTGATCACGTACATGGTGATCTGATTTTCCGCCAGATATCTCTTAATGTGATTAGGGAGTCGGTTTTTGGTCTCTTCGATGTCCCAGATGCTGTTCAGAAGGAAAGTTCCACCTTTTTTCAGCCCTTTGAGCATATCATATTTGGTGAGGTAGGCAGGCACGTGGCAGGCCACGAAGTCTGGAGTATTGACCAGATAGTGTGAACGAATGGGTGTATCGCCGAAACGAAGGTGTGAAACAGTGATTCCTCCCGATTTCTTTGAGTCGTAAGCAAAATAAGCCTGGCAGTATTTGTCGGTTGTGTCACCAATAATTTTAATCGAGTTTTTGTTTGCTCCTACCGTACCATCAGCACCTAATCCATAAAATTTGGCTGCATAAGTGCCTTTGGGAGCAAGACTGATTTCGGGTAATAATGGGAGAGAGGTGTGCATCACATCATCGACAATACCCACTGTAAATTGATTTTTCGGTTTTTCGGCAGCCAGGTTGTCGTAAACGGAAATCATCATGGCAGGGGTTGTGTCTTTGGAGCTGAGGCCGTAGCGTCCGCCTACGATAAGTGGTGCATTTTCAGTACCATAGAATAAATCTTTCACGTCCAGATAGAGAGGTTCCCCATTGGCACCAATTTCTTTTGTCCGATCAAGAACCGCAATGCGTTTTACCGATTTGGGGCAGGCTTTCATGAAGTATTTCTCTGAGAAAGGACGGTAAAGGTGGACAGTGATTACTCCTACTTTTTCGCCTTTTTCGAGTTTGTAATCTACTACTTCTTTAATAACTTCGGTAATAGAACCCATTGCCACGATAACATTTTCAGCATCGGGAGCACCGTAGTAGGTGAACGGGTGATATTCGCGTCCTGTTATTTTTTGCAGCTGTTGCATGTAGTCATCAACCATGTCTGGGATATCAACATAAAATTTCGATGACGCCTCTCTGGCCTGGAAATAAATATCAGGGTTTTGTGCTGTACCGCGTGTTACCGGATGTTCAGGGTTCAGGGCGTTATCACGGAAGCGTTGCAAGGCTTCGTAATCGAGGAGTTTAGCAATCTCATCCTGATCCATTGCTTCCACTTTTTGTAGTTCGTGCGAAGTTCTGAACCCGTCAAAAAAGTGCAGGAAGGGTATTCTTGATTTGATAGCGGCCAGGTGAGCAACACCGGCAATATCCATAATTTCCTGAGCACTGCTGGTGGCCAACATAGCGAAACCAGATTGGCGTGTACTCATCACGTCGCTGTGGTCGCCAAAAATTGAAAGTGCCTGAGCCGCAAGACTACGGGCGCTAACATGAAAAACGCCGGGCAATAGTTCGCCGGAAATCTTATACATGTTTGGAATCATCAGTAAAAGACCCTGAGAAGCGGTAAATGTGCTGGTTAGCGCACCGGCCTGTAACGAGCCGTGTACTGCACCTGAAGCGCCGCCTTCTGACTGCATTTCGGACACTTTTACCGTTTCACCGAAAATATTTTTCTTGCCGTTTGCCGACCATTGATCCACGTATTCGGCCATGTCGGAGGAGGGGGTAATGGGGTAAATTGCAGCTACTTCGCTAAACATATACGCGATGTATGCCGCAGCATAGTTTCCTTCACAAGTAATGAATTTTTTCTTATTTTTCATTGCATATTATATTAGAAAAAACGAGTTTATAGTCGATTTTTAATTTTGTGCGAAATTACTCAATTCGATTGTTGTCTGTTCTATTTTAGCACCAAATAGTTGACCATGAATGCCTATTTAAAATGAATATAGATTACTGCTGCATACGTTGTAAAACTAAAAAACTGTAATTTTACCCCATCAAAAGACACGCTAAAATTATAAGATATGGATCTTTCAACTACCTATTTAGGGCTAAAACTCAAAAATCCGATTATCGTTGGAGCAAGCAATCTTGTTACCGACCTTTCAATTCTGTCAAAACTGGAAAAAGCCGGCGCAGCTGCCGTTGTTTATAAATCTCTTTTCGAAGAGCAGATTCATCTGGAAAACCTCGAACTTGACAGAGGTTTAACAGATTACGACGACAGAAATGCTGAAATGACCAGCCTGTTTCCTGCCGACATGTACGAAGCCGGGCCTGAGGAATTTTTAATGCATTTTAAAGAGGCACGAAAAAGCCTCAGCATTCCTCTGATTGCCAGTTTAAATTGTATTTATGATGATACCTGGTACGAATATGCAAAAAAACTAGAAGAAGCCGGGGCTGATGCATTAGAACTGAACTTTTACAATAATCCACGTGATTTCGACATGGAAGGACGTTCCATTTTGAACGAAGAACTCGATACCATTGAGGGTGTTAAGGCTGCAGTTAAAATCCCGGTAAGCGTTAAACTCAGTCCGTTTTATACCAACCCCTTGTATACCATTAGCGAAATGGACAAAAAGGGTGTCNATGGTTTTGTTCTTTTTAACAAACTATTTCAACCCGACATCAACATCGACCTGGAGGAAATGCACTTCCCTTATAACCTGAGCACAGAGCACGAATCTAGACTTCCATTGCGTTACATCGGCATTATGTACAATGAGGTAAAGGCTGATTTGTGTGCCAACCGTGGGATTTTTACCGGCGAAGATGTAATAAAAATGATTTTGGCCGGAGCTAATGTAGTACAGGTAGTTAGTACCTTATATAAACATGGTCCTGCCCAAATTACCCGAATGCTCGAAGACATGGAGATTTGGATGGCTAATAAGCAGTACAACAACCTGGGTGAATTCAGAGGTAAGTTAAGCCGCAAAAATATCAACGATCCGTTTGCTTATCGAAGAGCGCAATATGTTGATATCCTGATGAAATCAAAACAGATTTTTAAGAATTTCCCGATATAGTATATACCTATTGAAGATGGCCGCCTGAGAGGGTGGCCATTTTTCAATCATCTCATTGAATCCCCATTTTCAAAGCGCTCACTATTCTGTTCCGACTGTAGCTTACTTCTTTTGTTTTTGATAAAAAACAGTGACTGCCCACTACGATTGAAAAACAGGGGTTAACTTGTTAAACCTCTAACTATCAAATACAAAACCAATGAAAAAAAAGTTGTTATTTCTTATTCTGGCCACATTGATGGTGTTTAATCTAAACAGTCAGTCCATTAAAGGGCCTGAGTCAATTTCCTATTTTCAAGCTCCATCGCAGGGGGTAAAATTTGCAGCATGCGACGTATATATGTCTTTCGACCAGGTACTGGCCGATGCCAAAAGAGAAGCTCAAAAGGAAGAAAACAGTGCCTTGGGCTCGAAATTCGGTGCCCTGGGGACGGCTGTGGCCAATACTGCCAATTCGGCAATGGATATGGCTGCTGCTACTTCGAAAGCTATTGATGCATTAAAAGACAAGGAAGGTCGTTTCGACCGCTGGAAACTTATTCCGGACTACATCATCGCCACGCCCGAAATCGATCGTCCCATCATCGTGGAGATTTTTATTATGAATGAACCAAACCCCAGCGCACTAAGCGCTACAACTCCTGTTACCGCTGATAAAGAGGGTTATTACGATGTGCCGTATTATATAAACTGTCGTTACAAGGTTACGACCCCGCGAGGCGAAGTGGTGGCCGAGAAAGATTTTGGGGTGTTGCAGGGTGAAAAGAAATGGCCTCACTATAAGCAACCCCAGCAAGCGGGAGGTATAGGCTCGGTAACAGTGGAAGAGGGCCTGAGCACCGAAGAAGAAGTGGGGATTAATGCGGCATTCAATAAAGTGCGCGAAGATATTTTTGGGCAATTTGGATTTGGCGAATTTAGTGCGCCTATCAAATTGGGTGTGATCAAGGAAATCAAGGAATCGAAAAAGTTGATTGAACCAACACTGGCCATTTTTGAAAATAAGAAAGGACTACTGCTTAACAAGGATGAAAAAGCACAGGTTCAGGAGTTTGTCGACATCATCGAAGCCGGACTTCCCAACTGTACCGAGAAAAGTCTGTGGGTGGCTTACCACAACCTTTCCGTGTGTTATGCCTGGCTTGAGCAACCCGAAAAGGCCAAAGAAGCCTACAAGAAATACGGTGAAGCAATTGCTGAAACAATTGATGAAATGGCCAAATGGAACCTGTTGATGCAAGGAAAATTGCCTAAAGAAGACAGAAAAGGTTTGGTAATTGGCATGAAGGATTTTAAAAAATTCGATAACTACCGCAACATTGCCAACTTTGTGGAATACTATGCTGCCGGTGTGAAGAAATACGAAAAACTCTTTGTTACCATAAACCGTGATTTGAAGCGTTTTGTTGACTTTTACGCTGTTAACGATATTATGTGTCAGCTTTTTGAAATTGATTACCCATTTCAATTTTTGCCTTTAAACGATTTTGCCGGTCAGCCTAAATCAATGACAGGTGAGCTTTCCAAAGATGGAGTTGAACCCGTTGAATATAGGGTTAAATTTGATAAAAATCGCAGAATTAAAGAGTTGGAAGCTGATCAGGTGGCCTTGCTGGATGATGGGAGTAAGGAGAAAATTGTTACCCGTGAGTTGCAGCCCATTTTTAATGAAGACAATGGTCGTTACATCATGATGTCAACGCCCAATGACAGGAATGTGTTTGCTGGCGGAAACGACACACGTCGCGGTACTTTAAGGCAAATAGAAGAACCTCTTGGTGAGATGACTAAGGGTGTGGCTAAGAATATTACCCGGGGAATAGGCTTTTTCGGTGATAAAAAATCCGGCGAAACAGTTCAGTTAAAAGTCGATTTGGAAGGTAGAATTTTCTTTGTCGGAAGTTCCGGTTATTTTAAAGCCAACGCCATTTTTAAAGACATTCTGGCAAGCAATGGGATTGACCCAAAAAGAACCGACACGCGATCAAACTTTTCAACCGAAGCCCTGATCAACGAAAATGGAATGTTCGAAAAATGGTCATGGGAGGGCGATGTATCTACTGACTTCGGCAGCAGCTGGTCGCAGATAAATGCAAAAGTACAAAATATATCGGCTACCCGCATGTTACGGGATATTACTGTGCTTGAATCAGATGAACATGGTAATCCTGTAAAAATACAGTACACCTTCGAGATGAAAGGAAAAGTTAGTGTTCAGCAGAAGATGAACATCAAGGAGTGGTTTACCGAAAGTTATGCCCAGGGAGGAGTTCCCCGTGCAAAAGTCAGTAGCGACACCTTCGACTTAGGGGCAACCCAGATATGGGAAGGTGTATTTACCTATGATGAGCAGGGCAACTGGACTGAAATGAAAATCGGTCCTTACACGGCCAAACGTACTTTTAAATATTAGTTTATTGACACGAATGAAATGGCATATGCTTGGTCACAAGTGGGCATGCCATTTTCACGTCTTATTATCGGTAAATCGTAAAATTTATGAATAAAGCAAAAGTGCTGATAGTCTTGCTGTTTTCTCTGATGATTTCGTTGGTAGCCGAAGCTCAGTTGTCGTCAGTGGTTACTTCAAGAGATCAGGTAATTCAAAAGAAGATTAAAACTTTCATCGTATTGAACGAAGAATCAGGCTTTGTTATGTCGCAATCTCCTGTTAAATACAAGGTGGACGATGAAATGCCCTTGTGCTATTTTACCATTGACAATCCGGCCAACCTCGTTTTACCTAACCTCGGCCGTTATCTGGTTATACATGAGTTAAAAAAGGACGAAGGTGGTGATCAATACGACTGGGTGCTGGAGAATAACTGCGATGAGAAGGATGTCTTTTTTTCGCGGACAAAGTTTATTACAGTGGAAAACTCAACCTGGTGGAATGTTCTGGTAGACAACGACAAAGTCTTGTTTCAAAGCATGGTGAACCACGGTTTTTTGAAGATCGACGAGCAAGGCGATTTTTCAATGGTCGATGACAGAAATGCGGCTTCACGTTGGAAACTGATCTATGTTTACTAATCTGATTTTAAAAATTATTAGCTATGTATTTTAAAGCCAAAGAGATAGTCGCCGCTCTGTTTTTGTTATGTATGGGTCATGCCTTAGTGGGACAAAGCGATGTGTTCTACACTTTTTTCCTCGAAAAGGAGATTAACCTCAAGGCGGGAGGGGTTTTCGTCCATCCCCTGAAAAATGTGGGTAAAGAAACCCTCATAGATGTCAATGCGTTTTTGGAAATATCTATCGAAAAAGCCTGTCTTCCGTTGGCAGGTGACGGAAATGAAAAGGCCGGGAATGTTAACGCATGGTCGCAAATGCCTTTGTTTTGGCCAGCTACTTCACCTGACAAGGCTGATGTTGTTGTAAGCGGAAGCTATAACATTGAAAAAGAAAGCGATGCGGAAGTTTTTCGATTTTATGAAACCAACACGGCTATTTCAAACCCTATACCCTATTTTGAAGTTCGTCCGAAAAACCGGGTAAGCGCTGAAGTTATATTGCAATATAAATACACGGATGGTACTTTAGTTTCAGATACGTTGCGTTTTCACGAGATATCGGAACGAAAGAAAAACACAAAGCTTAAGTCGATGGAAAAGCTTCTGGCTGAATGCCAGAAGGCTCTCGAATATGACTTTAGAAAATTGTATGTATTTGCTGATTATGAAACGGCCAAATTTTCGTTGGAGAAAGTAAAAGTGTCTGACAAAGGATTAAAAGAGGAGCTCAAAAGTGCTGGAGATTTATTGAAAGGCCGACGAATCGCCGAATTGGGCAATCTGTATAAGCGCATCTACGAAAATGAGCCTTCCAAAGAAGCCGCCTTTTGCTTGGGTATTTGCTACGAGCTGGTTGGTAATTACCCCATGGCTGCGAAATACTACAAGCAAATGCCCGAATTCCATACCATCGCGCGAATGAAAAAAAGTTTACTCCTATTTGATTACTTGCAGTCGATTGGAGCAGAACTAAAACTCGAAGAATTTTAGTCAACCGATTTGCTTTTTGGATATTGATGAAAAAGCTGATGCATTAGTGCTCAGCTTTTTTTTTGCTTTTATTGTTGACTGAGCATTTATTGCCTGAGTGCTTTTTATATTGGTTGCTAATGCAAATATAGTAATCAGGAATTATGATATATATCAACCAAACTTATTGGACACCCAACTTTTATTTAGAATAATTCTATATAAATTTGCAAAAAATTCATTATATAGCTAATAAACAGATTAATATAAATAAAATTTGAAATGAAAAAATTCAATTTGTGGCCGGTATCGGTTGTTGTTTTTGCATTTTTATTGTCTTTGGTATTGGTTTCTGGATGTAGCGCAGTGGAGGATGTATTTGGAGGAGATGAAGATGAAGCTATACTTAACGCAAACAAATACGACATTGCTCCCTTCGAATCGGTGGAAATTACTTATGAGAATGTAATACTCAGTGCTTCTGAATATTCTGGCAGAATTGGGGGGTTGGATGTCCGCCTTTTCAAAATCGATGAGAAACTGGTATTTATTGCACCTGTGTTGCCCGAAGGCGAAACATTTTTGGAGTTTGATATCAACGATTTGTCGTATCAGTTGGCTTTCAATATGTTGCCGGCTTCACAGGTTAGCAACCCAGATGAGGTTGTTTTCTCGTTTATTCAGGAACAAAAAACACGTTCGGCCTCCAATGCTGCATTGATTGAAGAATTGGTTTCCGAAAATCAAAAGCAATTGTACACCGAAGATCTCCAACGCATCAACCGGTTGTTTGATGATGCCGAATTGGCTTTTCAGTCGGCCACCGAAGCTGAAAAATTAGAAGCTGCTCAGTTTATTGCCGCCAATAAGGCGGAAGTTGAGGCGTTAAATTTGGCCATGGATGAATATGTAGCTGCGGTAAAAGCTCTTGGTCAATCCAAGAGTATTTACGACAATGAATCGGAATTTAACACGGCTTATGGTAGATTTGTAGCTGCCCGGATTTTGCTGATTTCTCAAGCACGGAAAATTATTGCCTGGACGGCTGCCGGAGCAGTTGTTGGTTCCTGGTTTCCGGTTATCGGAAATGGATTGGGTGCTGCCATAGGTGCAGGCATCGGTATCGGGAATTTTCTGATCGCTTTGGAAGCCGACAACATCGCCACCAATCAACTCACCGAATTCGAATCCATTGTGGAAGAATTGAATATCGATAATAAAGCGACCCTCACTTTTACCAACAAGCAAAAGAAAACTTTGTCGGTTTCCGGGAAGTACAACAACCTGAATGCCCAATATGGGTCATCAAACATGACCAATATTAAGAGCTTTGTTTCTTACCTGAGCGTATTCAGAAGTCTTTTTGATCAGATCAACGAATATTTGCCCGAAACGCTTCAAATAAAACCCAAAATTATTTCAGATTTCACTTCCGTAAGGAATGCCTACAAAGTCATTCATGCCAATTATTTAACCATTGGCAATATTTCAAATAATAAGGTGTCATTTTCCTATGAAGTGGTGGATGGTGAGTTTAAGGTGACTTTTTCCACTGATGAGATTACAGATCAGGATTTTACTTTTGATATTGATTACAACTTTAACGGATTTAGTGAGCAGACCACAACTCAATCGGCGAAGCTTACGGTGAATGTTGACCCACTGCTGGGGGAGTGGGAAGCTTATGAAGTAGATGGAATACCCGTTGGACAATGGCAATACTATTATTTAGGCGAATGCTCAAATTTGATTGGCTGGGCAAGCGTCAGCATTAAAGCGACACTCACATTGGATGGTTCCAATATTGTTTTTTATTATGATGGTGCTGATAAGGAGTACCAATATACAGGACTTGATTTAGTGAATTGTACCTATGAAAGTGTAACAATTAATGAGTCTGCTGATGATGATTCCTACACATCCACTTATATTGTGGACGGAAATATGCTGATGGTGCAAACTGAGGATGGGCCTTTTCCAATGAGCTATAGCTTTATTGATAATAACACATTGGTTATTAATGCTGATGGAGAGGAAAACAAGTACCACAGAAAATTGAATTAGAATTAAAATGTTCTATACTCGCCAACTTATCCCGCTTATTATGGTTCTTATTCACAGACTTTTCCTTATTAATTTAGTTCTGGATAAGATAGTTTTAAATTACTCGTGGGTGGGGAAAATTCCGTTCCATTGCGCCATCCAGAAAAATGATCACATGCAAAATTCAGAAATGGTGAGCTTAACCGTGCAACAATTCTTAATTCGTGAACATGTATGGTTATTTCCGGACAAATCTATCAAAAACTTTAACAAATGAAAGTCTTAAAAAAACTATTCCCAATTGTCTTCCTTTTCGCCACACTTTCCATCACCAATTCGGGCTGCGATACTTTGTTAAAGGAGGGTGAAGACCCCACCCAATCCCTGAGTCTTTATCAGGATAAAACGGAAGTTTCACCATTTGAACAAGTCACCATTACGGCCATCGACTATGGTTTTCTTCAGGAAACTTTTCCTGCTGCCATCGGCGGAAAGGAAATAACCCTTACCCGTATTGCTTCCAATCAGCTAGTGTTTACAATGCCCTTTGTCGCCGGTGCTCAGGTGCTCGATTTGGTGGTGGACGAGGTTACCTATTCCTTTGATTTTTTGGTGAATGAGTTGGAGCCCATTGCCAATCCGGATGAATTGATCAATGCCTATAAACAAAACGTGGAAGGCCTAATCAATGAGGTGGAACAGATGATTCAGCTGGGTGAGTTGCAGATTCCTGCCGAACACATGCAGGTGCTTCAAAATCAAAAACTTGCCTTTGAACAGTCCTTTGCTTCGGCCACAGCCGATCAAAAACAGGAGGTGGCTCAGTTTATCAAGGCCAACCCCGGATTTTTTAATTTTGAGCACATCCAACTGCAACAATTCAACGACAGTTTGAATACCTCGCGCAACTTTGTTGCATGGGATCAGCAACTAACTGACGACATGCGCTATTTCACCGGTCTGGTGATTGCCACCGGAGCCACCATCGGCATTTTTAATGGCACCTTGTATTCAGGAAATCCCTTCCTGATTGCTGCGGCTACCCTGGCTCTGGCCACCGAATTTGTATTGGTGTTCAATCAAACAGAAACCATACTCACCCGCAGTTATAAGCCCTTTGAATTCGATTTGAATAACGAACTCCGTGCTTCGGTGGTGGAGTTCGAAAACGATATTCCCTACCAATTGGGTATTGATGCCACCTATCGAACGCTTTATAAAAATGACCAACAAAGTTCCAATGTCACCATCGAATTGGTGGCCAATATCAATACGTTTACCGGATATTGGAATCAGGTTTCGAGCTTGGTGCCCGGACTAAATGGTTCGGTGGAAAATCTGGACGACAAAAACGGGTATGTCACCAATGCCAATCGTTTGGCCGTTACGCCGGAATATATTTCGATAGACAACATTTCCAATTCCAATGTAACCATGAGCAACTTTTCACATGCAGGCACCGTGAAAGTCACTTTTAGCACAAACGCCGATGCTGATCAGGATTTTACTTTCGATATCGTTTACAAGAATCCTGATTTTAGTGTAGAAACCTTTACTGTGGCTGCAAGACTACTTGCAGACCCTTGCGCTGATGATAATGATACCCCACAAATTGGAGGTTATACCAATAGTTATACGTATGGAACTCATGGGCGATCATTTGAGTTTCCTTTTTCGGATATAGGAACAGGAATTTTTTATTCAGGAAGTTATTTTGGTGCATGTGATCCTTATGTCGATAATTGTTATCCTGTTATAGTTGAGTTTAAACAATGGGCTCTGCCAAATAGTGATTGGTCTTTAGCTGCAAATAGTTATGACGTGGAGCTAATTTCGGGAAGTGAAAATGACGGCACACTCAAGATTGATTTTGATAGTTTTGTCGACCATCAGTACCGCATCACTCTTCGTGATCATTGTGGACATTACAGTACTCCTATGATATTTTCAAAACCATAGCTTTTAAATAGTATGAACGGGATGTTGAAATACGCAGTGATATTATTTTGTGCTATCGGATTTATCAGTACAGATTTAATCTCCCAATCCAACTTCTCCAAAACGGTGGCCAAAACCGACGGCAGGTTTATCAGCGGGCGTTTGGATGCGAGTGAATTCAGCATCAGTGCACTCGACCGCACGGGGTTGGTAAAGGAAATACATATCAATATCGAGTTGTGGACATTGTTGGGCGAACCCGTGG
>JGI10211J34971_10001006_pt1 | contig 23581 bp, 28 predicted proteins | sample Etolagsediment_FD_34971 | JGI IMG/M metagenome (IMG submission 34971)
CGGAGAAGGCAACGGAAGTGGCAATGCAACTACATCCTGATGTTATGGACGCCGAGAGAGTTTATTTGCAGGCTTGTGACGCTGTTGGTAAGACCGACTCAAAAGTTTCTAAACTGCACTATGACTTAGAAATACTTAAATTAGAAGTGCAACTAATCACCAATGATTTAAGAGATGGTTCATGATATAATGTAGACCGGAGCTAATTATGGACGTATTCACACCCGAAATCCGCAAACGGTTTGGCACCATCTATACCCCAGAATTTGTGGTTGAAGCGACTATAAATTTAGCATTTAAGCATTTAGATAAATCGCTAGATAGGACAATTCTAACTTATTGTGACCCGGCGGCGGGGGACGGTAACTTTTTGGTAGCCCTATACCATAAGTTGATGGAAGATGAGCAGTTCATTTCCAAATTCCCTAACCCGGTTATCAGGTCTTATCATATCTTAACCCATAGCATTTATGGCATAGAGATATTGAAATTTTCATGGGCTAAATGCCGCAATAGATTACTATCCCTGCATTTAGAAATTGATAAAAATAATGAATTACCTATTGATTTAAGTGAATTACATATCTATTGGGGCAATACTATCTTGACGCCCGAAGATGATTTTGAAATTGATGAATCTATAGGTGAGGGCGGGTTACTGCCTGAGGAGATGCGATGAAGTTCGACGTAATCGTTGGCAACCCGCCTTATACGCATTTGCGCAACATGAACAACAGACGATATGCAGCGTATCCGAAACAAAGGGATATGGCGCAGGTGTTTGTAAGATGGGCAATGGACCATCTGACGGAAAATGGGGTGTGCTCGTATAATATCATTGATACATGGCTTAATGTTAAATTGAGTGATGGGGCTAAAGAAACCCGGACGTTATTAAGTGGAAAATTTCGAGAGGTGCTGGCTAATGAGGCAATTGCCCGATATTCATGGGATGAGGGTGGGGATATAATTACCTGCATAGTTTGTTTTTCAACAGATTATGAAGAGTGGAAATTTAATCATAATTGCATCCCGTGTAATTATGACTTAAATTTCCTGACCAAACCTGGATTTTTATATAGGCTTAAGTCTGAATTATTAAAGTATGAATTTAAGAATATCTCAATTTCCCGATATGTGATAAACGAATCTACAGTACGGACCTCTCGGAAATTCGTTTATCACAATTATAAATTATATTATGAGTACAACAAGGATGATGATTTTTATTTGCTGTCTAAAAGGTCCCCCTACGGGCCAACTTATATCGGGAATTGGAAATTAATTAAGGGTTCTAATATTAAACATGAATTACAAAATGACCAAAAAGTGGTCAGTTATAATTTTGTAATTCATGTTAGTTATAAACATGGTTTGTGGCTATTGGGGTATTTGAATACACACACTTCCAAGCACTATTTCCCAAATTATTTCAAACATGCTGGAAGGCCATCTAATGAATGGTGTGTTAGTGTGACACACGGTACATTAGATATATTACAGGTCCCCGATTTTGACTGGTACAAAACCAATAAGCCCCAGCAACACGCTGCCTTCCTTAAGTGGGTAGAAGACAATATGCGAGATAAAGACGCCTTTTTGGCGGGAATTGACAAAGAATTCGAGAAACTGATTAAGGAATAAACGTAAGAGATGGTTCATGATATAATTGTTATTCAAAGATAGAATACCATGGTCCAGAAAGAAAATAGTATAATAATGAGATTAGTGCCGTATTTAATCACTTCTGCTGTGTCTATCGTCGTGGCTATTTCGTCATATAGCTATGCTGCGGGGTCACGCGTTACTAAAATAGAATCCCAAATAGTCACTCAACAGAAATGTAATGCGGTTCAAGACACACGCATTGATAAGTTAGAGTCGTTGATGATGAACCAGCGATTAGATGTTGCCCGCCTACAAGCATCACTTGATAGTATAAAATCTGATGTAGGGCATATTAGATCGCATATTGACAAAGACAAATAGCAATACGTTCTCCATTGCAAATAAGGAGCTACAATGGATGAGAACTTAGAAATTACATATCGGCTGTTGTTGTTTTGGGAAGATATACAAGTACTGCTTATGAAGAATGACTGTACTGGAGAAATGTATCTTGATTTATTGGCTCTACAATCGCAGGTAGGGCAATTAGCTGACAAGTACAAAGAGCGATTTATAAATCATGGCTGAAGCAATTAACTGTTCTTCAAAGCCATGTAAGATTGGATTCAAACCACTTCTTGATGGCTATGGGTCGGCATCCATCGCAGTATGCGGCATAGAGATGATTGCATTAGATGATGATGGATTTTGTGTTGATGTAACAGACCCGAAAAATACTAATGTTTATTATGTAATTCATATTTATAATAAGGTTTGGGACCTTGATGGTAAAATTCATAATTTCAATATGCCACAAACCATAATAACAAATGGCGAGGTGTATTATTTAGTTGACCATCGGTTCTCTTTGTTTCGGAATGAAAACACATCAGTTTATAAGGGTGATATTGAAGCTATTTTGGAAAACTTTACAGGCAACAATTCTCCATCGCAAGAGAAGCCATGGCTAATAACACACAAAAACTAGATTGGGACCCATTAAATGCTGCGTCTATTATTTTAACATATCCAGATGGTTGCTGTCGTCCAGAGATGGTTGATTGGCTAGAGTGGGTAGGGATAAAGAAGAATAGACGTTTCTATTTAAATAAGGGCGATTATGATTGCACAACAGCCTATAACACTATGGCTCATGACGCCCTCCGATTACCATATAAATGGTTCATATTCGGCGAAAAAGACATTAAGCCAGATTATAAGCACACATTACCATTTCTAAATGCTAGAGGGCCAGTGGTTGGTGCTATTTATGACGTGGATAATGAAGCGGCTTTTGATTATCCAAGAGCAATTCACACTGGCCTCATGAGATGTTCACGCGAGGCATTAGAATCAATTGAGCCGCCATGGTTCCAACTCACTAGAAGCGACGATGGACAACAATTACTGGCGTGTCCTTGCAAATACTTCCAAGAGAAGTTAAATGCTGCGGGGATTGAGACTATACATGCTGGACATGTCTATCACAAGCCTAAACATAGGCATATTTAATTGTTGATGCTAATATTATTAGTTACTAATCAATCGACCCGTTGAATATAAATAATAGTTACGAATGGCGGTCTGTTTTCAGTGTCGACAGTAGTTGTAGTACCATCATCGAGTGTTTCTTCATTATAAATACCAAGATGGTCTAACCTATGACATGTGCCTAGGCTCAAAGTCCATGGTCCAGACCCATCAATAACATCTCTTGGATGGTCTGGGTGGTTATTTGCGTCATCTTCACCATTATCTAATTCATAACACCCAGCTCCGTGCCAAGCAGTACCGCCGATAGATGGTTGTGTGTCGTCGCCAACTGTAGCATAATCATCTTTCATGCCCAAGAAAGATAGTGCGGGAAGACCGCCAGGATACCATCCAACAATAAACCGGCCTCTTAAGTCTAGAGTCCCATTATCCCCATCACACACATACCAGCCAGCAGGTGTCTCTACAGAATCTGTCCAAACCTTAATTGTGCCTATTGGGTCATCTAAATATCCACTAACTGCAAATGCATCACCATTCGGGTCAAGCATATATGCGATGACTTGCCCTTCTCTGACGTTTGGGTCCTGTGCTTTAATTGTATCAGTTGTACTTCCATCATACGAGCGATATAGATATACAGTTACATCAGTTCCATGGTCCTGGCCACTGCCATCACGCGCAGTTACTGGATTTACCACTACAAATGATTCATTCTCATCCGCCTCTACCCAGTCTGCAGTAGCGATGCCCAATAGAACACCACCACTAGATGTAAATTTTGGATTTACAAGTACACCCTTATCATAACCATATGGCAGGTATGCTAACACATCATTTATATTTATGTCTGGTGTCCCCGGTGTTTCTGACGTTGGGGTAACAATATATGCAGTCACATTAGGAGAGTCAAAAATGCGATTACCAGATGAGTCAGTTGGATATAATGTAACTGTGTTGCCAGCAGTCCAATCAGCAGTTGCCTTACCCCATCGAACATATCTCTCCACATTAGAGATTATCCTACTACCAGATGGGGATGAGGCAACATCCAACCCCAACCCATTATATTCATAATTATAAGCCAATTGGTTATTATCAACTATTGGGTCATATAATCTGAAATCATGAACATTATTATAAGTGATTATCGTCCATGACTGCGCCGCAGTGTGTTTGTATGCTATTGACCTAACCTTACCATCTAATTTAAATGGGATTAAGCCTGGGAATTTTATCTCATCAATTTCCTGTAGCATCAAATTAGCTGCTCTATCGGCTATATCATATGCTACAGTTTGAAGCTCATCTTGATTTATAACTGTGTCAGAACTATCGACAATAGCAAAATAATTTGCCATTTGTAATTCAATTTTACCAGAGGCTCTTGTAGAATTTTTAATCTCATCTGGAAATACCACTTCACGCTCAAATTCTACCCACTGCGCCTCTTTGTCTATACCAATATCTGGCTCTATACGCCTAAAAGACACAACAATTTCACTAGGCAGTTTGTCAGCGAATCTAGTGACAGGCGTATTTTCTAATTTATTAATTGGCTTGTGCTTTTCCAATAATTTCTTATTAGAATCTAGCATATAACCAGGATTATAAAGCACTACTTGGTCATTATCATAGTCCCACGCAGCCACGAGATATAGTTGTGCTGCAATTTCATCTATTGCACGGCATTTTGGTATAGAGTCGAATTTAAGGTTTCTCGGGAGCCATTCTGGCAGAGTTACAGATTCATGTACTACTATACCACCTAAGTCATCTATAACTTCATCCCATAACCACTCACTATATGAGCCTGGGCTTATTTCTTTTAGTGTTTCTAATATAAGTGCTGTGCGGTCTCTATCTTGCACATTGTAATGTTTAGTGATAGGTGTTTGCAGTTGATGCCGCAAATCAACTACTTGCAATTCACCATAATTATTCTTATCACTAATGAGATCGGCCCTTTTGGTTATTAGGCCAGCCTCAATGACATTAATATTAACGCGTGATAAGCCGGTTATAGCATCAGCTTGGTTATATGATTCTAATTTCAATTTCTTTATTACAGGCTCATCAGCATCTATCTTCACCTCACTAAAATCTTGTACAAGAAATTGGCCAATACCAGGGTTAGAAGCACCGGTTTGGGTTTTGAAGATATTAGGCGTGTTAATACCATATGGTGGTGATATAAAATTACGCCCTTTAATTGAAATAGAATTTATTTTATTCGCCATTATTTAGTAGCTCTCGGTACGCCTGGTACTGATAAAGGTTTCGAACCTCTAATTCTTGGGTCCTCTGGGAACTTAATATCACCATTAAATGTGTCAGCAACCTTAAGTTTGTATTTATATGCGACAGAATAGATAGTGCCATTTATTGAGTTAGATGTAGAATGTGGAGAAATTTCCTCAAATTCCAAAACAGCATTCTCTGGCGGCTTAGGAATAAGTGGTGGTTTCCCTAATCTGGTTCTAGAACCACTAATCATAATCCATGTCTCTGGGTGTGCATGCTGTTGCACAACATCTTTGTTATTTATAGATAATGTTACCGCAACAGATTTATTAGTTCTAGTACTATAACTTACAATCTCACTAACATCTAAATATGGTGCGTTCTCGTCCTTCTGCAAGTCAGCAGACGAGCCACTGACAGTTCCTTCATCTGGAAGAGTTTGTTTGCCAATGACTTTAGGCTTTGTATTGTCAATTTTAGTCTTACCACGTGTTATGGCTTTGGCGCATGCTTCCCATTCATTGAATTCAGATGAGATGGTGGGCACCTCGCCATAAGGCCCAGAGACATATGTTACACCCTTGCCCCATGACGCCGGGAATTTCCCTATAGTTTCTAATCCTTTAGTGGTCAATTTCTTAACGATATTCGGCAGGCTGGCTGTGAATTTAAATTCTATTCGGTTCTCTAATATAACATCCCTTATAGAACGTTCAATCCATATTACCTTATCCTTAGATAATGGATTAAATCGCACGTTAGCCATATCTAAGATAGCTTTTATAATATCCTTCTTTTTAGTGCTCTTTTTGCCTTCTATAAATCCTTCTAAAACTCCAACCGGCTTTGTGTCGGCTATACCAGACGCGTGCACAGACCAAAATAGTTGCGCATCTACAAATTCGGCTGGCGGTGCAGTATATTGCTCAACATCTGTTATTGTATATTGTATAGTCAGTCTATCAGCTGACACTTGCCAAGTTTGTGTTCTCTTCCATCCAGTTAAAGCATCTGGGACTAAATATGACCTTAATGCGTCAGCATTGAATTGGCCAACTTTTGGCAGTAATCTCGCGAATCCACGTATTATTCTTACGGTCCGTCCTCTATGGTCAATAGCAAAATTCTCGGTAGTTGAGAATTCTGAGAATTTCTGTACTGGTTTCTTGCTAATGCTTTGATGTGTTGCTAAATTAGCATCATTATTACACATCTTGACTGTATAGCGCAGACGCCAATCAATAGATGCAGAAAGTGGAGTTATTCTGTCAACTCGTAAATCTAATGGTTGTGGGCCTCGGTCGACACAATAATACTGGGATACTGCATCCACATCAACAAATGTAGTATCCATATCACGTGGAATTGCGTCTAATAATGTATTGCCATTAGATTTAACTGTAAATCTAAGCCCTCTAGTCTGTAAAATAATTTGTACGTTTGCGAAGTCAGTTGCAAAAACTTCCTCGGTACTGCCAGTTATGTGGGCATTAACAGATACTTCATATGTCGATGATATTAATGTCACACCGTCCTTACCGTAATTAGCAGAAGTGCGTACCGTGATGGATGACGCTTCGAATTCATATTCACCATATTGCACTATAGGACCATGCGATGATAGCGGCGTAATTGTTCCAATAACTGACATTACATTGTTCCTATATTATCAAACTCATGTTATTCATCGCGATATGTTGTAAAATCATATCTTGATTATGCAACCTTGCAGATACCTCATTCTCGGTGGTTCTCCTTAAGTCCTCCAAACCCTGGAAAATCTCTTGCTTCGTTTGTATATCGATGCGTGGAGATAGATTTAGATTAGTAGTTATAGGCATCGCCAACCTAAACCCAGTAGGTAATGCTTGTGGTGTTTGTGGGACCATCCCGGAGCCACCAAGTATTGGCGTGTCAATAGATGGTATAGACCCCATCGTCTCGCCACCTTCTTCCATCGTGCCTACTGCGTGGAAAAAACTCGCTAAAGTTCCAAGCGGCCCAAATAAATTCAAACCAGCAGTGATTAACATATCATCAAAGCCAGAGATATCAGGGATTAGCTTCTCGCCAACTTCAACTGATTTCCAAAATCCAGTCTTAATGTCTTCCCATGCTTTTACAGTTTTTTCAACAGTTGGGTTATTAGCCCATGCCATCTTCGCTTCCATTTCTGCAACACCGGTCTGTGCTCTTTCCAAAGCCGCAACCCCGGAGCCATATTCCTCAGCGAACGATGATAACCTATTTAGTGCCTGGCCAGTTTTAATAACTGCAGCTGCGAAAACACCTACTGCAGCGGCTGCAATGCCAATAGGTGCTGCTATTGCACCAATTGTCTCGGCAGCATTACCAATTGTACCCATAGCAGCTGCTGGCAAAGCCGCACTAGGTGCCTTGGGCAAAGTGCCAGCAATCACACCTTTATCTAAGCCTATACTGGCTTTACCTTTGGCTAATCCAGCCTTGAACCGGGACATAATCCCAGTAATAGCCCCCATAGGTCTAGGTGGCACAGTGCCACCTTTTAATGGTTTAGGTGGGCCAATTACATCTCTTGCTGCTCGTTTTTGTATAGCCTTTAAGTCCTCTGGAGTTAATTTTTCCCCTTTTTCCGCTTTTTTTGCTGCTTCTTCATCTCTGATTTCCCCGAATCTATCTAGGAAATCTTTAGGTATCCGTGTTGTTGTGCTAGCTCTACCACCACCACCTATGCTAGTGCCAACACCTACTGCAGCAGCAGTACTAACAACACCAGTACCACGACCAACAACGCTCGCGCCAGCAACACCTGCAACTGCCCCGCCACCTATACCACCAGTGCCAACTGCCCCACCACCTATACCACTACCTGTACCGGTGCCTAAACCACCGCCGGTTTGTTCATTAATCTTCTGTTGAGCACGTTTAACCATTTGGTCAAGTTGTTGCTCATTGAAGACAAAATCAACTTCTACTTTGAATTTAGCCATTAAACACTAGCCTCGAAACAACTAAATGGCGCTATCAAATTCCATATTGAATATGATTGTGCTAATTTATATTCGCGCCGGTATGCATGAGTAACAACTTGCGGTTGAGTTTGGCCTATCATTTGTATAGGTTGGGCAATTTCTTCTTCATCAGTACCAACTGCAATATCATATAGTAAATGTAATTCTTGGGTTACTGAAGTAGCTAATTCAATTAAATCACGCGTGAATTGTTCTGTAGAACTCATTTGCGGAACAGTTTGAATTCTAGATATTACAACTGCCAAATTCCAATTACGTATAAACGCACCACCACCATAAGCTTGTGGAGTTTGTATATCACCGCCATATGACAACTGGATATAGGTATGGTTATATCGTTCTATAGGTATGTCTTGAGTTGCAAGTATCACATTCCCAACACCAACATGTGGAATACCTGCTACAGCCAACCTGTCTTTGAGAGCGACTAAAACTTCTGTTGTATTCATGATTATTCACTATCCGGTTGCCAATGAATCAGGAATTAGTTCGCCCTCAGTGGATGTAACTTCAGAGCCAACATCTTCAGACCTGGTAGAGGGCAAAGCAACATCATACCAGCGACCGAAGAAAGTTTGGAATACACCATCGAAATCGTTATTCGTCTCGACTGTGTAGTTGTCATCCCTAATGGAATCAACATCGCCACGCTGTATTGCATAAGCAGTATTGCCATAGATAGTAGCAGGTGCGATGGCAATATTGTCAATTACGATTTGAGCGCCAAGAGGCAATCCCGTGGTGCTTTCCCATTGTATAACTAATTCAATTTCATCGGCTGGGTCTTTTGGCATTACAAAGAATGCATGTTTAGTTTCATAAGATGTAGCAATTTCATCAGCATCGCTTTGGAAGATTATAATATCAGAATTTACACCATCTCTAATATAAACAGAAAAAGTGCCATCACCATCTGTAGTTGCACTAAATTCTGAATCCTCATTTCTCTTAATGTTAAATGCACAACACTGAATTGTATCAACTTCAACTAAATCGAAGATATTCTGCGAAATTTCAGCACTTAATGTAACTCCATCACCCACAAATGCAGCAGCGGAATCACCAGTATAAGCATCAGCAGTTTCTTGTATAAAACTCGAAGGTGTCGTGCCAGTTTCAATCGTCCAACTATCTGGGTCATCATCGGTCCAATTCTCGAAGTCACCATTTGACAATGCATTACTTGCTTGAAGGGTGCCCATGGCTGGACCCGTGCCATCACCTTGCGTTTTATATGATGCTGGGGGTTCTACTGGGTATCCAGTTATAGAAAATGTCTCCGAGCCAGCGGTCGCACCAGTATGCCTATCAACGTCACATCTAACAGCGATTGTCTGGTCTAGAATTCTCTCATCTAAATCACCATCTACATTATTAAGCGAAACCAATAAATCAGAAGTTCCCAAATTATCAGTTGAAGTGGTGATACTGCCTTCTACAAAGTTAGCCTCTATGAATACTTTATCTTCTCGCATTCTATCAATTAGAAGTGGGAAGATAGTCTCTGGAGATGAGTCCGGGGCATTCAATTCAATTTGCAAATCTGCCAGAACATTATTAACAACTTCTATTAATGTATCTGACCATGCCTGTGTGTCTTCAACAAACCCCTCAAATGATTCTTGAATACCTAATACTAAATCTCTTCTATCGTTGAAGTTGTCAAGTATTGCATCTGCGCCAGAATTAGCACCCATCAACTGCGGATATTGTCTAAGAATATTGAGGTTAACCTCATTGACTATGCTGCCAATTCTAGTGAATAATTCCGTATAATCTATCGACATTTCATATCCGCCAATTGTGATTTAGTATTATATTTCAACTCGTCTTGTTTAGCCGCAGCCCTTTGTTGCAACTTATTAANGGCTANTTGGAATTTCTCATTATCTTCNTCATCNACATAGGCTTTATCGCCTAAATATCTAAGATAATTGAAACTACTATCGCCTGCACCAAGTTTTACAAATATTGCATCAATTTGTTCTTGTGCTTTAATCCTATCCATGTGGTGTATAAGTGCAACTTGTTCGGCCTCCGGCATATTCTTTACTTCGCTTAGCGGCTGATGGTAATACCGCATCAAGGTCGCTAAGCGGTAGGTACGTTTTTTACTTTACAGAAGTTAGCAATTTCTTCGGCTAATGCAAAGAAAAATCTCAAACATTCGGATGTAGGCACGTCCTTCTTAAATCCTACTGCCTTCCTAATAACGTCTGCCTCTTCTTCAGATGTTAATCCACCTTCAGCGGCGTGGAATTTGGCAGTAATATCAGAGTGTGTCTTAAAAATATCAATTCTCTTGATATTATCATCAATTTCCACATCCAACATAAGTGCAGCTTCTTTGTCAATCTTAAACTTCGCCATTATTAGCTCCTTTAAAAAGTATTATGCCCATGTGAAGTAGTCATCGTTGGTGCCAGTGTCTGGGAACGCCTGGAATGTAACAGGTACTCTTGTAAATCTTGACCCAAGCGGGACTGTGATTTCACTAACTAAGATAGTCTTTAGGAATGTAATTACTCCACCAGGAGTGCTCGCATTACCGCCGACTGGGGTTAGTACAAGTGGCTTATAGCTTGCATACTCATTAGTACCAACTGCATCTGTCAAGTTATCAGGCAGGCCATTAGCATGAAGGGTATTGACAGGATAGAACAATCCAGCACTTAATAGTTTATGATATTCTAATCCAACGAAATCTATAAACATATTACCGCCTTGCCAAATACGGGTCAGAGTGGATATACCTCCTGCATCAGCGGTAACATCTTCAGCACCACCTATGATTCTAATTTGGAAACCCTCTTCGGTTTGCCCTAAAGAATCACTATCCCATGTTGCAGTAAAGTGCCCAGCTATCGGCGTAATAGAAACTCTAGAAGCCATTTATACATCTCCTACGAACTATGTCGTTTAAAAACTTCTTCAATTTTAGTATAAACTTCTTTGTGGTCAGGATTTAAATATTGTCTTTCCGGCATGACACCAGGTATTCCATCATGCAACACCGCAGCACCAATAAAATCTGACCCTACTTTAACTGTATCGCCTTGTATTTCAGAATCCATTGATGCCAATAGATTTTGTCCTGTAGGCCACAATATATGCCCAGTTTTGGGAAAATACCTTCTATTGCGTTTGAGTTTATCCCATGGGCCATCTTTTATGCGTTGTTTAAAGACATCAACTAGTTCTTCAGATAATTCTTCCTTGATTTCGTCAAGGGCTTCTTTAAAACTAGATAAGTCTATTTTAAGTTGAATCACGTATTATTTTTGCCTATTAATATTAATTATCTTTTAGAACTCTTGCCTGGGACTAATCTATTTTCCCTAATTTCCTCTTGAGTCTCTACCATTCGGCGTAGACGCTCAATTTGCTCTTCTCTAAATGCAGTTATTTCCGGGGTTATAAGACGCCTACGCCATAAATTGCAATATGTCAAGTGGGCAGTTATAGATTCGATTTCTGGAGTTATAGATGGCTCACCAGTGCCCGTCTCACCTGTGCCCAGGAATGTATAAACATGCCGAAGATAATTATCAATTGTATATGCCGCTTCATTTTCAGCAACCATCACCACATCTTCGTTAATGTTGGTAACTTCAGTAGCGTCAATAGTATCATCATCATTAGATAATTGCACTATATCTCTTGAATCGTGATATTTAATTAAAGTCGCTGTGTCAATATTTATATAAGCCAAGGTTTATCTCCAAATTCCCTGATATCCACCACCACGACCTGCCACTTCTTTGGCAACTCGTATAAATTTGTAACGATTAATGGTCTTACTAATATCAGCCTCTAAATTAGTGATAGACCTGGTAACAGTAGATTCCAATTTTGCAGTGGTTACAGATGTGGTTGTCGGGTCCTTACCTATCATATTGAAGCTGATACGCGCAATAGCAATAGCACATTGCTGTAAATCATCAGGTATCTGTTCAAACCCAGCACGATACCAAACCAATGCATTTCTAAATGGGATATTATAAAATGCAATTCCACCAACATCTGGTTCCACATCGTATTCAATATCAAATGAGTCGGAATCAACACCGTCTATATCCACCCTTCTTGCGGTGCAGTTTACTCCAGCACGAGGCCATAACTCATTTGATGGTGCATCTGTGATTAACGTAGCTGTATATCCAGTGAGTGCATTAATTCCATCTACAATATCAGAGACCAATGGGTAAGTTGTAAATGCAAATGTTGAATTAGTGACTGCACCGGCGGTTGAGGTTGTACGACAACGCACTTGGTCAGTTTCAACTATGACCATCGCCCTTAACGCGGTGTCATTCTCTACACTAAATAACCTCTCTAGTCCATGCCCTACCTTTTCAATCATAATGACTGGGGCATTATCAACTATGACGTATTGGCTCTCATTCACCCACACTAATTCACGATAATCTTCAGCAATAAACCTACGGGAACACATCTTAGAGATTCTACCAGAGACCGCAGCATTTATGTCATTGAGGACAGTGTTATAGTCATCGTTGGTGCGGGCTATTTGGAGTCCGTCTTTTAATCTATCAAGCCCCACTAATGTAGTAGGAGCTGCTACTGGGGTCCCAGATATCGTCATGATTTATTCCTTGCTCTTTATTTTTGCGCGACCAACATTATAGCCTAAAGCGGTCAGGATAGTTATGGCTGCACCTATGACTTTCGTGACCCAATTGTCACTTCCATCAAGTGCCCCAGATGCCATTAGTAATCCTATGACAGACGCCACAGTACTCAGCCAAAATTCAGATGACTTGTAACCTGGTTTCACTTCTTTATCAGACATTTCTAACTCCTTATGTGACTATAACATTTGTTTGGTCAGGCCCGTACTGGCCTTGGAGATTGAAAACTATAGTATATGTCTCGGCATCCAGCAACAGCGGGCCACGCCATTTGCCATTTACAGTTGTAGTGGTTGTGCCCTTAGGATTACTAAAATCACCAATAGACGCTTCAGATTCCAGATAGGCAGTTACAGTTGCATTATCAATTCCGACACCTGGTGCCGAAGTGTAAATCATGTTATTGCCATTTATATCTAGCGTGTCGTGGTCGACTGATATTGCACCAGTTCCAGACCCAGTACCTGTAGTCCAAGCTGCATCGCCGCGATTTCTAATTGCTTCAAGAGAGTCAGTGCTAGTATCAAATGTGGCACCCTTTATAGCTGCTATATCTAAGACTAGTGCGTTTGTGTCTGCCAAGATGTCCGTAGTGTCCAAGAAGATATCGTCCGCTACCGTCTTTATAGCTGCTATATCTGCAGAAATATCAGCACCTACTGGCTCACCTAGATTGTCTCTCGTGACCATCGCCGGATTATCAGCTGGAGGAATTGCACCTAAATAATCATCATCTCCAGTGTAAAGGTCCATCTCAGTAGGCTCAAAACCATATCTGAAACCATTAGTAACGTCAGAGAATGATGGATCGATGCTTACAGAATCCATATCTGAATCTGGATTTACTTTATTAAATGGCGTCGCACCGCTGCCATCAGCAGTAGTTGTTTGCCAATAATTCTGCAAATTGGCAACTGCAGCCAATGATACCCCATTAATTACAGCAACTTGGGCTGCATTAGCTGGGTAATAGTCATTAGCATAGAAATTATTATCAAATGGGTATTCATCTGAGTAATCGTTTGTTGCGATGTACAAGCATGCATCACTAGCATTTGCTGAATTATTATAGATTATATTGTGATGTACTTCACAACCAGTTGCAGATTCCCAAGCAGCCACACCAACGCCTGGTCTTCCTATTTTGATGGTGTTATCATCTGATGCGTAGAAGGTATTATGATGAACATTTGCCTTATCGCCATATATTATCAACGAACTTATGCCATCAAAGACATTCCCGTACCACTCATTATTATCACCAATAATCTCGGTGGTTAATGTTCCAGCTCCTTTGAAGAAGTTCCCAGAAACTTGAGCATTATGCCCGCCTTGGCCTATAATGAACACATCACCAGACGCATTTATAATTCTATTGTCTGTGACTTTAATGGTGCCAAAACCAGGACCACGGTCTTCATAATTAAACTGATATCTCGGAACGTCTGTTTCATGAGCACCAATTCTCATAACTCTAAATGAGGAATCAGCATTGATGAAATTATTGCTGAAATTTACACTTAATTTGCCAACTGAAGTATGTGATGGACGCTGGATGAAGAACATATACCCAGCAGTTGATGCCGATGTAAAATCAAAAGTGCTGTTTGTAATCTCAATCTTAGCATCTACAGGGTAATTCAATAAACTTGCAGCAGTTCCCGCAAAGACGCCATTATTAAAAAATGCACCAGTTGTGGTGAGTGTTACTATAAATGTACAATTATTAATAACAAGGTCACCGTAACTACCACCTGTACCTGTAGAAAGCGTATCTGTTCCTGCGACAGGTGAAATGACTGTACAATGGCAATGTTCAAACTTCAATGAACCCCAACTCTGGAATATCGCAAAACCATCATCACTCTCAAAAGTACAGCCGGTAAATTCCATATTCCCATAGTAAGTAACGCCGCCACCCAGTTGGACAATTTGGCTTGGAGCATCACCAATGCATCTCTCTACTTTAATATTGTTATAATAAGTGCCATTGGCGAATTGTAGGAAATCAAATGCACCAGTCCAATCCACATCTCTGATGATTTGTGTACCACTAGTACATGCAGCATCAATACCAATAGCCTTTGTGCCAGTTAGTGACGCTTTGGTCGTGTCATTGGATTGAATAATTACAGTTCTACCAGACAGATGGTAGTCACCATCATCTGTGAAATTATAAGTATAGGCGTGAGGTGTTCCATCTGTAATGACATTAATTGTATAAGTATAACCATCTCCAACTGAAGGTGGAGAAGTTTCTAATGCCTTTTCAGGTGTAAGCCATGCAGTTAAGGCGGTCAAGCCATCGTTCCCGTTGTTGCCACCTTCTAAATCGATATATCTCGTTGCGTCAGCCATTAGCGATTTCCTCGCCTCTCAGTGGACCTATCTAATCTATCAACGTTAATGCTATTAATCTTAGCTATAGCAGATTGCAGTTCACCATCTAATTGCAGTCCAGTTGGTAACATGACATAGCCCGATGTGGTGTCTGGAGTGACATCCCAATCACGGTCGACCGTAACTATCTTCGTAGTGCCATTATAAGATTTAACAATTCTAGCTTGGTCTTCACCGGTACCAGACCTTATGAAAATAACTTGTCTATTATAAGCCCCATCTTCGCTAGACGCAAGGGCATTTAGCGTGATGCAACATTTAGTTCCACCTTGTGCCAAACCTTCATTTACATGCTCTCTACCAGCAGAACCTGCAATTCTATATTCAGAGGTCGTATCAGGATTAACCTTCCAATTGCGATCGACAGTAGCAGTTCTGTCTGCCGCATATTCTATGATTTGACGAGTTTGTCCTGCACCAGTACCAGACACAATGAAGATTTCAGATGGGTCATAAGCACCTGCAGTTGTAGATGCCGTCAAAGCCAGCTGGATTTGGTTATTTCCAGTTCCTGAACCTTGTGCATATCCAGCAGTAATAACCGAAGACATGAAGTTAACATTATCATCTATTGTGATATTACCATTTGTATTATCAGTCTTCTTGAAGTGGCCACGAATAGCCAGCACGCCAGACGTGCAGTTTGCATTTATGATGAACTGACCCCAACCTTCAAGGCTGATATTGTCTGTGGAACCACCAGTTCCAATATTCTTAAATTCAATTCCACCAGAATAATGACGGAAGTTGAGGTTTTTATCGTCTGCGTTATTGCCAAAATCAATAGATGGAGTTGCAGTTCCAGCAATTGCACTATAGCACTGGTCGAAGAAATAGGTGTTTGCGGCGAACATGGTTATATCGCCAGCAATAGCACAATTATGAGCCTCTATACCAGATGCAACTAATGCACCGCCTCCATGAGCTAAACTACAATCATAGAAGATAGTATCACCAGTGCAGGCACCTGTTACATTAGCACCCTCAATTACAGTATCATCACAAGATTGAGTGCCTAAATTCAATGTCCATTGTTTACCGGATAATATCAAATTATCACTATTAGCAACGAACGTCACAGTAGAACCATTTGCAATTTCAATTCTCTTCAACCCAGTCGATGTAATCAACGTAGTTATAGCTGCCCATGTGCTTACTGGATTATCAGCCGTACCATCTACGAACGGAACTGTATTAGTGTTGGCTGCGGTGTCATCATACCACAGAGAGCCATTAGCATATCCAACTGACTGGTTCACGTTTGTATATGAACATAGAATTTGGTCGGTGGCTAGATTCGTGGCAACATCAGCACCATCAGATGTAAATTGCAATCTTACTTTACCTGAATCTGTGCCTGTTCCTACATGTGCTGCAGTGAAGTTGAAAATCTGGTCCCTACGTGCAGTTGAAATAGTGCCTATTATTGCACCAACTTGTTCCCATGCAGTTCCAACCCAATTATAAGCATAAACTTCAACATTATCATTTATAGTCGTTACATAACCCTGCCACAGGGCTGATACTGGGGCTGAATTTGCGCCAATATCAAATTCATAGTACATCTCAATAGTTGGGTTAGGAGCTATCTCATGGTAAGTCAAGTCTAATTCATGTGTTGCAGTATAAGTAAGAGTCTGAGTACCAGTTGTAACTGTGGTGTTAGCATTTGCAGTTGTATTAATAGCAGCCGAGCCAGTTGAAATATTGTTCAATTGAGCCTGGGTAGCCGGATAAGTGTCGCCACTCAATCCGGTTCCATCCCACTGGCTGCGCCAATCACCAGGAATAGTGAATATTGTTGCTGGAACCCCAACCACTTGTATATCAGCTGTGGAACTCTCCGGATAGATGTTTAGTACATCGCCATTGGTCTCAGCTTGACTTAAATCAAAAGCATAGAAACCATCTTCCTGTTCCGTAGGATTAGTATCTGTTATAGCATTACGAGCACCCCAATCGAGAGCTATTTTGCCAGTTATGTTGGCAGCATCACCAGTTTTGGGAGTGTTATCAGTTCTATCAAAAGCAAACACAACCCATTTCTGGGAAGCTACATTTTTCTCTAATCCAGCCATTATGCAACACCTCTAAGGAAGAGATTGTAATATTGTGTAGGAGTAATTCCAGACGGAGCCAAAGTTGCTGCAGCTATTGATGGAATATTATCCGGCGGCTGCAATAATTGATAAAAGTCTCCATGGACTGATTGTATTTCACTGACTGGTAATGCCCTATTCCAAACTGCAGCAATTTCAATCCGACCATTTAAATAATTATCATTAGCACCAGCTGTGACATTACAGCCTATTCTGAAATCTGTCATAGCTGTTGGTGTGCGGTTTGCTGTGTTCGTGCCTACGCTGCCGCCATTTATGTAAACATGACGTTCAGTAGCACTAACTAGGACTATAGTAGCTGTAAATGGCTCGTTTGCGGTGTATCCAGAGGTAGTAGGCCAGTTTATAGTTCCTGCTACCGACCGAATTGTACCATAAATCGGGTCACCACCAACAGTTCCACCAGCTGATAATCTAATTCTATTTAAAGCACTAGAATTTCCTAATGACATAAGCCCGTAAAAGCCAGTTGCATCGTCACAAGTTGCCCGGCACATCATTGTTAATGGAGCACCTGTAACAGGTGCGTCTGCACTAACACATTGTGAAGAGCCAGCTACGAAATCTAATTCTAAGCCGTTTTCGCCTAATGCCCAAGTTACACCATTATCTAAGGTGCCATTGTTTGGGCCAGCCATGTCTTGTGCAGTAGTACCCATACCTTCCCAGAAAGGCCATAAACCCACAAGACCGTGAGCTAGTGGATTATCTCTATTATAATCCCACCACTGTAAAGGTTTTACGATATTAGGCATTAACTCACCGACTAACTAACTAACCGTTGTAAGTTTAGCAAGGTCAACACGGACAACCATATCAGCATCAGCATCGTCATTTATAAATCTGACTCGTATATTACTAATTTCATCTGGGATTGGGAAATATTTAGTAACTGGGTCTGTAGTTACAACTGTTGCCAAAACATGCCCAGGACCAGGAGCAATAGCAATTGGACTTGCTAACCCTAGAACATTAGCACCATCATCAGATTGAACATGGACTATTTCACTATCTTCTGTAGCACCATCTGTGCCTAGCGAGCCGTCATAGATGAAAATAGCTTGTCCGAGATTATTAAAACTCGCAGAACTTGTTAATTGAATAGTATTATCGCCATTTGTAGCCGCGACGGCCAAATCATTTGCTGTTGCAGTACCAGCTGCCATACGAAGCTCATATATAGTCCTAAATTCATCTGGGTCGGCAGCAAACTTCGCGTCAATAATTACATTGACACCTAAAGCATTTGCAGTGCCATCACCATGAGCTACAGTAACTGCTATGCCGCCTTTAAAGGAAGTTGATAATGAAATATCATTAGTTGTTATTGCAGTAGCAAATGGTAAATCTGTCCATTCTAATGAAGCTGTATTGCTTTTAGTGGCTGTAGCCATAATTTATTCCTCTAAATCACTCTGCATAGCATTTTGCAACGCAGTGACTAAATTATCAAATTGGACGCTATTATATAAAGCCTGCTCAGTTTCATATTTGTCAATAGCGTCCCGCATATCCGCCAAGAATGCAAAGTATAAATCAACCAAATCATTCCCTTCTTTATAATTCTGGGAAAATTGGCGGGAGAATCCAGGGCCACTATCATCTGTAATTGTGAGCGTCATAGAGACGGACCACATTTTTGACATAACTTCTGTTACAGATGTCTTAACAACAACTGGTGTCAAAGCCATTTAATTTACCTCTCTTAACCAGCCCAGCCATTAGAAGGGCTATATGCTATCTTTGAGAAAAAATTCTATTCTTTATACATCAATAGCCTGAGGGCGGTTTGAGGTGGGAGGTTAAAATTAATGGCTATTCCGCGCGGCTCAGGCTATTGATAATTATTTTGGTTTTGATTGCTTCTTAAATCTCTTCTTGCGTTTCTTCAACGCCTCCTTAACAGTTACTGCTTTAGATTTAGAAGTCAATTGTTTGTTCTCGTAATTACATAGCATTTGGGTGGTGGTCCTTTGGTAATTCTCCATGGCCAAACGACTTATGGGCAATATCTTCATCTATCATTTCGCCAATATATGGAGTTGTGTTTGGGTTTACTCCAATTGCAGCAATCAACATCTGGTCATCATCTTCTAACTTTTGATGAGGCTCTATTTCTATACCTATATAACTAACATTATTGGTATTAATTTCATATATGCCAGTTGTCACTTGTTCTTTATGCAATTTAATCTTATTACCATCATCCAATTCATAAAATTGCACTGTACTTTCAAATGATGCATTTATAATTATCGCAACTCTCTTCCAATCTTCAACATCAGTAGGAATCGTATTTATAATGTCATCATATTCCATATCTTCTTTGGTATAGATGTATGGTTTGTTCAATAAGTATAGCATTTTAGCTCCTTTCATTAAATTTGAGTTTGTTATGTCTCTGCGCATAGGCGTGGGCGGCACCACCCCCAGAGAGGTAATACCGCCCACTAAGGAGCTACCTATTTAAAATTAGTCGAAGTCTGTCGCTCCACCAGATGAGGTAGCAACATCTAGCTCTACGAACCACGAGTAGTTCGAACCATTTTCCGGAATCAGAGCACTTTGCTGCGGGGCACCTGCGACTCGCGCGTCTAAGCGGAAGGAACTAGTATTATAATTAAAGTACAATTGGTCAGAGAAATCAATTTGTGGCTGCTGACGCACACCGTAGGCATACTTGGAGCCATCAACCAATAGCACATCACCAGTTGAACCAACTGCCGGGCAGAATGGACTCAGGATGATCGGAATACCAAACATCGAATTCCAAGCCCTCTCGCCAACCTGCACACCATTTAGGTCGCGGAAAGCATCAACCAGTGGCCATACGCGTGGGTTGACAATCCAACGGGTCGTAGCCATATTCAGGCCACGATGCCACAGACCGGAATACATATTCGCGAAGTCTAGACGACTTACAGTACCAGCAGTTTGACGCTGTACAGTAAGGGTTGCAGCATCGCCAACTATACCAGTAAACTGACCACCGCCATTAATCACGGAATTTTCAACTTGACGCTGGAAGTCAGAAATCAGAACCTTCTGGACTTCGGTTGCCAGCTGTGGGGCGTCGCTAAGGGCTTCGTTCGATACGTTGAAAATAGCACTTATAGTCTTGGTTTCCAAACTTCGACTTGACAACGCAAGAGCATTTTCACCCTTAACACCAAGTTCTGCACTAATAGTGGCAGTACTAATGGCATTGTAGTTCCTATAAATCACATTCAGGTTCTGGAAGCTAACTGGAATGTGGTTTAGCATGCTGATAACGTCGGAATCGAAAGTCGCACCCAGAAGCTCTTGATAAACTTCAGTAGGACTCAAGATTGCGGAGTTAGCAGTTCCAGCTGCACCAGCGGCATTACCAGTCGTCGGGCCAGCAGTTGCAGCCTTCTCGGACCAGTTCTGGCCTGGGTGCTTCACCATCGCATCGACGTAGAACTTCATCGACTCAACGAGTGAGGCTTTCTTAACTGGGGGTTCAGCAGTTACGCGGATATTGTTGATATTGGCCTTCATGGCCTTCTCAACAGCGGCTTCTACGGCTGCAGTTACTTCAAGAGTGTTGTCCTTCTCGACAACCTCCATCTTAACTTCCTTGCCCTCGGCGTCGACTAATTGCTCGTCGCCCAGGATTTCCTTAGCTTCGGTCTCACCCATCTTTTCGACCATAGCCAGATATTTAGTGTAAAGCATTATTAATTCCTCGTGTTAAAGTTAAACGTCTTACTCGAACCCGAGCAATCTCAGACTATCTGGCTCGCAGCCTTTCGGCGAAGCATCCAGCTCAGACAAAGATGTGCCTGTTCATCTATTATATAATTTGCCTGGGAGGTGGCTCCTTATTAGTATAACTTCCCAAGCTTGCGTTTTATCGCATTATCAACCTGTTTTGCAATTTGTTTGGCAGTTAGATGACGCCTAACTACTGCCTTGACAGTGATAGGGTCAAGGATTGGTTCAATAACCGGCTGAGGTTCAGGTGTAACTACCTCACTAATTTCCTTCACCTCAGTTGTGAAGTCCTCTATGGGTATGGATTTAATTTCTGGCTCAGTTTCTTTAATTTCAATGCCAAATGCCTTCTGTGCAAATTCAGAATCTATAACCCCAGAACTGACTGCTTTTGTGACTCCAGTAATCAGGGCATTCTGATTAGCAGGTACTGAGACTATGGAGAATTCAATTAATTCAGACTTGGAAATCACATTCTGCACGTCTTTGCCATAAACCTCCAAATCCTTCTTGGACGGATACCTAGATTCCTTAGTCCTGAACCCAATAGAAATAGCATTTAGGAAGCCTTCCTTGACCAGGTGCTTAATTACATCTGGCTGCCACGGCCCTTCATGATTCTCTGGACGTGGCGCAAATTTGGCCCTAGCAACTAATTTATTATCATGCCTCTCTAACTTCACGCCCTTGGCAATTGGAGGAGATTTATGATCGTGTGACCAGAGAACTACAGGATTCTTGGCGAATTGTTTGGCCGAGACACCAAGAGGTAATACCACATCCCCATCTCTATCAATGGAATTTGTAGTGATATTAGCTTCGAAGTCATAATCTCCAGCGGCCTTTATAGCCTTCAATTCAGCACTAAACGCCGCGAACTCAATTTGTGGTTCTATAGACTTCTCTGGCTCAACTTCTTTCTCTAGTGCAGTATGGCAAACTGCTAATCGCTGGTCTTGGTCCGGGAAAGAACTCACCATTTCATCGTTGGACATACATCTTTTTATGAAATCTTCTTTCGATTCATCCGGCCCAGGATTTGGTACTTTGACTGTATTATGCATTGAGGTCGTCCCATTCTAGTTCGGCAGCATCAGCCTTTGCAAATGCTGCCTCTATATCTTTTAAATCAACTGTATCTTGCCCTAGCTCCTTGGCGACTTTAATTATGTTCACTATTTCCTTCAGCGCCACCAAACTTGCCAATATCAAATTAGGATCCATCTTCGGCTCCTTGTACTTCAGAATAAACCTTCATTAACTGTAAAACTGCCGCGTCAAATGCCTTGATATAGGATTTAGTCTCTTGGCCATCTTCCAATGCTTTACGCCATGCATCTAAAGCAGCACGTACTACAGGTTTATATTCATTTACACGTGCTATTTGTGCATCTGATAATTTATCCATACGCCGCATTTCAGTCAGAACTGTCAGCGTTGTTGAATATGCAGTTGTTGCAACTAATAGCTGGTCATGCTGTGATTCTAATGAAGTATTGACATTACAACCCGATGACAGCATAAATAAAATAATCATCAAAGCAACAACTGATAAATGCCATTTGTATTTTGTAACCATTTCCATGCTCCTTATCCTTTAACCCATTCCGTCGCTGGGCTCTGTTGTCTCATCCACTTCATCTACTTCATCTACTTCTTCCTCAGGGGCGGCAGTAGATGAGGAACCTACAAATTCATCTTCCAATTCAGGTAGTGGTTCCATATTACCCCATTCTCTCAACTCATTCTTAGTTAGTACGCCACCAGATACAAGCATTTGAATTCTCGCGCGGTCCTGTGGTATATCTCTAGGGATAACAGAATCAAAAGCCATAAATGCATCATCTTCAATTCCATACATTGGGAGGAGTTTATTATTTAGCACATCCTCTATCATGCGGAGAAATGGAGTGATAGTATCCTTCATATAGGTGAATTCACCTATAGCACCAGAGGCTCGAGTAGATTTATTTGTGAATATCTTAGTTAGAGGGACACCCCATATAAACGCAAGTGTTTCCAAAATTGGGGTTCTGGCAGTACCTCCGGAAGAAGAGCCTTTCAGCGGATATTCTGGGAAACTCAGTCTCTCAAATTTCATTTCAGATTCATCAGCACCCAGAAGTAGGAATTTGCCAGTATTACGTGTATCACTTAGCCTCTGGTTAATCTGAGCTTGAAGGCGATTTAGGGTATCAGTATCTCCAGAACTTACAAATCCCAACCAATCGGGTCTTCCAAGGTTGCTGGCAAATGCCGCTTCCATATTCTTATATTGCTGGTCGAGAGTAAGTTCTTCCCATGCCGACTC
>JGI10211J34971_10001009_pt1 | contig 23572 bp, 33 predicted proteins | sample Etolagsediment_FD_34971 | JGI IMG/M metagenome (IMG submission 34971)
AATAGTAATACGTGGTACGTTAGTGTATGCAGAATGCCAACAATGATCAGGTTCATCTTTCCCAAAGTGATAATACCTAGCGTTCCAACCAGCCACATCAGGTATCTTTACAATCTCTTGCTTTTGTTTATCGTAGTATTGAAAATATCCATCACCCTTCTCAGAATACGAAAAGATAAACTGATACCCTGAGTTGTTTTGATTAGTATGCCAACCTACAAATCCACCTTTTGGATAATATAAAAACACTGCACTTGAGTTAGCACCTAGATTTGAAATGAAACCAACACGACTAAAATCATAAATTTCTTTTAACTTAGGGTCTCTATCAGTGATATGCTCAACTGGAACGGAATAGTGTTCTATAGGAAACCCTTGATGTGCAGGGTCTCCCATGTGTTTTTCTAACCACTCTCTTGTTAAATAAGACTCACCGTTTGTTTGAGCATCATCTGGTCTAAACATTTTAGCATCTTGATATTGCTCAATATTAGCGTTCATGACCGTAGAGCGTACATACTCTAACTGGTCAAGAATATCTTGATTACGTATTGTCAGTTCCGTCATTCGTAAACTCCAAAACCTTTGGATAGATTCTAGCAATAGCTTCTGCCACTGCCAAAGCTAACTCCATGTGTTCTTTCTGTGTCCCATTCGCAGAACGCAACTCAATATAATGAATCCAAGAACGAATAGTTCCATTCACATAGAGCCGAGAAACTGTGTTCCCTTCTGGCAAGACTGCTCTTGCTTGTTCTTTTGCGATACCCATTTCGATTGCACACTTGTATGCATGTTTTGCTGCGAATATAACATTTCGTTGTAAATCTTCCCAACGTTTTTGCAAATCTGCATCATCGACATCAATGCTGTTCTGACGGTTTTTAGTATCCTGCAAACGTGCCTTACGGATTACAACAGAGTCATCAAGATCACGGATGTCAGCATACCTTTGAGAAAACTCTTGGAATGAAAATGATCTGTGTCTGAGGAGTTGTCTTGCGATGTCTCTGGTTGTTTCGATTTCGATGCAGACGCTTGCCATTTCAAATGGTGACCAGTGCTTGTGTTTGATGAGATAGTCAAGTAACTTTGGCGTTGTTTTGGTGTTAGCTTGGTTCGACGGATTGGAGACACGGGCGCAATAGGCAACGAGATCCTGGATGTTGTCGAGTCCCATGATCCCTGGTTCACCTGAGTGTATGTGGGGAAAAGGTTGTGAGTATGAGATGAGACGTGCATGCATTAAACCTTACCTTGCCCCCGATACTTTTTAAAGCTACGTTTCTTTGATTTGTTCATCGTTGACGTAGAAATGTTTTTACGTCCCTGACTTGTTTTCTTATTACCTTTAGCCATATTTTACTCCATTTTAAAATCTTTAAATCGTTCTGCTGCATTTGATTTGTCGAATGCTGGTGTGTCATCAACCAAGCCACCTTGTGCATCTTCTGCATCTGACAACTTCATACGTGATCTATCGATACCCACAACAAAACGCTTATTGGTGCTAGGATCATTATATCTATTCTTAAGTTGCTTGACCATAATCTGACCAAGTGCTTCTAGTTCTTCACTTGAAATCAAAGCAAACATCAAGTCTGCTGTGGCTGGTAGACCAAACGACTCCGAAGTATCTTCTAATCCAACATCAGAGTTAGAGTATCCACTACGAGTTGTCTGGGTTGCGGTCACGATAGGCACATTAAACTCTACAGCCAATCCACGTAACTCTTCAGCGATTGCTTTAATATATGTATAGGAGTTGATTGCTCCACCCATACCTTTCATACGAGATGATGCACAGATGTTGAGATAGTCAATAAAGATCATCTCTGGCACAAAGTTCTTCTTTAGCTTTAGTTCGTTTAGAAGTGCTCTGAAATGCCCTGTATGCGCACTACCAGTCGGGTATTCTTTAATGATAAGCTTACCATTGGTCTTTGCAGCTATATTGTGAACTTTAGTAGTCAACATTTCTTTTGACAGATGTTCAAGTTGATCAATAGGCACATCCAATAGATTTGCATCAATACGTTCAGCGATACGTTCCTCTGCCATTTCCATTGTGATGTATAGAACGTTATGTCCTTGTGCCAATGCAGAACCTGCAACATGACACATAAAGAGAGACTTACCAACACCAGTGCCTGCCAATGCCACATTAAGAGTTTTGTTTGGCAATCCACCCTTAGTAATCTTGTTAAAGTATTCAAGATCAAATGGAATACGGTCTTCATCTTCATGATAAAAGTCGTATCGGTTCGCTGCATCTACCAAGTAATCGTGACCAATGTTCGTGTCAAAAGATACTGCTAATGCCTTTGATAACAAATCAGGCAAAGCATTCTTGGTCAAGTTCTTGTGCTTACCATCAATGATAGAGATGGACTCCATAATAGCGTTATGGATTGCTCTATCTTGACACCACTTTTCTGTAGTATCCTCTAACCACTTATCATCTGCTTTCTCAGCAGAAAAGATATTCGGTAAGATTTCCATAGCAGCTTGGTATTGATCGTCATTGAACTTGTCACTCTGATCAATCTCAATCTTGAAGGCATCATGTGTTGGTAGTTTGTTATATTTGGCAACAAACTTTGCAACTTCCTTGAATAGTAGATTGTATACACCTTGGAAGTATTCAGGCTTAATAAAAGGAAGAACCTTACGCATGTAAGGCTCCTCAGTAAGTAAGTTCTTTAATATGGTTTGTTCAATGTTGCTCACAGTTTACCTTCTTGCCTCATAGCCATTCGTATCTTGGTTGCAGAGATATTATGAATCTCTTCGCCTAGATCGTGTTGTGTAAAGGTATACCCCACACCTCTACCATAACTGATGTCTACAATGTTTGGAACTTGCATAATAACATATTCTACACCCTCTGTAAACCCATGTTCTGCAAGACCAGCAACAATATTTTGACGTACTTCATTCCACTTAAAAGGATTATCGTACTGACCTTCGGTACGTCCACCCCCTGCATCTGTACCAATGATACCACCAACATCACGAACCATGATGACAACTTGACCTGTCTCTGCCAATGCTTTTTTGAACAATGCAGTATGACCGTCATGCCATGGTTGCCAACGACCTAACATCTGTGTAGTAGGTTTCTTGTAATCAAACATTGTATTCTTCCTTTAACATAGTTGCAAACCCTTCAATCTCTTCGTCACTCATCCAAGACTTTACAACATGATGTGCGTCCGTAGGTTTCTCAAAAATGTTATTAGTATTCTCAAATCTACTCTGTCCGATAGTGTCCATCCAAATAGTAATGTCTGCACTAAAGTTCTTCCGAGTTTCCGCAGTAGGACACACGAAGTCGCAGATGACGGTACGACCTCGTGTTCCTTCAAACAAGGCAATGCTATTCATGCGTTCACTTTGCCTACGTCTACCTGCATCTGAAAAATCCCAATCGTTTGCCATTTTACGGACAGCATCCGCATTATACCATGCACAGTTAAGAATATTTTGTAGTCGCATGGCGAGATGCGTCTTACCCGCTCCCGGCAGTCCCATTATCAGGATTATCATTTTCTATAGACCTTTCTAAAATATTTAATAAAATATTGCCTGTTGTTTCGTGCCAATTCATATCCTCATCAGGGTTCCAATCTTCACCAAACTGATGTGCCTTGATCTCAGCAGAGTAGTTAAGGCTTTCCCCATCATCAGATACTTTGATAGCACCAAAGTTGAATACGGTTTCAATAAATTCGCCAGTGAGAATGCGAACATCCCAATGATCGCCAACCTCACTAGGAACTAGTTCATAATCTTCATTCTCCGTCATCTACAATATCATCCATATCTACTTCAGATTTATATCCAATAGAGTATTGTCTCTTGACAAACTCTTTAAAGTCTGTCTCTGCAAAGATTGGTTCCCAAAAATCTTTTTCTAGAGTTTGATCATACCGTACTTTGATACCATCTTCGCCATTCGCACTAACAGATGATTGATACCATCCGTTCGAAGGTTTAGTAACGTACCCACCAGCAAGAGCCACATCAAGAAGGCCGCTATAACTGCGCACACCACCGTCCCAGGAAACAGTAATAGGAATCTTAGACTTTTCTTTAACATATCTACTTTTCTCAACATTAATCACAAAATGATAACCTTGGATTTCAGTACCTTTTTTATCTTGCTGTCTACCAAGAATCCAAATGTTGTCAGCAGAATAATAAATACCTGTACCACCACCAACAATGTCTTTTGGGAATAACCCAATCTCTTTGTATGTATGATTGATCGCAAGTAGCGGAATATTCTTCATGGTTAAGTATGGTGTTGCCATACGAAACAAACCTTTTAGAGCTTTAGCACGAGACATATCTGCTACTGATTTCTCATTCAGGGCGTCTTCCATTTCTTTCTTGGATGCCAAGTTACCAATAGAGTCAATAACAATAATCACATCATCATTACGATCTAACTCTTCGAGTTGACCAATCAAATCAAACTTTAGTTCTTCTACGTTTGCAATGGGTGTGTGCAACACACGCTCAGGGTCAATGTCAAACTGTTCAAAGTATGACTGCGGTGAACCAAACTCTGAGTCGTAGAATAATACCACAGCCTCAGGGTGACGTTTTAGATATGCACTTGCCATAAGTAAAGCAAAGGATGTCTTGAAGTGTTTCGATGGACCTGCCAAGACTGTAAGCCCTGCCGCAATACCACCGTCAACAGACCCTGAGAGTGCCACGTTTACCATTGGCACATCTGTAGGGGTCATTTCTTTTTCGTTGAAGAACTTACTTTGATTCAGAATCTCCGTTGTCTTTATCTTGCTGTTCTTCTTCAACTTGTCCATAATTGACATTTTGTTCTTTCTCCCGATCTGATAGTTCGTATTGACTACGGATGTCATCATTAATAGTTTTCACTGTTTTCAATAGAGCAGGTTCAACACCTGTTTTCTTCTCAACAAAGTTGATAAAGGCTGACAAGTCTTTTGGGAAACATGCCCCACCAAATCCTGCTTTACCATCGGGTCCAGGGATTTTCATGTGTGAGTAACCAATGCGTTGATCTGCTGCCAATGCACGAGACATTTGGTTATAGCTACCACCATACTCGTCCATAACCTCTTTGAGTTGGTTCATGAATGTAACCTTCATTGCCAAGAAGTTATTCACGGCATACTTAAAGAAAGATGCTTCTACAGGTGACATAGGAATCATCTGTGCAGGGTTTGCAATACTAAAGTAGTTGTATAACCCTTCTAAGTGTTGAGCAGCTTCTTGTTGTTGTACACCGACCAAACGGAATGGAGCATTTAGCATTTCCATTTTGGCATTGGCTTCGGTCAAGAACTCTGGATGATATACAATACGACCATCAATACGTGATAGGCGATCAATCACATCAGGTGTTACAGTTGACTTGATTACAATAAACGCATCCGTCTGATTCACCAAACGCATCACCGCTTCATCAATATTCTTTGTATCGATGCTGCCATCATTTTTTGATGGTGTGGGCAAACAAATGAACACGCAAGACGGTTGCCATTCGCAAAGGTCTTGTAAAGTATTCTCGTTATACTTTGGGTCCACCACAAACTTTTCAACAGTCGGTGTTGTAAACACATAGTCTACTGCTTTTCCTACAAACCCATGTCCGATAATGCCAAGTTTGAACTTTTGTTCACGGCGGCGAACCACAGGTTGGAGTTGTACGTCATCATTCATTTTCTAGTTCCTTTAATGTTTCTATTGCATGAACTCTAAAGCGTAAATCGCTTGTAGAGAACCTATGATCTCTTGAGTTAAAGTATAAATCTATACCACGCTTACGGCAAATATCTTTACCAGTAAAATCTTTATCCTTGTACTCATTACCCATTATTTTAACAGAAATATTCAACATTTGCAAGAGGTCTTCTAAATCTTTTTCAGTTTGATATGGAATAATTTCATCCACATACTTAACACCTTGCAGTTGAAACCACCGTTCAACAAGAGTTTGTACAGGTTTGTTCTTTTCTTCTCTATCTACTGATGGGTCTACTTGTAACCCACAGATAAGATAGTCACATTGTTCTTTTGCTTCACGTAACATAGCAATATGACCCGCATGTAATAAGTCAAATGTGCTACAAGTAAATCCTACGATCCTTTTAGAATGTTCCATGTGTGTCGCCAACTATCTACCGTAAATACTCTATTTCTACCAAGACGATCTGAAACAGCTACTGCTATCTCATGATCATTTCCACCAAATGAAGTTTTATCTCCAAAGAACCATATTGTATCATAATCTGAGAAGTCTGTCAATATCTGAGATTTATTTGATCCTCTTGGGGTAATATCTATACCTGTTTCACCAGCGACCTTGAACTCATAATCTTCCCATGTCTCGTTTAGTTTTTCTGCGATCAAGAAGCGTTCACTTTTGTGCTCATCCCATTGTTTATACATGGCACGAGTTTGCATACTAGCATTTCTGCCACATATACTGAAGTTTACAAGACCATCACGCTTTTCAATATGATAGCCTGTTTTTTCATAGAACCTACTAGAAGAAACCTCTTGCATCAAAGCTTTTTCTAGTTCTTCACTTATCTTGAAATCAATTGTGCTTATTCTAGCATCTTTGATCCAAACATCATTACCACTACACTGATAGACTTTCTTAGCTCTATTATAAACGAGTTCTCCAACTTGCTCTATAGTCTTTTGTCTATCAGACCCTGTGACAAGGTACACATCATTCTCTTCCGCAAACTTAGAGAACCACCTACGAAACTCAATATCAATCTTGCCTCTACTGGGTGTTAGTGTACCGTCTACATCAAAGATATACTTCATCATTTCTTAGTCATAAAGCCCTTATAGTTACGATCAATAGGTACAGTTTCTTTACCACCNGCATGACCTACAGTTTCACGNACAATATCATTGTGGTTAAACTCTGCCCAATACAACTCATATGCCACACCAGATTCAGTACATTCAAACTGATGATAAAGGCCAGGCTTGACTTTGTGGTATTCACCTGCATTTAGAATGGTTTCATCTACTAGATCGTAGTCACGTTGCCATGTGCGCACTAGCATCTGTCCTGATTCAACATAGAAGCCATTCCACTTATATCTATGCAAATGCTTAGAACAAACTCCACCCTTTTCCATTTCGATACGATGAAACTCTAAAGCACCATTGGCTTCAATAAGTTCTGTCGTACCCCATACCTTACCTGCTTTCATTATCTACTCCCAATAATCATCAATGGCACGTGTGCCAACATTTTCTCTACCAATATCGATAAGTTTCATACCATACTCAGGGTCTTCAGGGTATACAATGTTATCGACTTTTTCTAAATAGTTTTTTCGGAATGCTTTCCAATCCACCCAATGATGCCAACGATTAAATCTCCAAGTAACTCTCGCTACGTCTGGATGCAAGCGTTCAAGCATCTTTGATTTTTCCATCTTGGCTTTACCATCATCATAAAGTTCTTGTGAGTTACCACCTTTAATCTTTAGTGTTGTAGCCTTGTCAGCCAAGAATGCATTAAAGAGCACTGTGCACCAACCCTCTTTTAAAACTCTCAAACACAAATCCACATCTTCATTGTATCTAGCTCTCCAACGAAATGGAATATCGTTACGAACCATCATACAAGAATATACTTTTGTATTAAAGTGAAGTGGCGGGATCGTCTTTCCGTTTTTACCATACTTATGTGCGAAGTTGCTATAGTTTGGACCTGCTACTGCAATGTTCTTATATCTATCAACAAAATCTTCTTGTGCTCTAAACCATGCGAATGTGCGCACCGCAACTTTCTTGCTTTTATTTAGACGATGAAAATCATAGATGTTGTCATCCATAATCCAATGCCACTTAGAACCATACGTTTTGATAGAATGATCCCACGCAAAGTTACGTGCAGGCCCTGAGCCTTTGCTTTTAGAGAAACCAAGATCATCGCACGTATCATAATCTTCTTGGTATTGTTTATCTAGAATGACAAACTTATCTCTATCGAAGTTCTTTGCATAGTTTTCGATTTGTTCTTCTTCAATCACAATATGGTAATCCGCACCAAGTCTATTTAACAACTCAGCGGTCTTACAATCATTCCAACGGTTTTTAGATAGAATGTAGATAGGATATTTATTTTTCATGCAAAGAACTCTTCTAGTGTTGATTCTTCTATTATAGCATCTATTCTAGTTTTTGCAATCTCAAAATAATCAGGATCAAGTTCAATGCCAACAAAGTTGAACCCACCCAGTTTTGCCCCACGACCTGTTGAACCACTACCCATAAACGGATCAAGAGTTGTTCCACCCTTTGGTGTTACCATAGTCACAAGATAACGCATAAGGTCTGTAGGCTTTACAGTAGGATGATTATTCTTTTCAGGTGTCCAACGACCATATGGATTACCGTCCTCACCTTGCTCTGCTTTCTCTGCATGATTTGGTCTGAACTCAGATGATGCTGTCGCCTTTGCATTGAACTTGTCTAGACCATCATTACGATCTTTCTTTGTGGTCTTTGGAACATAAAAGAAACGTGCAGCAGAACCTCTATCATCATAGGAATGAAACTCACTGTATTCATCATATTTACCATAAACGTTTGTTTCACCTCTTTTACCAGGTCTTACTGTGCATTTATGACCATTTGATATAGGAAACAACTCAGTAACTTCCTCAGAACCATCGTGAATAAGATTGGCAGGGAAACGACCTTGCTCAGATGATGTGCTTGGCGTTCCTTCAAACTTTCCATACGCATTAACTGCCATTCCACCTGTTTTCCAAGAACCCTTACCACCAAGTCGTGGATCATCAACATCAGGATTCGTAGGAATACGACTTTCATCAATATTGATAGCACCTGTGCCATACTTCAAGACATTAGCGGCAACAGTCTTTTCCTCTAATGGCTTTCTAGCAACTGTAATAGGTTCTAAGGCAGGTTTAAGTGCAGTACCCCAACCATCCCATTTCTTAGCATCATCTGTGGCAGGGGCAGTAATGTCAACCCCACCTTTAGTTGCGGGTGTCCATTGACCATATACAATATCTGTAAACACTCCACCCTGTATCGATTTACCTCTATTACCCGCAGCACTATCTGCAGGAACCTTATATTTTCCAACTACTTCACGTTCAGCACCTGCCATTTTATCAAGAGCCTTACTGATGTTATGTGACTTAGGAAATCCTGAGCCATATACCCAAGCAATCATATCACGGATTTCAAATCCTGCATCTTCGATACGAACTGCCATACGATGCTGTGTTCGTGTTCCTGCGAATGCTAGTAGATGTCCACCAGGCTTTAGAACACGAAAACATTGTTCCCAAATCTCAACAGATGGAACATCGTAGTCCCACTTCTTACCCATAAAGTCAATGCCATAGGGTGGATCAGTAACGATACTATCCACACTGTTGTCATCAAGTTCTTGTAGTTTTACAAGGCAATCGCCATTCAATAATGTAATATTACTCATCATCTACCCATCGTAATGCTTTATCTAATCCACGTTCTAGTTTAGGATATCGAATACTTTTTGTTTTAACATTAACTGTCTGTCCAATCAGTTCACCAAACTCTTTCAAAGCTTCTTTGGTCTCAAATCGAACAATGATCTTTGCATAAGGTTTATCTACCTCTTGAACAAACTCAGGCATGTGAACCCATTCTTGTTCTACAAAGTTACCTTGTCGATCCGCATCTGAATCCAAAAACTCAAGTAATGTGCTCACTGTATCACTCCATTCTTATATGCATATTCTAGTGCATTGTTCGCTTCAGTTTCCATAGGTCTATTCTCATACCAGTTGCCTGTCTCTGAGTCAAACTGTCTACACAACGTCACGATCTCAGTGGCAGTAATAGGATAACCTCTCTCAATAGCCTTACCTGCAATGGCAATCATGATACGATACATCTGTCTATACCAACCAGTACCACTAATGGTGATATACTCCGCAGCCAAAGACTTAGGCCAAAACGGACAATCAGTATAGCTACTCCATATGTAACTGTTATTATCTAGCTTATCTTTACGATACTCTAGTATTTGCTTTTGCCATTCCTCAGGAAGTCTATCAAGGAAGTTCTTAGAATCTTTCTTGTCATTATACTCCCATTTTGACATTAAGTCAATAGGGTCTATAGGATCGCCAAGATTAGTAAAAATAAAGTTGAAAGCGTCATTGTACGTAGCAGGTACAAAATACATTCGAGATAAGTCTTTAGTTTGTTTATCTCCGATTGATCCAAGTTCGCTGTTGAGTGCGAACCAGAAATGTTTGATATCGTCTGCCCCAACTTCTTTTCTAAGTGGGAAGACCAATCTAAACTTCGGTAGACCATGCTTACTGCTTGCAGTAGAATAACAAATATAAGTGTACTTACCATAGCGGTTACTAAGTTCATCTTTTAGGTTTCCCTTGAACTCATGATCATCAACATCAACAGCAGCCCAACCTGCCCAAGCCAATACATTCTTGTTGGCTCTTGTAGTCCCATCTTGATAAACAGCAGGTGAAATAAGTTCAGCATCTTTTTTACCTTCCAACGGTCTCTCTGAGAGTTTATATAAAAACTTTTCGAAATGTTCCCAAGTGTCGAAATCTAATCGTCTGTGTGTCTGATTATCATATTGACTCTTGAATATCGTAACTGCGTACATGATATAAGTTCACTGTTCTTCTATGTGTTAATCCATCGTTATTCTTAGTATAATACTCGAATTCTCTCACAAAGTCAAGATTGTTTTTCCAATAGTTTACTGCCCTTTGTTGTTCTTCAAGTTCCATATTATCAATCAACACAACAGGTATTTCTAACATTAACGCAGATTTAATATCTTCTAATACAGCTCCAAATGTATGACCACCATCTATGAATATAGCATCATATCTGCCTGGCACTTCATCCTTTCTAGATTGATCGCTAAAACTGGCACTAAAATGAAAACGACTCCTATATATTTTCTTTTTGCATCTTCCATATTCGTTTGTCATTATAGGTCAATTCCTTTGGATCGTATGACGTAATCTCTGCATTCGGAAATGCTTCTAAGAACCAAGTAGAAGAATGCCCCACGTTGAAGCCAAACTCTAATATGGTTTTAAAATCATAGTTGTCTTGAAGATAAGTAAACATATCTGCAATGTATTGGTCTCTTGGCAAAGAGCCTTTAAAACCTCGCCCCTCCCCAACAAAATGATTTCTGCCTAATAATCTCATCCAAAAAAATCCTCTAAAGTTGCTCTAGGTTCAACATCCCAACCTACTGCATCAAGTATGAACTTTAATGGTTCGATGAACGTTTTCTCAAACATGATATCATAATCTACATAGTTATGTAGCCCAAACTCCTTGGGTAACACCAGAGGAAATGACACAATATTTTCTTTAATAGGATTTGGTTGTTTTAAATACAAGAACTTGATCTTTTCACCATTCTTGATCGTCTCGTACTTACGATCAAGACCGTTGTCCTTCACGCATTTGTTATACAACAATGATCCTCTGACGTGAATAGGTGTACCTTTGATATACACGTCACGCTTGTCTGCCCATTTTGAGATATCACTTACGCCACGTGGGAATGCCACTGACTCTGGTGGTAAGTTCTTGAACTCTTTTCGAAAGTCTGCAATAAACTTTTGTGTGTCTTGCTCTGTGCCTTCAATAATAACCTTGAATATCTCTTTGAACTTATCACGCACGACCTCAGGTGTGGACGACTTGATTGCTTCGATACCCATCATTTTGAGTTTGGGTGTAGCGTACTGGACACCCTCGTTGTTGTGTACGTTTAGAATATAACGTTTCTTGGCAGTCCAAATACCACGGTCAGCGATAGCTTCACGTGCCATGACCATGCGTGGCTTGAACGCATTCATCTTATCAAAGAGTTCTGCATATGCTTTCTCTAGGACTTTTTCGAAGTGTTCCTCACAGATAGTGCTGAGTGCCTTGACAGGATCTTTGGGTTTTAGTTGATTAACAAAATCACCGAAGTTAATATAAAGAGAATCGGTATCGATAGCCAATACATAATCTTTTCCTTTTGTTTTAAGAATACGGTTCATCTCAGTATTGATAGCATTCTCTGCCCAACGAATAGATAACTGACCAGACAAGGTGATACCTTCTGCAATACGCTGATCAAAGTATCTGAAGTATTGATTACCCAAAGCACCATAGAGTGAGTTGAGTAGGATTTTGATAGCCATTTGACGGTTTTCTAGTTGGTTGATGGCTCTCTCTAACTCAACGGTCTTGGTCTTTTCATACTGTTGTTGTGCTACAAGCATTTGCTTTTTGACGACCTTACGTTCTTCATAATAGCTTTCAATGATCTTGGGAAGAATACCTTGGAAGTCTTTACGATAGCAGGAACCATTCGCTGCCACTGACACGTCCTCATCCATATCAAAGTCTTGATTTAGATAGTAGTCAACACCATGTGGATATGTACGATCACTGATCAATGTCTCAGGTGACATATTATATTGAACAATCAAGTTTGGATATAGTGAGTTCAAGTCAAACGACACCACCCAATCATGACCGCCAACGAATGGGTCTTTCACATAACCACCTGGATATGATGTCTTGGTCTTGTTTCCATTTGGTGGTACGACAATATTTTGCTTGTAGAGTTCACGATAGATAATGGAATCCCATATGGCAGTTGTACCAAAGGTATCGCTGTAGTTCACTCCACCCTTGTATGCCATGGTCATAGCCAATGTAATCAGACCCATTTTCTCATCAATGCGTTCAATCAACTCAACATCTCGAATATTATAATCAATGAACTTTTGATGGTCTTCCTTGTATAAAGTATACAGGTTACCATGTTCTTCATATGAAAGTTTGCGCTCTCCAAGGACAACGTAGGCGATGTGGTCTAGCTTATAGGACTCTTGTGCGCCATAGGAATACCCAAACTTCTGAAACAAATCATAGTAATCAAGTTGCTGAATACCTGTAAGTTCGTAGGCATTCATTTGTTTACCCTTGATCACAATGTTACGCTCAGAGATATGTTTCCAAGGTGACAAACGCTTTGCGCCATCCGCTGATCCTACACGTGTGATACGATTGACAAGATACGGAATATCAAAAAGTCTTACGTTCCAACCTGTGATAACATCAGGACAGTTGTTAGCCCAATACTCAACAAACTTTGCAAGTAACTCTGTCTCACTTTTACAGTGACGATATTGTATGATAAGTTTATCAGAATATGCATTCTCTGCGTCATATGCATCCAATCCCCACACGTGATACACATCACTGAGACTAGACTTCAATGCAATAGAGATCACTGGATGCGCTGCATCCTCTGGGAAAGGAAATCCGTCATCAGATGCAACCTCAATATCGATATTAACGACATTGACTTTGCTTGGATCAAACTTTATTTCTTTAGGAAACTTTTCTGTGATGAACTGGTGAATGTAGTTCGTGTTACCATAAACACTGAAGTTGTCTACGTCCTTGTACTTGTCTAAGAAACCTCTTGCCTCAGACATGGAGTCAAGCTTGATAGCGTCAAGTGGTTGACCGTCAAGTGATTTGTATGGTGCTTTTGGATTTTTTGAAATAAGATGAAGAGTGGGTTCAAACTTATGTCTGATCTGTACAGGTGTGCCACTCTCGTTCACACCACGATATAAAATACTGTTACCAATACGGTTAACGCTAGTATAAAAGTTCATACAACCTCCAAACTTATACTTAGCTTATATTATAAAAGAAAAAGGCGAGAGTGTCAACCCACGCCTAATCATTATTTATTTCTTTTCTGAAACAAACGAGTACATCTCGTTAGCCTTTTCCATGACCTCTTCCATGGTATACATCTTTGGAATGTATCTTTCCCATGCTTCGGTTGCCAGTTCCATGTTCTCTTTGTTAGCTTCGAACATAGTTTGAGCGATTTTCATCTGTGTGTCATACTGTTTATCTAACATGTTTTTTGCCATTGCTAGAATATCTGTACGGATTTGATAAGGATTAGACATAATATTCTCCTGTGTCTGTGTGTAAGATCGAAGGGGCCATTACAGCCCCTCTGCTGTGCTTCTTCTATCAGCGTTTCAACTTAGCAATCTGTTCCATGCAATGCTTGGCTTCTTTATGATAACCAAGTGATGCAAGATGAGCAGCTGCTCTGCTATATCCAACGACTTCACAAAAGTTATAAAAACTATCGATCCGTCTTTGGAACCAAGTACGCTTACCAATTGTTACTGTTTCTGTATAAAACATTAGACAAAACCTCTTAGGTTAGGGTTTGCATATACTGCATCCACTTTGTCTTTGTAACCTTTAGCAGCGTCTTGATGTGCTACATACCAGATGTCGCCACGAGACAATCCGATGTCATTCAATTCTCTGTCTGATAGCATTGAAAGCTCTTTGATTGTTTCGTTAGCAATTTGGTTACGTTTATATGCGTCAATTATCTTCTTGAAGAAGTTGTTTAGTGTCTGTGTCATTTGTGTTTTCCTCGTAATGACCGATTTCGATTTTACGAGGACGCAGTTCTTCTGGGACTTCATATTTCAATTCGATTGACAATACTCCGTCCACTAAGTCTGCTCCGTTTACTTTTACGTGTTCGGACAGCCTAAAGGTGCGTTTGAACTTCTTGGTGGAAATACCACGGTGAATGTATTCACGACCTTTACTTACATGTTCACCTGTGACCGTTAGGGTGCGATCCTTGACTTCAATGTTGAGTTCGTCTTTTGCAAATCCAGCCACAGCAAGTTCAATCAGATAGTCTGATTCACCTGTTCTCAGAATGTTGTGGGGTGGATAGTTATCGGATGAATGTTTTGCAACATAGTCAAGTTCATTTAGTAGATGATCGAATCCTACGAATGATGAACGTGGAAATAGTGATTGTACGCCTGTCATGTTTATCTCCTTTGTACAAGCAAGATTAAAGTGCAACCAGACCATTCTGCATTGCACTATTATTTATAAAGTTTAATATAGTATATGTTATGCTAAATGTCAATACCTAATATGCAAAATATTAAGACCAACCAAAAGAAAATCCTACTCGTGAACTGTCGGGGATTGCTACATGATATATGCCTGTTGGGACATATACAAAGTCGCCTTGTGTTAATCTTCGAGAGAAGGTTGACTTGGTAGTATATGATTGTGTCTTATCGCTATAATCACAACCGTTCTCGAATATCTTCCATGGCATTGATCCTTGGATCATCACAAAGAAAACTTCCATACCATCTTTGTGTGGTGGAGATGCGATTGCATTAGGACTAAAGCCTGCATAGCAATGGCAAGAGATATCTATCCTGTTAACAACCTTTGCCAACTCAGTTGAAATCATTTTAACTATAGGAAAATCATTTCTGTCAACGTTCACGAAAATCTTGTGAGGGTCTCTTGCCCTTTTGTTTCCATTTAAAAATGACTGGTCAAAGTATGGTACGATTTGGTTCCAATCAGGGAAAGCTTCACTTGGCAAATCTAACTTACCATGAAAAGCTTTCCTGTTTGCTATAGCCTCTGATAAACCCTCAGGTATCATCACTTGTTTCCAATATTATACTTTGGACAAAGTTCCCAATCGTGCTTTTCTTTATATGGAATGATTTTAATCAAACGCAACGGAGCACAGGGAAACTCATTAGATTCTACTGTCCAATCCAACAATCCCCAATCACTTAATAGTGTAGCGATTGTATTTCTACGCTCAATATCAGTCTGTTCTAGATTTGCTTTCTTTCCATCAAGCATGAACAACTCTTTGAAGTGTACAATGAAGTACCGTCCCTGCTTGTGTAGAATATGACAAGATTGATATAACTTCTTGTCTTTGCGTGATGCAACACCAATACGTGTTAGCGTTTCTCTTATTTTTAAAAAATCGTCTGGTTCATTCAAAGTTACTTCTAACATGTCTGATGGGGACCATTCAATAATGCTGTTCTCTTCCACCTTTACTCACCTTCTTTTTTATTATAGTTATTTGTTCAGGTGATAGAAGGGATAATACTTGTCTAGCTTTCTCATTGTTATAGCCATAGTATTGCTTAACCACTTCAATATCACTTTCAGTCTCAGGTTTCATCCATTTCGAAAAACGTTTCCGCTTTCGAATGATATTTATAAGAAAGTGATATTGGAGTTTATTGTCTAGGTGGTGATACTGGTTCATCACATTCGCAAGAACGGCAGTATCGTTAAAGTAACTTAATGACCGATTTACCATAAAGCTGTCATATGCTTTTTCAGTCACATCGTCGATCATAATATCTTTTTTAGTATCGTTGATACTAGTCACATATTGAAATGGGTTCATTACATACCTTGTTCTATACCACTGTCTTGCCATGGCCAGCTATTCATAGCCTCAGTGATTAGTTTATAAAGTTCATCTGATGTATAGTCTTGAGTATTCTTTTTGTTTAAATGTTTATCGTATGCATACAACTGCGGAACAGTACGATGCCCACGTTCCTTCATGAACGCTAATGCCTTGGGGTCTTCTTGAATGTTAATAGTATAATAGTTTAAGCCAGTTCTGTCAAGTTTCTCTTTCATAATTTCGCAATAAGTGCATCTTGGCTGTGTGTATAGAACTATTGACATAATACTTTCTTCCCTTGTTCCCAACTAATATCTTTAAACCTAAAAGTTAAAACTGCTCTGGGGTGTTGATTATCTCTGTTATCTATAGAATGAAGAATATTTGTTTTAACCATATATGATCCGTTCATACGGATACGACCCAACTCTTTTGTCATACTTGGCTTTAGATTTGTTTTATTATATATCGTCCCTGATATTTTGTCATCACTTATTGTTTGAGTATTAATATCAGAATATGAATGCCAAGTGGTGTATCCTTTTTCACAGTTAAACAAAGGGAAGTTCAAAGCCCACTCTCTTATTTTACCTGTACTACTTCCATCAGTATGAGGGTTTGCAAAATACCCTGCTTTTGTGATATACACTCCAATATCTTCTACTTGCATTTCCTTAAAATCTATACCCCAATCAAGATTGGCATAGTTACCAATGACAAGTGTAGTGTAATCACTTATCACGATAACATCCTTGGCTTCACTTGGAGGGAAGTTCCACTTAGACAAATATGTTGATCTTAAATATTCCTGATCATACGCCACTGACACTTTTTGATATAGATCATGCATTAGGTAATCTTTCAATAAAGTCGTCATTAATATATAGTGGAGAACCCCATATATTAAAGTAATGCACGTTCTGAATATTTTGCCTGAACATAATATTATTTTTATGTTTTAGCGGGTAACCAAATCTATGGCACATGCGTTCCCATTTCGTATCTTTACCGACAGATTCAGCATGCCTGGTCCAAAACAAAGTTCCAATGCCTTTATCTATCAATAACGGTGCTAAGGCATTTTTATATGCAACTCGCTCTGCCATCCAAAATTTTCTAGTCATAGGATCACTAAACAGTTTTGTCTTGTACGCTCTGGCAAATATTCTCGCTACATCATTAGGAAGCTTTGGATATTGTATTACAAAGTGTCCATAATATGGTAATCCATTTCTAGATATTATCACATTATACATTCGATGTAATCTAATCAAGCGATCATATTGATACGGATTGTCGTTTAACTTACTCGTGTTAACATTATCATCAGCAGCACACTCAATCCATTTTTTAACTAAATGATGATTATTATTATCAGTAACTAGTAACCGCAAATCTGTGTTTGGTATGTCGCATTCAACTCTCATGCTAATATTGCCTGATTACGCTTTACCTTTCTTAGATTATCGTCAACCTCAATATAATCAACTTTTTTAGGAACGATGTTATAGGCACAACGATGTTCTCTCAAAAACATATTAACATTCATTTCGCCTGTATAATACACTACGCATTCATTACGAACTTTTCTACATAATGCCAAACCTGCACCACTTTCAACCGCAACTTTTTCAATTTGTTCAGGATAAACTCTGTCACCGCAGTTTTCCATTTTAAATGCATTGTGCTTACGCCCTGCAAAATAGAACTCTCCATTATCAGAATATTCTATCAGATCGCCGCTATACCACCACTCATCTTGATCTTTATACTTACAAACCCATTCGATTGAACCATCATCATGATTTTCATTTTTATAATCAATCATGGGATTGATATTATTAAAATGATACACATCTTGCTTTTCTGTTGACATGATAAGAGGCGGAACTTCGGTACTACCATAAGCGGTGTTTACTTGCTGTGCGCCTTTTTCTCTCAAGTCTTCCATCATCCCATTAGGAGTAACATCACTACCAACTTGTACTTGTTTTAAGTTACTTAAATCTAAGTTTTGCCATTTCTTGTGACGATGCCAAGTCTTCCATACATTAGGAAGTATCAATGTATGTGTTGGATTTATTTCCCTAATACGATCAGGGTAGTTAGAAACGGTTGTTTCGATGAAAACATCACATTGTGCTATTGTACACGGATATAAACTCATAGATGTAAACCCAATACCTCTTGGATTATATAATGCCATCATCGTACTATTTGAAGTTAAACAAAAATACTCAGCATTATGTTCAGCAATCTTAGCCATGAGTTTTGCGTCATGAACAAAAGTTTTTGGTTTTCCTGTTGTGCCACTTGTACTGACTGTAACATTCCAACTGTTCAAGTAGTTTATCACAGAAGATCGTACATAATCATTTTCACTTTTAAGATATTCTACACCGTCAATGTAAATCATCGTTGTGCTAAAGCCTCTTCCAATACTTCTTTGTGTGTTTTTCCGTCATGAATGTTATCTTTGAACCAATCATAGATATGAGGAGCATGATATGATATCGCTAATGCCTTATCGTTTAAATATTTAAAGTCAGCTTCAGCTAAAGGCAATAAGGATTCTTCTATGTTAAGCTTACATAGGTTGTCATCCCATCTATCTAGATACATTTGCTGATCTGCCCATTGAAAATCTAAAAAGATGTTTCTACCAAGATATCCTCTTGGTGCTCTATATTCTTTCCAATTTCGTTGAATGTGATCATTTTGAATACCATATTCGCCCCACTTACGCCAAAATGGTGTATCACGCCTTCTACTTAGTGTGAAATGATATGTGATAAAATCACTAATCTGATTTTCGAGTTTCTGTACCTGACGTGAATATGCTTTCTTGGCAGATTCCGCAATCTTTCTACCTTTGTATTTATTAATAGCCTGATCTAACATCTGAATACAACTCTGTGCAACATAAATGCTATTTGCTTCCATAGGATCAATAAATCCTTGAGCCATGCCAATACCTACGACATTTTTATCCCAAGCGTTATCATAGTATCCTTGTTCCCACTGAAGTAATCTTGGCTCTCTAATAAAGTCATATCCATCCCAGTATTTTATAAAGTCCTCTCTAGCAGTATCAATATCTTCAATATCGGCATCAAAAACATATCCTGAACCCATTCGACTAAACAAAGAGATAATAAAGTTCCAACCACTTTTCTGTGCATAAGATTGCGTATATGGTTTCATCTCTTTGTATGGATCATTGTATTTAACAGGTGCGACCCACGCTGATTGAGTTGGCAGTTGACTAATACCTTGCCACTTAACATCCATCGTTTTCATGAGCACACGATTAAAACCAGTACAATCACAGAATATATCGGCTTCAAATATTCTACCGTCATCTAATTGCAAACTAGTTACATATCCTTTTTCATCTTTATGTATATGTTCAACATGCCCTGTTATATGATCCACGCCCAATGGTAACGCTACCATATCACGAATGACTTTTGGAAAACGTTCTGCGTCAATGTGCCACGCATAACTATTATACCCACCTGTTACTGGATATCCATCATTGTAACGTGCTGCACGATTATTCATCGCAGGATGAAACTGTTCCATCGTATGAGCATCAGTCTGGTCCCAGGTGTACTTACCTCTACGAACAAGTTCTAACCAATAGTCGTGATTTTTGTTATCAATACCAAACTTACCACAGTTGTCATAAAAATAATCTCTAGTCGATCTATGCTTGTAAAAGTTATTACGAATAGCATCGGTATTATACGAAAAACTAAAAGAGTAGAAATGATACTCATCGGACGTTGCGTTCCAATGATCTGTCACATGTGTCATTGGTCTTTCGGTATTCCAACCAACAAAATGATTTCCTAGTTTATGAATACCGTGTGTAGCTTTCATCCAAGTGTTTTCATCAACATCAAGCCAACTTAAAAGTTCTCCAAGTTGAGGAACTGTGCTTTCGCCCACACCTAGTATGGGAACATATGGAGATTCGATTAACGTGATATTGATTTCTGGATGCCTCTTTTGCAAGAGGGCAGCGGTGAACCATCCGATTACACCACCACCTAACACTACTATGTTTTTCATTTAAACTGTACCTGTGCCATTACTTCTGTCATACATGCTACTATATTTAGTTCATGATCAGCAACGAATGCATCTTTGTATTGGTAATCAGCCAATATTAATACAAGTTGTGGAATAGATTGTGGTTCCACAAACTCATACATGTTATCGTACATACTTCTAAAGATAGCAGCAGTGTCTACATCCATGTGGTTTACCACCCATGAACGCATTTTCTTAAAGTCTTTATTCTTAAGAGCCTTAGTCAAATCAGCAATGGAGTGATTGCTAGACCCACCACCATTGCCATTAATACCCACATTACTAATAGAGTTTCGTTGACCTTCATTTAATATTCTCCTCCAGTCAGGAGCGTGTTTCATGATTAGGTCTGCGACACCTTTATTATCATGTGACACACCCTCTTGATCAAGTATGTATACAAAATGCTTAAAAAATTGACCAGACAACTCAGCTAAATCTTTTTTAGATGTGTTGAACTCATAGACACCACAACGTGAATGTAGTGGTTCAATGATACGGTTCTTAAAGTTGCATGTCAGAATGAAACGACAGTTGTTTGAAAACTCTTCAATGAAACCACGAAGAGCAGGTTGTGTAGACTGAGGATTTAGGTAATCAGCCTCATCTAAGATGACAACCTTATACCCACCTTGCAAAGACACACTAGAGGCAAACTGTTTAATCTTGCCCCTAAGTGTGTCGATGTTTCCTTCCTCTGAGCCGTTGATCAGAATGTAATCCAAGCCAAGTTCATTACACAATGCTTTTGCAACAGTAGTCTTACCTAGACCCGCCGTTCCTGTGAAAAGCATGTTGGGTAGTTCACCTGTGTCAACAATAGCTTGAAATACACTCTTCAAAGACTTTGGTAAAATAGTTTGCTCAATAGTCTTAGGACGATATTTTTCGACCCAAAGAAAGTCATTCATAATATAAAATATCCTTAGTCTGCGTTAGCTGCCATGTCTTGCTGATATGTCTCAGCCATTTGGATGAGTTGAACGGATTGATCACGTAGCTGGCCAAGTGTAGATAGTTCTTCACCTTTTACTGCACCACGCTGAACCATAGTATCAATCACTGCCACTGTTGAACGACATACACGATTTGCCATGTCATAGACAGGGGCATGCGACTCGTGTGCCGTTTTCACATCATCTTCTTTTTTAGTCATTTTATTCTCCATATGTTGATGACTTTTCTAATGCGACCCAATACTTCAAGGTCTCATCAGAGTTAGTAAATTCTGAAATAAGTTTTGATGAAATCTTAACTTGATAATCGTCTGATACCATTTTCAAGTTAACTATATTTAGTACNAAGTTAAATGTGTCGCTATTATACCCCCCATCTACAACTATTGAATATGTATTAGATGTTTTGTTCTCAGGNTCACTCACAGACAAACGAACAGCACCATCATCTGGTTCGATGACCATTTGCCCATGCCCAAAGATACTCGCTGCTTTCTTAAGTCCGTTAAGAGTTGATTGGTCTAGTGTGAACCATACGTCTGCCTCTGGCATTGTAATGGGTTTTGTAGGAGATGTCAACATCTCAGTATCAGCATAATAATACTTGATAAGTTCACGACCAGATTGACCACCAATGTTCATGTAGTAATCTTCAAAACGAACACGTGGATGGTCCACAAGTCCAAGCATATTTAGAAACTCTGTTAGGTCATAGATGCCAACTTCACTAGCGAACTCTTCTTTGACCGTTGCCTCAGCCAAAATGTTCTTTGCCTCAGAGATTGTCATCAAACGATTCCCAGGGCGAATGATTAAGTTGCCATTAATGCCAGAAAAGTTTCTCAATACATTTACTGTTTCTGCACTGATTTCCATAATAATATTCCTATGTTTTTATTTTGCTAAAGTTCTTTTCTTTTACGACTTCAAGTTTATTCTCAAACTTGTTATCTAACATTTCACCCTTATGGGAGATAACGAATACATTTGTATCCTCTCCTAAAGAATAAATGATTTTCATCAGATTGTCAACCCCTTCATGATCCAAAGATGAGTCAAATGTTTCATCAAGAACCAAGAGATTAGTAGCGACACTGTTCTTCATCTTAGCGATTTGTCTCCATGTAAATAGAAGTGCCAAATCGATACGCTGCTTTTCACCTTCTGAAAAAGATGCATACGAGAACGTGTCTCTATGTCTAGAACGGATTGTTTCTGAGAATGCTTCGTCAAGGTGAAATGAAACGAAGAAGTCAAGTGTTTGTAGATACTTATTGACAAGGGTATTTATAACAGGTAAATACTCTTTTACGATTTTTGTTTTGATGCCTGTATCTTTTAGCATCTGACCAATAACTAGATTATAGTTGAACTGCTCATTCAATGTTAGCTTTTCTTCAACAAGATCATTACCGTTCTCTATGAGGAGATTAAGTTCATTATTCGCCTCATCTAATCCAGAGTTTTGAGCCGATTTCTCAATATCTTTTTGAGCACGATCCAAAGTAGATTGATACTTTGCTATTGATTGGTTATTTGCTGCCACGTCACTTTGCCATTGACGACACTCTTCAAGTATGTCGTTGGCTGATCGTAAGCGTTCATTGCTTGCCAAAATAGCCTGCTCAGCTTGATCGATAGCAGTCTGTAGTTCCTTAGCCTTGCCTTTTCCTTCCAAGATATGGGTTTCTTTAGTCTCTTCAGTGATTGTCTGGGAACATGTAGGGCAGGTATCATTGGATTCGAAGAACTGTACGTCCTTAACAAGCTTCCGTATATCGGCGTTAAACTTCGCTTTGAACTTTTCAAGTTCTGTGATTTTTTGCGTTGCTTGTTTAGAATCACTAGATGCTTGCGGTAGCTTAGCTTCGATACTAGATGTGAGTTCATTGTTCGATGTTTGGAGAGTCTTGATCTCATCTTGTATATCTGATATGAGTTTGAACTTCTCTTCACGTTGCTCTTCGTTGATTGCTTTGACATCACGGATGTACTTCCTCTGCGCATCTGTTTTGGTCTTGTTGACTTCAATCTCATGTGTGACATCTTTTATTTGATCCTTCAACTCAGCAGTTTTTTCCTTTAAGATACTATTCATCTTAGAGAAAACATTAATGTCCAGTAAATCCTCAATAACATCCCTTCGATT
>JGI10211J34971_10001013_pt1 | contig 23510 bp, 21 predicted proteins | sample Etolagsediment_FD_34971 | JGI IMG/M metagenome (IMG submission 34971)
CATGAATGAGGGTATCGATGATCTCTTCATCGTGGGCCAGAGAGATGAAGGCAGCCTCAAACTGGCTCGGAGGCAGGTAGACATTTTCTTCGAGGAGCAGATGGAAAAAGCGGGCATAGGCCTTCAGGTCCGCCTGTTTCACATCCTGGGTATTCCGGATAGGGCCGGAATGAAAGAACAGCGTAAACATAGAACCCACTCGGTGCATGAAGAGCGGAAAAGGAAGGGATTCGATATGGGATTTCAGGCCATTTTCAAAACGCCGAGACAGAGATTCCAGCCGCTGGTAACTGTCCGGGGTCAGTCTCATCAGAGTCTCAATACCGGCCTGAACGGCCACCGGATTGCCGCTGAGGGTACCGGCCTGATAGACGGGTCCTGAGGGGGCAACCATTTCCATGATCTCCCTCCTGCCGGCATAGGCACCGATGGGAAAGCCGCCGCCGATTATCTTTCCGAACGTCATCAGATCTGCCTGCACATCGTAGAGTTGCTGGGCTCCGCCGCGAGCCACTCTGAAACCGGTCATCACCTCATCCAGGACCAGGAGGGCACCATTGCTATGGCAGAGTTCACGGAGATCCGTCAGGAAAGATGCTTCAGGGGGGATGGTGCCAGTATTGCCGTTCACGGCTTCCACAAACACACAGGCGATCTGCTCGGGATGCGAGGCAAAGAGTTCCTTTACGGAATCCAGATCATTGAACTGGGCCGAAAGGGTATCCACTGCTGAACCCGGGGTGACACCGGGGCTGTTCGGTACACCGAGGGTCATCGCCCCGCTGCCTGCTTCTATCAGAAAAGAATCGGCATGACCGTGGTAGCAGCCGGCGAATTTAATGAATTTACTGCGTCCGGTGAAGGCCCGGGCCAGTCTCAGTGCAGACATCGTGGCCTCTGTACCGCTATTGACCAGACGAAGCATATCGATGCCGGGAACCCGTTCGATGATCAGTTCGGCCAGAGTGATCTCCGCCCGTGTCGGTGCACCGAAACTGCTGCCGCTGCTGATTTTTTCCTGAACGGCCTGAAGCACCTCATCGTGGGCATGTCCCAGGATCATAGGTCCCCATGATCCCACAAGATCGATATATCTGATACGGTCTTCATCGTAAATATAGGGTCCTTTGGCCGCTGAAATGAAAGGCGGCGTCCCTCCCACACTGCCGAAAGCTCTCACCGGTGAATTCACCCCGCCGGGAATCACCTTGGCAGCACGCCTGAACAGGGATTCGGAAATCGGTCTATGCATCTTAATACCTCCTAAAATGACGCTGTTTTCAGGAGCCTTGCGGCATCCTTTGAAAAATACGAGATGATCAGGTCAGCCCCGGCCCTTTTCATGGACAGCAGGCTTTCCATCATGACCTTTTCTTCATCGATCCAACCCTTTTCGGCCGCGGCTTTGATCATCGAATATTCTCCGCTGACATTGTAGCAGGCGACAGGCAGGCTGTGTTTTTCTTTCAGTCTGAAGACCATATCGAGATAGGCGAGAGCGGGTTTGACCATGAGGATATCTGCGCCTTCCTGCACATCGAGATCTGCTTCCAGCATTCCCTCCCGGCTGTTGGCCGGATCCATCTGATAGCTTCGGCGGTCACCGAAACCTGGGGCACTTTCGGCAGCATCTCTGAAGGGTCCGTAAAAAGCTGAAGCGTATTTGACAGAGTAACTCATAATGGGAATGTGTTCAAAGGCTGCAGCGTCGAGACCGCTGCGGACAGCCTGCACCATACCGTCCATCATCCCTGAAGGAGCGATCATATCTGCACCTGCCTGAGCATGAAGCAGAGCCTGTTTTGCCAGATAGGGCAGTGTGGCATCATTATCCACCTCATGAGCCTCGAGGATCCCGCAGTGTCCATGGTCAGTATATTCGCACATGCACAGATCCGTGATCAGATAGAGTTCAGGATAATCCCTGCGCAGGATACGCAGAGCGGACTGAATGATCCCGTTCTCCGAGAGCGCGTCGGACCCAATGGCATCCTTAGATGCAGGGAGGCCGAAGAGCAGAATCTGCCGAATCCCGGAGTCCAGAATAGTCTCTATCTCCTCCGCCATTGTATCCAGCGACCACTGTCGTATGCCGGGCATAGACGCAACCGGCCGCCTCACTCCCTGCCCCGCCTTGATGAACAGCGGCATAATAAGATCTTCAGCATGCAGACGGTTTTCCCGGACCATTTCTCTTATCACCGGGTTGTTGCGCAGTCTTCTCGGTCGACGTTTGAGTTCCGGGACAATATGTTCATTCATTGTTAGCATCCTTTATTTATGCTCAGCGGGCCCCTTGCCCTTTTTATCGGCAAGAATCCTGTCGGCCTCATGCAGTGCCTGAAGCACCGTATCGGCAGCGGAAATGCCATTCATATAATTTCCTGCAAAATAGAGGCCCTCATTCTGTTTTCGCAGATCATCAAACACCGCTTTCACAGAGCCGTAGCCGACGGCATACTGGGGAATGGCCGTCTGCCAGCGGACCACACCGGCATACAGAGGGTCGGAGCTGATGCCCAGCAGAGAATTCAGGTCGCCAAGGGCTTCCTTCAGAAGCTCCTCATCACTGAGCCTGATCTTTTCGGGCTGTCGGCTGCCTCCGATGAACACAGTCATCAGGACTCGGTCCTCCGGAGCTCTACCGGGAAAGAGACTGCTGTTGAACAGGGCTCCGAGGATATTGAATGCCTCCTTTTCCGGGATCAATACCCCGAAGGCCTTCAAATCATGCTTCACGGCATTCCGCGGGAAGACCAGATGCAGGACAGCCACGGGAGGATGGGGAATTCCATCCAGAATCCTGACCTGTTGGGCAGAAAGCAGATCCGATTCAATGGATGTCAAAGTATGGGTATTTCCGCTGAACAGCAGTCGGGGTGCCTTCAGAACAGAACCGTCCTTGCATTTCAGTTCCCATCTGTCTCCACTGCGAAGAATCCGGGTCACTTCGGAATTGAGACTGATCTTCTGACCGGATCTTTCGGCCAGAGTCTCTGTCAACTGAGACAGACCTTTTCTAAAACTGAACATGCGGGCATTCTGTTTGGATTTTTCCGCGCGTTTTCTTCTTTCTCTGGCGCCTTTGAGAGCTCCTCCGATCATGGACCCATAGTTCTGTTCAAGTTCGTAAAGCCTTTTGAAACCGTGTTTTACAGAAATTTCCTCCGGTTTCCCGGCAAAGACACCGGCAACAAAGGGATTGATAGCATAGTCCAGAAACTCCCGATTCAGCCGTCGCAGAACAAAGTCGGCAAGGCTTTCCTCACGACGATTGTCCCAGGCTGGCAGAAAGGGCTCTTTCAGCAGATGCCAGAGAGTTTTTCTGGAGAAGAGCGGACTTTTCAGGAAGGCCCAGGGTCCGGAGGGAAGCGCATGCATGGTCCTGTTTCTGACGACATAGCGGACCGCGCTGCTGCTGTCTGCATAGATCCTGTCCTCCTCCAGTCCGAGTTCTCTGATCAGGGCAGTGAGCTGCGGTGAAGTCTCCATAATTGTATTGGGTCCTGTTTCCAGGAGATAATCGTTCTTTTCAACACTTCGCATTGCTCCGCCGAGCTGTCCGGACTTTTCGAGGATATGGCAGTTGAAACCGTCTGCTGAGAGGCGGTAGGCTGCGGTGAGCCCTGCGAGCCCGGCTCCGATGATGATAAGATCGGGATCTGCGGCGCGTTCAGATGCAGCTTTCTGCGGCTGATCTTCAATCGGACGGGTGCTGTTCATCTGGATGTCCTTTTTCTGTGCATGTAATGTATTCTCAACGCTTTGTTCACTGTGATTAGGGACTGACATCAGTGGTCGGCTGCTCTCCTGACAGATACTGCGAGGGCATGTATGAATTCAGAGTGGAGCCCCGGGACAGAGGCCCGTTCATACTGTCTGAAACCGAGGGAATGGGCCAGATCTCTGTATTCAATATCCAGTTCATAAAGAGTTTCGAGGTGTTCTGAGACAAAGCTGACAGGCACGATGAGCAGGTCTTTCACGCCGTCCTTCTTCAGGGTATGCAGGGCGCTTTCCACTGAAGGTTCGAGCCATTTTACGGGACCCACACGGCTCTGATAGCTGAGGAGGCTGCCGGAAGAGAAGTGCAGCTCCTTCAGAATGAGTCCCACCGTCTCCTGAATCTCATGTTGGTAGGGATCACCGGACTGCACTCTGGACAGCGGAATGGAATGGGCAGTGAAGAGCAGAAAAGGTTGAGCCTGAAACAGTGAGGATTTTTCGCGAATGCGGTCGGCAAAGGCGCGGATAAAACCCTGTTCGCTGAAGAATCGCTGAATAAAACGGGTTTTATCATACAGGGCTCCGGCGCAGCGTTTCCATTCATTGATCACAGAGAGTGTCGTAGTGGTGGAATACTGGGGAAATAGGGGCAGGAGAATAATCTTTTCGAACTCCTTTTCCTGCAGATCTGCGGCCAGATCACGCAGAAAGGGTCGGCTGTAGCGCTGGGCGTGGAAAACCTGCAGGTCCGGGCAGTCGGAGAGGGCATCGGCAAGGGCTTCAGCCTGCAGACGGGTATTTTCGGTAATGGGGCTACTGCCGCCAATCCTGCGATAGAGCGATGCACTGTGACGATAGCGAAGGCTTGAAATCAGGCTTGAAAATGCCGCCTGCCCTGCTTTTCCACCGGGAAGCCGGAAAATATCGGGATCGGAAAAGAGTTCCTTCAGAAAGGGACGGACCTCATTGATGCCGGAGGGGCCTCCGAGATTGACGATAATCAGCGCGCTTCTCATATCAAACCGTCCTGGAATACACTGCGGTGTCACTGGGGAGATAGACATCAAACAGCATTGCGATATTTCTGAGAAAGAGACGTCCTGTGTGGGTCACCTGCAGAACACCGTCCTGCAGCTGCAGCAGACCGTCAGCTTCCAGAACCCGGAGTTGAGACAACTCATCTGCCAGGGTTTCGAAGGGATCGAAAGCCCATTTTTCACCGAAGTCGTGGAAATTCAGATAGAGATTGCACATCAGTTCGCTGATCAGTTCCTGCCGCATTCGGTCATCGCGGCTCATGAACAGAGCCTTTTCCACGGGCAGGTGTCCGGCGAGAACAGAATCGTGGTAAGATTTCAGGTCCTTCACATTCTGCACATAGAGATCACGGTACTGGGAGATGGAGCTCATACCGAAGGCGAGGATATCGAGACCGCTGCGGGTGCTGTAGCCCTGGAAATTGCGCTGAAGGCTGCGGCTGCGCTGGGCGACGGCGAGTTCGTCATCCACTTTGGCAAAGTGATCCATGCCGATGTAGACATAGCCTTCGGATTCCAGGCGATCGATCATCATGGACAGCATGGCCAGCTTGGTATCAGGCGCGGGCAGGGCGGATTCTGGAATGAGTTTCTGATGGGGTTTCATCCAGGGGACATAGGCAAAATTGAAAATGGCGAGTCTGTCGGGATGCAGGTTCAGCACCTTGTCGAGGGTGCGGCTGAAGCCCTCCACCGTCTGATGCGGCAGACCGTAGATGAGATCGAGATTGAGGCTGTCGATACCGTGCTTCCGGGTCCAGTCCACCACTGTCCGGACCAGATCCTCATCCTGCACACGGTTGACGGCCCGCTGCACCTTTTCCTCGAAGTCCTGAACGCCGAGACTGATACGGTTGGTACCGAATGCTCGGAGGGCGGCAATATGATTTTCTGTCAGTTCCCGCGGGTCGATCTCACATGAGATCTCGGCATCATCCGCAATGCTGAAGCGGGAATGCAGATCCCTGCCGAGTTCTGACAGCTGTTCCGGGGAGAGGTGGGTCGGTGTCCCGCCTCCGAAGTGGATCTGCCTGACCTGTCGTCCTGAGGAAATCCAGGGCTGGTAGATGTCCATCTCACGTCTGAGATCTGCGAGATAGAGATCGACAACGAGGGGATTCCGGGTCACGGTGGTGGTGCAGCCGCAGAAATAACAGAGGCTGTCGCAGAAAGGGATATGGAAATAAAGGGAGAGATCTCTGGAGGGGTCAGACAGGGACTTCTGCAGAGCCGCTGTTACAGATTCGCTGCTGACATCCGGTGAGAAATGGGGGGCTGTGGGGTAGCTGGTGTAGCGGGGTCCCGGGACATTATATTTTCTGATGAGTTCCAGGTCGATTTTCATCGGCTGTACCTGAATTCTGTGACAGACTGCAGCAGGGCCTCCATGCAGTCGATACCGGCATCCGGGAGAATACCATGGCCGAGATTGAAAATAAATCCCTGTCGACCATCCATGCTCTGCAGGAGTCTGCCTGTTTCCCGGCGGACCGTCTGGGGATTCGTGCTCAGAAGGGCGGGATCCAGATTGCCCTGGACCCCCTGTTTCGGGTAAAGGGCAGAATGCATTTGAGGCAGGTCGGCCGTCCAGTCAAAACCAAGAATATCTGCTTGAGTCTGCTGAAGTGCGGCGAGACTGTGCTGTGAACCTTTGGAGAAGACAATGACAGGCACCTGATGATTCAGTTCTGCAACGATTTTCCGCATATAGCGCGCAGAGAAGATTTCGAACTGATCTGCCGCCAGGATACCGCCCCAGCTGTCAAAGATCTGAATGAGGTCGGCACCGGCCTCGATCTGCAGTCTGAGATAGCTTAGAACAGCCTCGCTTATCTTCTCCAGCAGTCGGTGAAGGAGTTCAGGCCGGGTGTAGAGGAGTGTTTTGATCCTTGTAAAATTTTTTGAGGAAGCGCCTTCGACCATATAGGTTGCCAGCGTCCAGGGGCTGCCGGAGAAGCCGATCAGGGCCTTATTTCCCTGCAGTTCTGAGCGAAGAAGGGAAAGAGTTTTAAAAACATAATCCAGGGCCTCTTCGACCTTTGCAGTGCTGAGCCTGTCAAGATCCGATTCAGACTGAAAGGACCAATCCATGGAAATGCCTCCGCCGTCGCGGAAAGCGTAGGGCATGCCCATCGCCTCAGGAATAACAAGGATATCGCTGAAAAGTATGGCAGCATCCAGATCGAAGCGCTTCAGGGGCTGAAGAGTGACCTGAGCAGCGAGTTCAGGATTCTGCACGAGCTGGACAAACGTGTATTTCTGCTTTAGGGCGCGGTATTCCGGCAAGTATCTGCCGGCCTGACGCATGACCCACAGCGGCGGCCGGTCCACNGGCTGACNGCTTGCGGCCCTGAGCATTCTTTCACGGGAGTTGAGACTTGACATATTTATTTTTCATCCTTTCTAGATCATAAAGCAGTGATTCNGGGGAAGACAGATGAATATTGCCGGCACCGGCGTGAACAAGGGCAGAGGCTGTTGTACCGCCGATGGCAATGCAGNNTCCNATGATACCTGCAAGATGGTGCAGGCCCAGATTGTCAAGCATGGATCTGACCGTACTTGGACTGGTGAAGACATGAAGGCAGGTGTCTGAGTCTGAGATCAGATCACTGAATTGCGGTATCCTGCGTGTGCTCGTTCTGTACAGAGCATAGGAGCGGTAGTGCCGTTTCTGTGTCTGATAGTGCTCAGAGATCATCGGCAGAGGCTGTTCAGCGGAGAGGTGGAGGAGATCCGTGAGCGAGTCGGAGGTATCTGAATAATCCAGGAAAGCCAGAGCATTTGGAAAGGATCTGAAGCGGCTGAAGTCCATTCTGTACTCTGCCAGACAGTCACGGCTTCCGCTGCCGATGAAGAAGAGACCCTCGGGTGAAAAGCCGCGGAAGAACTGTTCAAGCGGGCTGTGTGGATTCTGCGAAAGGGATCGGAATGTGTTCTGACTGCTGATGAGGACGGCCCTGCCTGGGCTTAACAGACTCTGTATCGTCTGCAGATCCGCCGGAAGATACTCTATCTGAATCAGGGGCAGGTGCTGCATGCCCAGGCTTTCAAAGGACGGTTGTCCAGGCCTGGCCTTCGGTTTTTCCGCGCCGTAATAATTGATTTTCATACCGGGCTTCCCAGAATATCTGCGGCGCCGCGAGCCAGAAACTCCTCTGCGAGCTGCTGGCCGAGTAATTCGGGATTGCGGGACCCGCCGATCAGGGATTCATTCAGAGATACGGAGCCCTGGGGATCGGAGACGAAGGCTCTCAATTCCAGTTCATCCCCTCTGAGCAGCGCAAGGGCGCCGAGGGAGACAGAACATCCGCCGTTCAGAGTGCTCATGAAAGCGCGTTCTGCCAGGCAGCAGGTATACGTGGGCCGGTGATTAACGGTCTGCAGCAGATCCCTGAGCTCCCTGTCCTCCTCGCGGCACTCAATGGCAATGGCGCCCTGTCCTGCAGAGGGTACGAAATGAATTGGATCCAGAAACTGCTGTATCCGATCCTTCAGACCGAGGCGATTCAGAGCTGCCGCCGCCATGATAATACCATCGAGATCCTGTTCCTGCATTTTTCTCAGGCGTGTATCAATATTGCCGCGGAGATCTGAAAACCGGATCCCCGGCCGGTAAAGATTCAGCTGTGCCTGCCGGCGTACCGATCCTGTGGCCATTCGTGCCTGTGCGGGAAGTTCATCCAGACTATTGTATTTTGTGGAAATGAATGCATCCCTGGGATCCTCTCTTTCGGGGGAAGCGGTATAGACGAGGCCTTCCGGGAGCCGGGAACTCATATCTTTGAGGCTGTTGACACTGATGTCAATGCGTTTGTCCAGCAGAGCATCCTCAAGTTCCCGGGTAAACAGCCCCGTTCTGCCGATGCGGTGCAGCGGTGTTTCGCTGATCAGATCACCGCTTGTACGGAAAATCTGGATTTCGACCTGCAGTTGAGGCTGTGCTTTCAGCAGCAGATCGCGGACATATTCCGTCTGCCACAGAGCCAGGGCCGAACCGCGGGTTCCGATACGGATTTTTTCTATCACTGTCAATGATCTCCCTGTGTTTGGTGGGGATTTCCGTCCTGATGCAGGTCAGCTTTTTGGAATCTGATATTTATCAAGCATCTTCTCCAGTTTAAAGATCTGCCAGATCACAGATATTTCGCGGTGATCGAGAGTATCTGCTCCGGCCTGGTCCCTGAGATATCTGATGGGGTTGTGCAGAATGCGCTGCACGATGCGGCGGCTGAGTTCATCCATTGTCTGGAGATTTTCTTCGCTGCTTTTATGTTTATATTCACTGAGAATCTGTTTCCGAATCCCGTCGAAATAATTCGCCAGACCGCTGATGGTGGGCAGAATATCCATGGTTTTCAGCCAGGCTGCGAATTCGAGGCTCATTTCTGCGGCAATGCCAGCAGCCTCTTTCACGGCTTCACGGCGGCGGGACAGATTCTCCTCCACCACGCTGTCCAGGGTATCCATATCCACAAGGAAGCAATTGGGAACATTAGCAGCGGCGGGATCGACATTTCTCGGGGAGGAAATATCGGCGATGTACATTGAACCACTGCGCCGTTTTTTCATGGCGGCCCCTAGCATTTCGGCAGTGATGAGGTAGTCGGGTGAGGCAGTGACGACCACCACAATGTCTGCGACAAGCAGGGCCTTCGGAAGATCATCCAGTGTCAGGTAAGTGCCGCCGGCTGCAGCAGCCAGGGCCTCGCCCCTCTCGCGCCCGCGGTTGGCGATAAGAAAATGTTCTGCATTCAGGGTCTGAAAATGCTTCACCGCAAGTTCTGCGCTTTCCCCCGCCCCGACGAGCAGCACGGTCTTTGAGTTCAGATCACTGAAAATGCGCCGGGACATTTCGACCGCTGCCATGCTGACAGAGACAGCTCCGCGGCTGATCCCGGTTTCCTCACGACTGCGCTTTCCGCAGCGGATCGCCTCCTGAAACAGACGGTTGAAGACGGGGCTTTTCTCACCCTGTTCCAGCAGCAGTTCGTAGGCGGCCCGCACCTGAGCCAGAATCTGTGTTTCCCCGACCATCAGGCTTTCCAGACCGGAGGCCGTCCTGAAGAGATGGAGCACCGATTCACTGTCCAGGCGCTGAAGGGGCCGCGGATCCTGCTCACTGAGAATGAAACCCGTCTGTTCCCGATAAAACTCCATCAGATCTGAAAGGGCACGCTCCGTATCATCGCAGAGGAGATACCATTCCACACGGTTGCAGGTCATCAGTGCGGCGGCCTCTCTGATCACGGCTCCCGGCATCTTCAGCAGGGCGCTCAGACCGAATTTCAGATTCTCCGGGCCGAGGATGACCCGGTCGCGGAAATCGCTTCGGCTCTGTGTATGATCCCATGCGATATTCAGAATGTGCATATTTGCTCAGAACATATCGTTGAAATTGTGAAAACTGTCGCCGACCAGTCCTGCCGCTGCAAGGCTGACGATCATGGCGATAAATCCCCAGAAAGCCCAGCGTCCAGGCTGCAGTCCACGGAGATTGCCGTTTCTGACCACAACCCACATAATCACATAGAGTATCCAGGCAGCATCAGTGACGATGATCTTTGGATCCAGAGGGAAAGGATCATTCAGGATCCTGCCTGCCCAGATATGTCCCATGACAATTCCCGCACCGAGGAAGAGCAGGCCGATCAGAGAGCTTTTTCTTCCCATCATCTCCAGGGTCTCCAGATCGGGCAGATTTTCATAGATATGCCCGAATCTGTGCTGACGAAGCTTCTGGCTGAGCATGATATACATAAGACCATAGAGTGCGGCAACAGCGAGGCCTGACAGGCCGGTCACCGTGACGAAAGTATGCACAGCAAACACAGGATTGGCCAGCAGTTCACTGTGAATCGGCTGCAGGGGCATGAACATGGAGGCAAACATCTGAGCAGAGGCCGAGAGGCCCAGAAAGAAAACACCGGTCTTTGATTCACCGCTCAGTTTCTCAAGAAAGACATAGACTGCGGCGACAGTACCTGCCACCAGGGAGAGGGATTCCGCCGGATTGGTCACCGGGAACTGTCGGAAGGCCAGCCATTTTACAGCAAGGAAAAGAACATGCAGAAAAAGTGCAGTATTCAGCAGCAGGTATGCCTTTTTTGAGTATGCCGCCCTGTCAGTCTCAAAATACCTTAGATAGTATATGAAACTCAGGATGTACGGCAGCGGAAGCAGTACCTGCAGAGCGTGAACGGCAGTCAGCATGCGGCGGCCCTCCGAGGATTCCGGTCAGTGGATAATATGTTTAGCTGCTTTGTCATTTTCTTCCCGTTTTCAACGACAGAAAATTACGGAAACTGCGGCAGATCAGCCCCTAGGGGAAATATGGATTTTACTGTGAGAATTTCACGGTCTGTGAGAATTGCACAGACCCTTTAAAGGGATTACTTCCAGCTGTCCAGATCGATGAGGCCGATCCGAGAGGCATAGCGGACAAGTTCGATGATCGACTGTATGCCCAACTTCCTGAAAATCGCAGAGCGGTGATTCTCCACCGTTCTTGCGCTGATATAGATGCGGCCTGCGATCTCCTTCACACTGAGACCCTCGGCCAGCATCACCATCACTTCCTGCTCTCTGGCCGTCAGGCTCTCATAGGCCGTATCCTGAAGTCTGTGGAGGTCCTGATCTTCGGCGCTGCGGGACAAAGGTCGTTTTTCCGCGGTCTTACCGTCGATATAGATGTCACCTTCCTCGATGGCTGCCAGTGCCTTAAGCAGCTTTTCCTGACCGCTTTCCTTGAGGAGATAGGCACGTGCGCCTTCCGCCAGAGCCTTATCGATATAATTCTGCTGGGAATACATGCTGAGCATCATGATAGAACAGGCCGGATGAATCTCTTTCATGCGGGCAATACAGTTGAGCCCGCTCTGGTCCGGCAGATTGATATCCAGGATCACGATATCCGGTTTGAGCTGCGCCAGCAGCTCCACGGCCTCCCTGCCTGTCCCGGCCTCTCCGGCCACAGTGTAACGGCCGTTCTGCTCGAGGATGGCCCGAAGTCCTGAACGGACCATGCTGTGGTCATCCACAAGCAGTATGCTTAAGTTTTTTTCTTCCATCATCAGCGTTTCACATAGGGCACGACCAGAACGATCTTGGTCCCCGCCCCCGCTTTGGACCGCAGACTCAGTTCAGCCCCGAGAATACGGCTTCTCTCTTCCATGCTGCGAAGGCCCATGTGCCTGTCCTCCAGCGACTTAGCCTGAATCACCTCACGTTCAAAACCCTTTCCGTCATCGTCAATACGAATAGTGATTCTGCTGCCCTGCCGAACCATTTTCAGATGTACGGCTGATGCTTCTGCATGCTTTCGGATATTATTCAGGGCTTCCTGAATGATACGGTAAATATTGATCTCCATGGTGTCCGGAAGCCTGAGATCCTTCACGGCAGCTGCCTGAAAATCGACCTGAACCCCGCTCTCTTCGGAAAAAGAGTCGGCCAGCTGACGAACGGCAAGAAGCAGGCCCAGCTGATCCAGTTCAGGGGGATGCAGACCTGTGCTGATATTCCGTATATCTTCCAGCAGGCTCACCACCGTGTCTCCTGTACGTTTCAGCGAATCCCTGATCTCCGGTGAATCCGGAGTGTTCTGCATCTCCTGAATATGCTGCAGCTGCAGTCTGACCGAGGCCAGTCCCTGTGCGATGTGGTCATGCAGGTCCCGGGCAATACGCCGTCTTTCGCGCTCCTGAGCGTTGATCAGCGTCTGTGTCAGGTTCTGAATCTCCTCCTCACTTTTTTTCAGACGAGTGATATCCGTAATGAACAGGCTGTACATGCCCTTCTTCTCTGAATCTCCTTCGGAACTGCGTGTTCTGCGGATCAGATAATGTCTGAGAGTGCCTTCGGGTCCCATCATCCGAAACAGCGCAGCGGAGGGAGCAATTTTTCCAGGCGGTCTGATCAGTGTCCGGACCCCTTCTCTGTCCTCGGGATTCACATGCTCCAGCCAGGATTCGTCCTCAGTTCCGAGCAGTTCCACAGCCACAGGGTTCTCGTAAAGGATGCTTCCGCTGTCCTCCTCCTGTATCCGCACCGCATCACCAATGCTGTTGAGCAGAAATGTAAATCGTGCTTCACTCAGTCTCAACTCCGTCGAGATCCGGCGGTTTTTCTCAAAATGGTGCCAGATCACCGCACTGAGCAGGGCAAAAAGTAAAAAGAGCGTCCCGTGCAGCAGAAAACTCAGATGCGGTACATGTTCAGAGAGGCGGATATAAAATTCGGACTTATACTTTTCATTAAAAAGAGCGAGGGTACCGAAAAACCAGATCCCCAGACCGAAGATCAGGGAGAATTTTACCTGAACACCTTTGAATTCCAGTTTGTTCAGAATATGTTTCAGAGCTCCGGTTTTCATTTCAGGACAGACTCTCAGGTGTATAGGGTCTTCTTCCCAGCAGGGCATCCATGATAAAGCTGGTTTTTGCCGCCTCCCTCCCGCTCACGGTCTCGGCCTCCAGTCCCTGCAGGGAGCGGACCACATTCCGGATCATCGGCTCCTGAATATGCTCCGGGTGTCTGATATTGAATGTCTCGGTTCCCCTCTCTGTTCTGAGAATGACCGGGGCGTCGGCAAAGGTGGAGAAGCTGATCTCCCCTCTGTCACCGATGATATGTGTCTGATCGATATCCCGGAAAGCGGCAAAATTCCATACAGCGGAGATCTGCAGCCCGTTTTTCATCTCCATCTGATAGCTGACAGCGTCTTCCGCCTCATAGGCTGCCGCCTGTCTTCCGTAAATACCCTGGATCTGAAGGGGCAGACCGAAATACTGCAGCATAAGATCGATATGATGGGAGGCAAGATCGCAGAAATAACCGCAGCCGGCGATTCGCGGGTTTACGCGCCAGTTGTCAGGGGACGAGTCAGATACTCTCAGCTTTCTGCTGAACAGCGTCTGCACGGCTGCAGGACGTCCGATGCCGCCCTCGTCCAGAATCTGCTTCACCCTGTTGAATCGCGGCAGGGCCCGTCGATAGTAGGCTACATACAGCGGCACAGCGTTCTGTTCGCAAAGCTCCGTCATCGCCATGCATTCATCATAATTTCTGGCCATGGGTTTTTCCACGTAGACCGGTTTCCCGGCTTCGGCCGCCATTTTACAGTAGAAGGCATGTGTGTCCGGCGGCGTGGCGATGTAAACTGCATTTACATCTGCATCCCCGATGAGCTTCCGGGCATCCGAATACCAGACCGGGACTGCATGCCGCCTTGCATAATCTTCTGCAGCCGCTGCATTCCTCCGCATCACTGCCCGCAACTCTGATCCCTCGACACGCCTGAAAGCAGGGCCGCTCTTTACTTCTGTCACGTTTCCGCAACCGATGATTCCCCAGCGGACCGCTGCACCCAGCTGTATAGAAGCAGATCCGGAATCCTGTCTAAACTCCGCTGTCACATCCCGATCCTTTCAGCTATGCTCTCCATGGCAGAGAGACTTATCGCAATAAATGCCTGCTGTTCCAAACCAGTATGAACAGTAATATCCTGTATGAACTCCCGGCTGACCTTTGCGGCGAAACTCCGGTCCCTGAGTTTCTTCTGAATGCTCTTAACCTTTGTTCCGGCTATCTTTTTGTCCGGTTTCATCAGAACATAGGCTGAGATCAGACCGGTAATATTTTCAGCGGCAGCGAGACAGTAGTCCAGGCGGCTGCTCCGCTTTCCCCGACTGCCTTCCACACCTTCTGTATGGGACAGGATCGCATTGAACAGCACCGGCAAATCATAGCCCTCCGCCTTCAGAAGCTCAAGGGTCTTCTCACCATGTCCCTCATAATCAGGACCCACGCGATCCATATCCAGATCATGCAGCAGCCCTGTAATATACCAGGCATCCTGATCCTCAGCAAAATGCTCCGCCAGCTTCTCCATGATCACAGCGGATTCCAGACTGTGTTTCAAGAGGTACTCAGTTTTCAGATAGCGGTGCAGCAGCTCTTCTGCTTCCGCTCTGCTGATTTGCTGTTTCATACAAACTCCAAAGTCATTTTTCCAGCGTAGCGGGTTTCCCGCTTTCGAAAAGGGAGCGCCGGCAACCTTTTCATTACAAAATAACTGACTCAGGCACCGCTTGAGACAGATTCTTTTCGGACAAGTTTCAATTTCAGACGAACATCTGATTTCAGGACCTTTTCGACAGCATTCTGACTGCATCTGAACCGGTCATATTCCACAATGAGGACAGATGAATCAGGAACCAGGGAGAAAAGACTGATGCCCTCCAGAGCGATCATGTCCCTCTTCAGAAGCTGCAATGCAGAGTCCGGACTTGCTCCGTCATAGCTGTATTCCAATCTCACCTGCCTTGGAGAACAAGTATAAAGCACTGATACAATGAATATTAACAGTATTCCTTTAAAGTATATTCTCATATCAGCAGACGGCCCTCCTCCATGATCAGGATATCATCAAAACGAATCGTAGGCTTCATCACCAGCATATCAATATGCAGAATACTCTCATTGCTTCCACCCTCATAACTCGTATTATCCCCGATGGCAAAATGACAGGTTCCGTACACTTTCTCATCCTCCAGAATGATGCCGCTAACCTGCGCTCCTCTGTTTGTTCCGATGGCAAACTCCGCAATAAAGGACGCATTCCTGCTGCCGTCACTTTGCATGGCCTCATCAAGCATCTGCCGGAAGCGTCTGCCATCTTCACTGTCCTCGATCTCTGTGACATAACCCTTTTCAAATGTCAGAGCGGTGGGTTTCGTGATAAGGTCTCCGCAGCGGTCGACCACCAGGACACCGTCAGCCGTCTTCGGGGCGCATTCTGTTTCCCCATCGGGTAAATTGGTAAAGTCGCCGGGCTCAAGCATTTTGCCGATGCTGATACTGGCGGCATTGCCCAGCATCAGGGTCAGATCCGTCCCGGAGGGGCTGCTCACAGTCGCCTGTGAAGCTTTGTCAAAGAAGGGTTTAAGACGCCGGCTCATGTCCTCTATCTCATCGTAATCGGCAGCGAGACCGCGGCGGAAAAGTTCTTCAGTAATACCAGGCATTGAGGCGATGCGGGCACCTGCCGCTGAAGCCTTTCTACGAGCCTTTGTGTGACTGATACTTTTCTCCGTGGCAGCCACCGCCACATCTGCATCCAGAAGCAGGGCAGCCACCCAAGCCGGGGGTTCCTCACCATTGATCCTGCCTGAGGGGTAGCTCACCAGACGAACGGATGCTGTCCGCTTCTCAGCAACACTGAAAAGCGCTTCTCCTATCTTCCACTGCTGCGGATTGATGATAATGAGTACCGATTCATTTTCTTTCAGGCCCATGCACTGCTGCAGAGCCGTTTCAGCCGAATTGATCAGAGTCGGGTCAATCAAAATGTCACTCTCCTTTTCATCAGGAGAGAAAAATATCCATTCTGCAGGGAATGTACAAGGTAATATATGGCCGGACCCTGAAGTCCTCAGCCCCGGACGGCTGCTTCCAGAAGGCGGAAGGCAGACACATCTGCATCCAGAGCCGCCCTGATCCCCAGCGGAACCGTAAACTTATCGTCAATATGGCCGATCATCGCACCGTAATAGGACGGGATCCCGGCTTTCTGAGCATAATGCTCCAGAACTTCCATCAGAGTCAGAGAACCGTAGCCTTTACCCGNCCCGCAGTCGCTGCATTTACCGAACACCATGCCCGCTGCATTCTTCAGAATACCTGCCAGGTCCAGCTGTGACATCATACGGTCAATGCGGTAAATATCTTCCCCCACATCCTCAAAAAACAGTATTTTTCCCTTTAAATCACCAAGATAAGGTGTCCCAACCAGGGAACAGAATACAGACAGATTACCGCCAATCAGTGGACCTTCCGCCCGGCCGGGAAATAATACGGCCGTTCTGTGCTGCTTCTGAACCAGTTCATCGGCAGGAATGACGATCGGGTTCTGATAATGCAGTTTTTCACCTTTAACACATAGTTCAGTAAAATTCTCCCGGGTAAATGTATTCCAGGTGGAGATTCCCACAGGACCGTGGAAGGTCGGGAAGCCGCAGCGACTGTTCACCGCGATAAGCAGGGAAGTGATATCACTGTAACCCATGAGAATCTTGGGATGGGCTGCGATCATCTGATAATCGAGACGATCCAGAATTCTGCTGCAGCCCCAGCCTCCCCGGAGGGCCAGAACGGCTGAGATCTTTTCATCGGCAAACGCCTCATTGATGTCTGCAGCTCTCTGCTCGTCTGTTCCGGCAAGATAGCCGTAACGAGCCANCAGATGCCTGCCTCTGCTGCATGAAAAGCCCATGGCCCGGAGAGTCTCCTCAGCAATAAGCACATCCTCCTCCAGAAAGACAGCACCGGCAGGATTCACCAGAGCAATCCGATCCCCTTTTTTCAAGGCCTTGACCATCAGGTCCCCCTTTCTTCCTGAAGCGTTCAGAGCAAACAGAGGCAGCAGCGAGCTGTAGAGCAGAGCCGAGAGGGTCTGTTCGATGAANCGGCGCCGGCTCAGNAAAGGCCTGAACCCTGACTTTCTCTCGCCGGACCCTGCCGATGCAGCTTTCATCCCGCCAGCATATTTATTTTTTCTATGAGCTTGTCGAACTGATAGGGCTTAAGGACCACATCATTCACGATCCGGTGTATCTCATTCTCGGGAACAGAGACCGCATCATAATAAAAATAGGCCAGAATAATGTATGTGTCGCTTTTCTGCTGATTCACCTGTGTCAGCATGCCGATGTCCTCATCGGACACAACCTCCCGGTCAAAGAAACATATATCCGGATCATAGGTCCTGATGGTTTCCTCGGGATCACTGGAGGGAAAACAGCAGTGTACATTGAATTTCCTGTCGAGAAAACTGGACAGACTTTCATGCAGGTTCTGGTTGAGGCTGCATATCAGGAGATTCTTCATATCCCGCTGAAAGCAATATGAATGCCACTATCAGAGCATTGAGCATAAGGCTGCACACAACGCGGACACCTTCAATGCACAATTTTATCTAACTTGTTAATTTTACTAATGATACATATAGTTCAAAAAAAACAGTCAACAGGCAATCCCGAGGCCTTCACTGCCGAAATTTTATTAGGCAGCGATTCAAAGCCAAGTGATAAAATCGGTAATCTTTCCAAGTATTGAGAAAATTTCTACTGAAAAAAGGATTCAGTCAGACATTGGGCAGGTACTGGTTCAGTCGATTTCGAGTTCATCGATCTTGCGATAGAGGGAACTGAGACCGATCTCCATGGCTTCGGCGGCTTTGGCCTTATCACCTTCATATCTTTCCAGGATAGTGCTGATATGTTTTTTTTCAAAGAGTCTGGCAGCGCTTTTCAGGTTATCGGGATAGTGGGAATTTTCCTTGATATCGACCCCTTTCGGGATATCGGTAATTCGCAGGTATTCACTGTCCGTGAGGAGCACCGCGCGTTCGATCACATTTTCCAGCTCCCTGACCTCACCCTTCCAGTTATAGTTCATAAAGGAGCGCATGGTCTCATTGCTGACCCCTTTTACCTTGCGTTTCAGTTCGCGATTGTATTTATCCACGAAATGGCTGACAAGGAGGGGAATATCCTCACGCCGTTCGGCGAGGCTGGGCAGATGGATCTCGACGATATTGAGTCTGTAGTAGAGATCCTCCCTGAAATTTCCTTCCTCCACCTCCTTCATCAGATCACGGTTGGTGGCGGACACGATGCGGACATTGACCTTCACAATATTACTGCTGCCCAGGGGTTTGATCTCCTTGGTCTCGATGGCCCTGAGGAGTTTGACCTGTATATGTATCGGGATCTCTCCGACCTCATCAAGAAAGAGTGTGCCGCCGCTTGCGGCCTTAAAGACCCCGTCCTTATCAGTGGAGGCACCGGTGAAGGCCCCTTTTTTGTAGCCGAAGAGTTCTGATTCGAAGAGATTTTCCGGAATGGCCCCGCAGTTGATAGCGACAAAAGGTTCATCGGCACGGTGGCTGTTATGATGGATGGCCCTGGCGATCAGTTCCTTACCCGTTCCACTTTTTCCGGTGATGAGCACATTGCTGGTGGAGGGCGCGACCCGCTGTACGAGGCGGAATACATCTTTGATGGCGGGACTTTCACCGATAATATTTGAAAAATCATGCTGTTTCTGCACTTCATGTCGCAGAAGCGTGTTTTCCATGTAGGTTTTACGGAATTTCAGGACATTGTTGACCCTGAGCAGCAGTTCATCGAAATCAATGGGCTTGAGGATATAGTCCACGGCCCCTTTTCTGAGGGCCTCAACGGCTGTTTCAACAGTGGCATAGGCGGTAATCACGATCACGGAGGTCAGCGGGGAGACATTTCGGCAATGTTTGAGGATCTCCATTCCGTCACGGATCGGCATTTTTATATCGGTGATGACCAGGTCATAATCACTTTCGTTGATTTTTTCGATAGCCTCCTCGCCATTGGCTGCAGTCACAGTATCGTAGTTCTCATCTTTCAGAACTTCGCTGAGAGTATTCCTGATCTCCGGTTCATCATCGACAATCAGAATATTCGCGCTCATGTATTCCTCGCTTTCGGTATCTTTATAACAAATTCTGCTCCGCCGTTATCAGCATCTCTCACGTAGATATAGCCGTTGAGATTGCGGATAATCCCATGGCTGACTGAGAGGCCGAGTCCGGTACCCTTACCGACTTCCTTTGTCGTAAAAAAGGGTTCAAAAATACTTTCCTTGATCTCATCGGGCACCCCGCTGCCTTCGTCCCTGACGGAGAGAGTAATATTTCCGTCGGACAGAGAGGATCGGATATAGACATTCCGCCCTGAGTCGCCATTGGCATCGGCGGCGTTGATGAGAATATTGAGGACCACCTGATGGAGCTGATCGGGGTCGGCGGGCACGTCGGGCAGATCATCCTCCAGATCCATGTGAAACTGTGTGTTTTTCGCCCTTGTATCGAACTGAAAGATCCCGACAGCGGAGCGGACCACCTGATTCAGGTCCGTGATCTGCACTCTGGCTTTACTGGGCCGGCTGAAGTCCACCATCTCACGGACGATTTTGGAGATCCTTTTGATATTCTCGATGATCTTATCGAGGCTGGCGCTGAGGGCTTCGTCACTGCTGCGGCGGCGTGCCAGCTGGGCAAGGGATGAGATGCTTGTGAGGGGATTTCCGATTTCATGGGCGAGTCCGGCGGCCAGGTGTCCGATGGTGGCCAGTTTCTCACTCTGCCTCATCTGGCTTTCCCGGATCTCATGTTCGGTGACATCCCGGATAATCTGACTGCGGCTGATGACGCCTCCCTTTTCATTGCGGAAAGTGTACTGACTGAACTCCACCTTGATCTGCCGTCCGTCACGGTTGCGATAGAGCGCCTCATAGTAGCGGCTGTCCTCGCAGTTTTCCAGAAAGAGGGGTACCGTCTCGCTCACCTGACGGTCTCCGGGGAAAAGGGTGGTCACATGACGGCCGCTGATCTCCTTTTCATCCCAGCCGAAGATGCGGCTTGCTCCGATATTCCAGAATGTGATATTCCAGTCGGCATCCATAGAGACAATGGCGAAACCACTGTTGTCAATGAGAGTCTGATAGTATTCTTCAGTGCGGGCCAGTTTTTTCTCATAGACTGATTTGTAGACGAAGATATTCCACATGGCATAGGCGGCGACCATGATCCCGCCGAAAATACCGCGGCTGATATAGAGGTATCTGAGATGCATTCCACTGTTGGTCTCGTAGATCCGCAGACCGAAGATCTCCCAGACAATCAGGGTAAAACCGACAATCAGCAGCAGGTGAATGAACACCTTATTGTAAAGAAGTTTATTCCAAATCCCGAGAATCCGATATGTGCCGAGAGAGTCTTTTCCCATAGTTGAGAATTTACAATCAAAGAATGAACATTCCAAGGTGCATATTCATTGTTCGGGAGCGGGGCATCTGCTCAGGCAGTGGACATTAAGTGACTGATACAGCGTGAATTATTTTTCAGATTATCATTATTGGGATTTACATTTCCGTGGAGATTTCGTATGCTTCGCGTGGCATGCAATTTGAAGCCTGTCCAGTGCCATGGGTAAAAACACTTATTCATCATAATCAAGCAAGGGAGCGTAAACATGAGTTTAAAGGAAGATGCCTTTAAGTATCATCAGGAACCGAAACCCGGTAAGATCGAAGTCGTACCGACCAAACCCTGTGTCACCCAGTACGACCTGAGTCTCGCCTACACGCCCGGTGTGGCGGATCCCTGTCTTGCCATTGCGGAAAACCCTGAAGATGTGTACAAGTATACGAGTAAGGGTAATCTGGTGGCAGTTGTCAGCAACGGTACTGCGGTGCTGGGGCTGGGAAATATCGGAGCTGCTGCCGGCAAACCGGTGATGGAGGGCAAAGGTGTTCTTTTCAAACGATTTGCTGATGTGGACGTTTTTGATATAGAGATTGATTCACTTGATCCGGATGAGATCATCAATATAGTTGAGAAGATGGAGCCCACATTCGGCGGGATCAATCTTGAGGACATCAAGGCCCCTGAATGTTTTTACATTGAGGACGAGCTGAAGCGGCGCATGAATATCCCTGTTTTCCATGATGATCAGCATGGAACGGCGATCATATCCGGTGCCGGTCTGATGAATGCGGCTGAGCTTCAGGGCAAGAAACTGTCTGAACTGAAGATCGTGATCAACGGAGCGGGCGCCAGTGCCTACAGCTGTGCGCGTCATTACGAAGCGCTGGGTGCGGATCATTCGAATATACTGATGTGCGATTCCAAGGGTGTTCTCTACAAGGGACGTACAGAGGGAATGAACAAATACAAGGACTATTTTGCCCGGGAGACGGATGCCCGGACGCTTGCGGATGCCATGCGCGGTGCAGATGTTTTCATCGGGCTGAGTATCGGCAATGTTGTGACCGAGGACATGCTGGCCTCCATGGCGGCGAATCCGATTGTCTTTGCGATGGCCAATCCCACACCGGAGATCGCCTATGACAAAGCGGTAGCAGTCAGGGATGACCTGATCATGGCCACAGGACGCAGTGATTTCCCGAATCAGATCAACAATGTGCTGGGTTTTCCATTCATCTTCCGCGGAGCTTTGGACGTGGCGGCCACGACCATCAATGATGAGATGAAGGTGGCGGCCACAATGGCGCTGGCGAATCTGGCAAAGCAGGATGTTCCGGAAGAAGTGTCCATGGCCTACGGCGGCAAGAAACTGGTATTCGGCAAAGAGTACATCATTCCGAAACCTTTTGACCACAGAGTGCTGATCTGGGAGAGTGCAGCGGTGGCTGAAGCGGCGATGAAGACCGGCGTCGCGAGGAAGAGCATCGACCTTGAGCAGTACAAGAAGGAACTGGAAGCCCGGCTTGGACTGAGCCGCAGTCTGATGCGGGAGCTCTACGAGCGAAGCAAGAAGGATCCCAAGCGCATTGTTTATCCCGGCGGTGCCCACGAAAAGATCCTCAGGGCATCTGTGGAGATCCGCAATGAAGGCATAGCGAAACCGATCCTGCTGGGAAACGAGGAGGAAATCCGGAAAGTTGCGGCTGAACTGCATGTGGACCTTGAGGGCTGTGAGATCATTGATCCTCAGAAGAGCGACAAGATAGAAGTCTATGTGGAGGAATACTACCGTCTGCGGCAGCGCAAAGGCGCCACGATGTTCGACAGCCGCAAGGAGATGAGCCGGAATACCGTGTTTGCTGCAATGATGGTTCACATGGGCGATGCCGACGGCATGGTTGGCGGAGTTGCGCAGCAGTATCCGGACACCATACGGCCGGCACTTCAGGTCATCGGTGCCTGTGATAAGACCTCTGTGGTTGCGGGAATGCATATCCTGCTGTTCAAGAACAGCATCAAGTTCCTGGCAGACACGACAGTCAACATAGATACAACGGCCGAGACCCTGGCGGATATTGCGATCCTGGCAGCGAATGAAGCGAGGAAATTCGGAATCATCCCGCATATAGCCATGCTGAGTTTCAGCAACTTCGGCACCAGCAACCATCCACTGTCCATGAAAGTCCGGCAGGCTGTGAAGATCATACGCGAACGGGCTCCGGAGCTGAATGTGGAAGGCGAGATGAATGCTGATGTGGCAGTCGACGGCAAGATGCTGAAGGACACCTATCCCTTTGCGGACCTCAATCATCCTGCGAACATTCTTATATTCCCGGACCTCGGAGCCGGAAATATCGCCTACAAGCTGCTGGGAAGCCTGGGCGGAGCGGAAATGATCGGCCCCATCCTGATGGGGATGAAAAAACCTGTGCATCTACTGCAGGTGGGTTCCTCCACAGCGAAGGATGTTGTCAACATGACCGCTTATGCCGTGGTCGACGCCCAGGAGAAATAGACGGTGGCAGCATATCAGTTCAACGACTATGATCTTGACGGACTTACCTACCTCCTGTCGGAGCGCAAGGAGGTGGTCAAATCATATCAGAATCTGCTGAGCCGTCTGGGAACGCATCTGGACGATAAGACCCGGGAGCTGATCGTTCTGTCACTGCAGGTAACAACGCATGAACCGGAGGCTGTGAGGATCCTGATCCCGAAACTCCTGAAATACGGAGCGACGCCGGACGAGATCGTCGATGCAGTCCTGCTCACAATTCCCAATGTGGGACTGACCACGGTAATCAAGCTGCTGCCGAAGGTTCTGTCAGAGATCAGTAAGTATCAGGAAATGACCACCAAGGAAAAACGCTAACTGCGGTGGTGCATTAAAGACAGTAAAAGCCCCGATTTCCGGGGCTTTTTTTTATGATTTGATTGTT
>JGI10211J34971_10001015_pt1 | contig 23489 bp, 26 predicted proteins | sample Etolagsediment_FD_34971 | JGI IMG/M metagenome (IMG submission 34971)
GCCTTGGCAGCCTTCCCGCCAAATGAAAACGCACCGATGGTCAAAGGGCCCTGTGAAACTGCATAGACCTTCCCGTCTGGTCCCTTTAATTGCGTCATCAGAAGATTACCACCAGCAAGACTTTTAGCATCGCCGATGGAGGAGACTTGAACATCTATTGTTGAACCAGGTTTTGCAAACGGTGGCAGTGATGCTGTTACCATTACCGCCGCCACATTGTTGACTTTAATATTTTCAAACTCATCCGGATTAACGGTGATTCCCTGGCGAACGAGCATGTTATAGAGAGCCTGTCTGGTGAAAAGGACTTTCTTGAGGTCATCTCCAGTTCCTGCAAGGCCGGTGATAAGACCGTAACCGATAAGCTGATTGTTTCGTACTCCCTTAAGTTCAGCAATATCCTTGATACGTGCTCCACTGCTGTTTGTACAGAAAAGACAGAGGAGTATGAAACCTGTTAATAGAATCGATACTGTAGTTCTCATTGCAACTCCGCGATTAGAATGGCCAGACATTGTCAAGCACTCGCATGAGCCAGCCGGGTTTTTGTTTGTCACTGATTGCACCTTTGCCAGTATAGGATATTTTTGCGTTCAGAACATGTTTTGAATTGACTGTATTGTTTGCCATAATATCAACGGGACGTATGATTCCAGTCACATAAATAACCTGAATTTCATTGTTCACCTGTACTTCTTTGCCGCCCCTTATCTTCAGGTTGCCATTGGCGTACACATCGACAACTTGAGCTGTGAGGGAGGCAACCAGATCTTCCTTTCTGACAGTTGTTCCCGCACCTTCAAATTTGTTTGCAAAACTTGCTTCAACAAGGTTGGTGAGGTCAAATTTTGGGTGTTCAACCGCCCATTTTGAATTTTCAAGACCAAATAAATGAGGTATGGCTGCACTCATACTGGTGTTACGATCGGTGGAAGTAGATGCCTGTTTGGAGGCACTGGCATTTTCAGCTATGGTGATTGTAACGACGTCTCCAACTGTTCGTGCTTTATGGTCAGCAAAAAGAGAATGCTGTTCTCCTGGCCACAGTGAACCATCGGTTCTTTCGGCAGCTTTTTGAGTCTGGATTTCCTCGAGAGGTTCGGGGATTTCAGTTACGGAATATTCAGGTCTTGCACATGAGCAGAAAAGGAATGCTGTGCTGAGTATAAGTAACAGAGATTTCATTTTAGATGTGTACCTCCACAAGGCCTGGAGCTATGACTTTACAGAAAATTGTTTTATGGGAGCTGCTGTTCATGACGCGGATGATTTGATCCTGTTTTCCGTTCATTGAAGAAATACCAGTAGCACTAAGATGCATTCCGTTGTGATTAATGAGGATTTTAACAAGTTGTCCTTTTTGGATAACAGGTGGAAAGTCGATGGAACTGATATCAAGAACAGTTCCAGAACGAAGGCTTCTGGTCAGTTTCTTCCCGAGTACTTCACGGAGGTCTGTACATGGATTCCTGAGTTTTGAAAGATCCTTTGTCTGCAGTTCCACCATGTCGGGGTGAAGTATGGCTCCTCTTTTAACGTTTTGAGTAAGAATGGCTACCGATGCAAGTGCTTCCAGATTACCACGTATGGAAATGTTTTTTACAGTTCTCCCATCAACCTTATACACCAGTGAGAACCTGCGACTGCCAATAACGGATGGATCTGCCGGGATAACATCTACTTCCAGTTCACCCTCCGGGATGATAAAGGGAAGGGGGAGTTCGCGACTGATAAAAGAATATTCAGCGACCGGAAGATCATCACCTCTTTCTTCAAGATATTCTGCAATTTTAGCTGCAATGTCATCGGGGCCGATGATAATTCCTTTTCGTTCGACTACGATGGTATTAGCGCCTTTCCAGGTGAGGTCAGTTGGGATAGGAAAATTTGCAACAAGCGTTGATCTGATTTGTTCTGTATTCAGGGTGACACTTTCCCCTGCCTTTGGTGCCGGGGCTATCTCTTTTGAACCGAGCGCCATGGCAAGAGCAGAATCTTCGTTGAATTCTGCAACATCTCCCAGGGTAATATAAGAAGAACGGATTTCGGCAAGGGGAGAAAAAGTGATTTCAAGAGCCAAAGCAACTCCTGGAAGCAGACAGAGAAATGCAGAAATCAAAAGTGTTACTCTTTTCATGATTATACCATCTGGTTGGTAGTCTGCATCATTTCATCCGAGGTCTGGATGGTTTTGGAGTTGATTTCATAGGCACGCTGGGTGGTAATCATGGAGGCCATTTCTTCAACAATATTCACGTTTGAACCTTCGAGAAATGTTTGCAGCAGAAGACCGTAGCCATCATCACCAGGGGTTCCTGTCTGGGCTGTTCCCGAAGCCTCGGTGTCCCTGAAAAGGTTTTTCCCGACAGCGAGCAGGCCGCCATCATTAGTGAACGCAACGGTTTCAATGTTGCCAATCTCGGTGCTGGTGGTTTCGTCACCTATGAGAGCACTGACGATACCCGTCTCACTGATGGTGATCTGACGTGAGCCGTCGGGAATTGTGATTCCAGGAGATATAGGGTAGCCGTCAGAGGTGGTCATTCGGCCATCACCATCGCGCTTGAATGCCCCAGCCCTTGTATAGGCAGTTTCACCATTGGGAAGTTCGACCTGGTAGAATCCAGCCCCTTCAATAGCGACATCGAGTTCGTTACCGGTCTGGATAAGGTCCCCTTGAGTGAAGAGTTTTTGAACCGCTGCAGGGCGAACGCCGAGACCCACCTGTATTCCGGATGGAGATTCGGTGTCTGCAGAGGTCTGGGATCCTGGGACCCTCAGTATTTGATACATAAGGTCCTGAAAATCAGCTCGGCTCTTTTTGAATCCTGTGGTTGAAACATTGGCGAGATTGTTGGCGATAACGTCAAGATTCAGCTGCTGAGCGTTCATGCCGGTGGTGCCGGTCCAGAGTGATCGTATCATGATATTCCTTTAAGCTTTGGTTAGAAGTCGGACTAGCCGACGGTTCCAAGTTCGTCTTGTTTCTGACCCAGTGTAGAATAGGCCTTTATAACCTTCTGATAACTTTCAAATGTTCTTGTGCTCTCGATCATTAAAGCCATTTCTTCGGTCATGTTCACATTAGATACCTCAAGACTACCAACATTGAGAAGTGGGGTTTCGTTGAGGACTTCCTGGCCACCCGTTTCCAGTGAGAACAGAGTGTCAGATTCTCTTTTTAGAGAGTTGTTTTCATTCATGGTGTAAACAGCTATCTTTCCAACCAATTCACGCGTTCCGTCGATTGAAAGTACAGAAATCTCCCCAATGCTATTGACCGATATTTTTGAAGTATCATTGCCTGGAATAGAGATAGGGGCATTTCCGTCGTCGAGCACTGGCATGTTATTTCCCGTCATCAGGGTGCCATCCTGATCAACATGAAAATCACCTCTTCTTGTGTATCTGAAACCTTCTTTACTCTGGACTTTAAAAAAACCATCCTGATGAATGGCTATGTCCAATGGGTTGGTAGTATTCTTGATCGGACCTTCTGTGAATTCTGTGAAGTTTTCACGGACACGACTGAAGTTGATCCCTTTGGCCGTACTGGTCTGCTGTTCACCTCTAAGAAGGGATTCGAAACTCATCCGTGATTTTTTGTAGCCAACGGTATTTACATTCGCGAGATTGGTGGCAATGTTTGCCAACCGCTGTTCGCGCGAGATGGCTCCTGCAAGGGCACTGTATTTTCCTGAGACCATAATGTTTTTCCGGGGTAAATCTGGTTGATATGACGTATGTATTTTCTCTTATTTAATCGGCTGTTTGCTTCTGATTCTTTAGGGTAGAATGCATGTTCCTAGGCTGGTGATAGGGTTTTTGAAGTGTTTTTACCGTTTTCACTGCCGCAACAGAGCTTTGTGAGCTTCAGGATTTGAGAGATTTCGCCGCCTGACATCCCAAGAGTTGAGGCAATTTCTTCCTTGGGCATGCCTGCATGAAGCATGTTCTGCACATAACTATAGCGTTCTGGAGAACGTATCTTTTTACGATTATAAACAAGGGAACTTCGGGGTTTCTGCAGTTCGGTTGTGACGGTGGCCTGTTTGAGACTGGTTTGAAACTTTTCGTCGCTACCAGAGGGAACGTTATTTTCAATTTCCTGACTCATTTTTTCAATTTTATACATCTGAATACGCAGGAGACCTGATTTTTCAACTAGTTGTCTTCGAAGCACGAGGGAACGCCAGAAAATCAAAATGCAGAGAAGAAGTGTTGTAAGCGTTAGTGACAGGTTATAATCAAACATTTTGTTCCCGTATTGGTATTAAAACCTAATGAATGGCATTCTGGGCCTTAGTCTTCAATTTGATGAGGGCCTGGCTGTGCAGCTGAGAGACACGCCCCTCGGAGACTTCCAGTACTTCAGCAATCTCTTTTTGAGTGAGTTCCTCGTAGTAGTAGAGTGAAACAACCAGACGCTCTTTTTCCGAAAGTTGTTCAAGTATTTCGGCAATGATATGTGTTAATTCATGCTGTTCAAGGATACTGACGGGGGAGGAGCCTTTACGGGTATCGATCAGGGCATCCTGGAATGATCGTCCTGTATCGGAATGATCCAGGGTTTCATTGAGACTGACACAACCGAGATGGCTGACCTGGCCGAGAAGATTCTGATATTCTTCAAGGCTTATTTCAAGTTTATTTGCCATTTCATGCTCCTCGGGGGAGCGGCCGAGTTCTCTTTCAAGTTCTATCATGCATCTGTTGATACTGGTTTGTTTTTCTCTAAGAGAGCGTGAGAACCAGTCAAGTTTTCGCATTTCATCAAGAATTGCCCCACGAATGCGATATTCGGCGAATGTTTTGAAAAGTATATTCTTTTCCGGCTGAAATTTGTTTGCAGCATCGATAAGTCCCATCATTCCCGCACTCTTGATGTCATCACGATTCATAAAAGAAGGGACCTGGGTAACCATTCGTCCTGCGATGATGTCAACAAGGGTAAGGTGATCAGTTATCAGGGTTGTCCTGTCTTCAGGAAGCTTATGAGGAGTGTAAACCATGTGTTACCCCCTGCCACTAATATCCAGCAATCTTTTCCAGAAGAACTGAACACCGCCCTTGGGGGTGGATATCGGTTGTTCTGAACAGATGGTTCGGGCAAGATTGACAAATGCAGTGGATATTTTAGAGGATGGATAAAGATCGACGATGACGCGTTGTTTGCGGATAGCGTCTGTCATTTGACGGTCGGAGGGAATGGAACCAAGAAAATCAATAGATATGTCTAGATAGCGATTAGATACCATCGTGAGTTTCCTGTATACATCAAGTGCTTCATTTTCGTGCTGAATCTGATTGACCACAAGATTGAAGCGTTTTTCGTGGTACTGCGTTGAAAGAAGCTTCATTAGCGCATAGGCGTCGGTTATGGCTGTAGGGTCAGGTGTGGTAACGACCAGTATCTCCTGAGCGGCAGTATTGAAATAGGTGACATTTTCAGAAATACCAGCTTCTGTGTCTATGAGAACGAAATCAAACTCGTTGTGCATTTGATCCAGACCGTCGAGCAGCTTAAGCTTTTGACTGGAATCAAGTCTGGTGAAATTTTGAACACCAGATCCTGCAGGGAGAATTTTTATTCCATGGGGTCCGTCCACCATTATCGAGCTGAGACTATGATCGCCTGAGAAAAAATGATTGAGGTTGTATTTTGGGGCCAGCCCAAAGACTACGTCTATATTGGCGAGGCCAAGATCCGCATCGAGTATGAGAACCTTTTTGCCAAGCTTTGCCATTGCCGTTGCAGTATTTGCGACAACGGCGGTTTTACCGACACCGCCTTTACCGCTGGTAATTGCATATACTCTGGTGGCTGTGCCGGTTTGTTCAGATGTCATGGCCGAATCGCTGAGACGTTCCATACCTCTTAGAGTATCGGCTTGATCCTGCACAGCAGAACGTGAATTATTCATAGGGTAATCCTTTGCCGGGGGACATAATCAGCTGAGTCAAAATTTCTCTGTCTGCTTCTATTATATCTTCCGGGACTCTTTGGCCATTGGTGATGTAGGAGTAGGGGATCTGTTCCCGGATTTGAATGTCAAGCAGGAGGCCAAGGCTTGTGCATTCATCAATTTTGGTGATAATTGCATGGTCGATTCCGAGAACCGAGAAACGCTGAAAAGTATTAAAAAGTTCATTTTCACGAGTGGTGGCGGAAAGAACAAGGTGCTTCTCAATGGAAAAATCCGGACGGAAAAAGGAAACAAGTTCGTCGATACAGAAACTGTCCTGTGGACTTCTTCCCGCTGTATCAATGAGGACAAGATCCTTGTCCCGAAATTTAAGCAGTGCATTTTCCAGTTGTTCCGGGTTAAGGACAACTTCAACAGGGATATTCATTATATCGCCATACACTTTTAGCTGCTCAACGGCGGCAATTCTGTATGTGTCTACGGTAATAAATCCGATACTCCCCGAGTGATTGCTAAGGAAACTTGCGGCAATTTTGGCAAGTGTAGTTGTTTTACCAACACCGGTAGGGCCCACCAGGGCAATCCGATGCTGTCGTCTGTTTTCCTGGAATATGTCTGGGCGCACCTGGAGGAGATCGTTGATCGTTGTCGCGACGAATTGCTGCTGTTTGAAAGGATCTGAAATTTCATCCAGTGTCAGTGACTCCTTGGCAAAACTTGATATGGTCTGAGCAGTCTCTTCACTGATACCATAATCGAGAAGACGCTGGTGCAGGGAGTGGAGTGGTACGTCCTGGGTTCCGGGATTTTTGAAGTCATTACCTATTGTTGATCCACCCTGGTGACGGTTTATTCTGAGCATTTCCTGGCCGAGATTCTTGATCATGGCCTTCAATTCATTGACTTCTTCCTGCAAAGGCGATTGCTCTTCTAGAATAAATTCTTTCTTTTTTACAGGAGATACTGACTCCCTTGATGGAGAAGATCCGTTCAGACGTGAAGAAGAGTTATAGGTAAGACCGTCCTCTGTCATATGCTCTCGGTGAGAAGAAAGGAGCATCTCGCGCTCAGAGTCAAGAGTATCCCTGTGAGACTCGTCTTCAACTGGTAAGGATTTTCCACCTTTGTGGGGCCATGAACTGTCAATGGCTGCAGTGATTTCAAAATGACTTTTTCCTAGAAGCCCAAGTTTTCCTGAACGGATAGTCTTAGTGGACAGGATAAGGGCATCAGGACCAAGTTCTGCCTTAACCATTCGCAGGCCAGTTGCCATGTCTTTAGATTCGAATACTTTAACTTGCATCCAGGGTCACGCTGCCAATTGATCTGATTTTAATATTTGGAAGTATCTCATTGTGTGAGATGACAACCAGCTGCGGAAAATATCGTTCGGTAAGTTTTCGTACATGGGGACGTATCTGTGGGGCAGCAAGAAGGGTTGGTCGTTGGCCACCTTCAAAAAGTGGAATGGCCTGGCCAATGGAATCCAGGATCAGCTGCGCTTTTGCAGGATCAATGGCAAGGTAACTGCCGGTTTCCTTATGCTGCACCGATTGTGCAATTTCGTCTTCGACTCGTTTACTGAGAGAAATAAGAGGAATTACATTATTTATTGCGATATCCTGACTGATGCTTCTTGCAAGGGCATGGCGTACATATTCGGTGAGAATGTCTGTGTCTTTAGTGACGGGAGCCCAGTCTGCCATGGATTCAAGAATGGTCCGCAGGTCACGAATGGAAACACCTTCAGAGAGAAGATTCTGGAGTATTCTCATTATGGTTCCAAGGGAAAGGACAGATGGAATCAGCTCTTCAATTAATTTCGGATAGGTTTTGCCAAGGTTGTCGATGAGGTTCTGGACCTCCTGCCTGCCTATCAGTTCATGGGCATGTTGCTTGATTATTTCGGAAATATGGGTGGCCATGACGGTTGTACAGTCAACAACTGTATAACCTGCAATCTGGGCCCTTTCTTTTTTGTCTTCTGTGATCCAGATTGCAGGGAGCCCAAAAGCAGGTTCCTGAGTGGGGACACCCTTGATTTTTTCAGTTACCATGCCGGGATCCATGGCCATGAAGTGGCCGGGGAGCATTTCGGACTGAGCAACCTCAACGCCTTTTAGCGAAAGGGTATACTGATTAGGAGAGAGTTGCAGGTTGTCTTTAATGTGAACTGGCGGAACAATAAAACCATTGTTCATGGCAAACTGGCGACGGATGGATTGGATGCGGGTAAGGAGTTCTCCATCCTGTGAGGCGTCCACAAATGGAATAAGACCGTAGCCAACTTCAAGCTGAAGCAAGTCAACATTGAGAAGCTCTTCATAGTTTTCTTCTTTTTTAACAGAAGGTTGCTGAATGGTTTCATCGGTCAATTGTGTCTCTTCAATTCGCTTGACCTTGTCGAGTTGATACGCAGTGTATCCAAGTGCCAGGGAAAGAAGGAGAAAAGGTATAAAAGGAAGCCCAGGAGTAATTGCCAGAATCATAAGGAGAACTGAGACAACCCAGAAAGCAACAGCGTACCTGCTGAATTGAACTTTTAAGTCTGAACCAAAGTCAGTGTCTCCGGATGAGCGGGTCACAAGAAGACCAGCGGCAGTTGAAATGATAAGTGCAGGAATTTGCCCTACGAGTCCATCGCCAACGGTGAGGATGGTATAATTGGCGGCAGCCTCTGCCATGGGCATACCTTTCTGCAGGACACCAATGATAAAGCCAGCACCAATATTAATAAGGGTTATGATTATACCGGCAATAGCATCCCCTTTAACAAACTTGGAAGCACCATCCATGGAGCCATGGAAGCTGGCTTCATTGCTGATTTCTTCCCTGCGCTGACGTGCTTCGTTTTCATCAATAAGGCCTGCATTAAGGTCTGCATCAATGGCCATCTGTTTACCTGGCATGGCATCCAGGGTGAAACGGGCGGCAACTTCAGCTACTCGTCCAGCACCCTTGGTGATAACCATAAAGTTGATAAGTACCAGTATGATAAAGATAACCAGGCCGACAACGTAATTGCCTCCGACTACAAATTGCCCGAAGGATTGAATGACAGATCCTGCGGCAGACGGTCCTTCGTGACCCTGTAAAAGAATTAAACGGGTGGAGGCGACATTGAGGGAGAGCCTGAAGAGAGTGGTTGCAAGGAGAACTGCTGGAAAGATTGAAAAATCAATAGCCTTGACCGTGAAAAGACTGATAATTAGAATAAGCAGGGCAACGGTGATGTTCATAGAGAGAAACAGATCGAGTAGCAGCGAAGGTAGAGGGATGATCATAATCATCAGGATACCAACCAGCCCAAAAGCGGCCATGATATCTGCACGCTGAAGAAGAGCCCTCACGTTCAATCTGTTTAATATGCTTCCCTGACCTGTCAGTTCCATTTCATTACACTATTTTTTTAATGAGTACACATGTGCGAGGATTTCAGCTACGGCCTTGAAAAGCTCTTCAGGAATAGCAGCCCCTAGGTCAATATTATGCAATAATCGAGCCACCGGTGGATTTTCTATCAGAGGGACATTGTTTTCTCGAGCTATCTCTCGGATCCGCATGGCGACATGGTCGGCCCCCTTGGCAATTACAACAGGGGAATCCATGGAAAGGGAGTCATATTTTATGGCAACGGCAAAGTGAGTAGGGTTGGTGACAACGACGTCGGCATCGGGAACTTCAGCCATCATTCGTTTCCGAGCCATCTCCTGTTGGATCCGCCTGATTTGACTCTTGATATAGGGGTCACCCTCCATCTCTTTGTATTCTTCTTTTACTTCCTGTTTGGTCATTTTCATTTTTTCTTCCATCTCGTAACGTGTGTAAAGAAAGTCAATGGCTGCAATAAGAATGAGAATAGCACACACCTTCGCCAGGATAAGGGTTGCAGTCCGTCCAAGATAGAGGATAGCTTCGGTGACACTGGTATCAACAAGGATTAATGCCTCTTCAAAGTTGTTAAGCACAGTTGAGTAGGCTACCCAGGCGATCAATATAATTTTAAGGATGGATTTGACAAGATCGACAAGGCTTTTCATGGAGAACATCCGTCCAAAGCCTTTTATAGGATCGAGTTTGCTCAGGTCTGGTGCCAGCGGTTTGGTGGTAAAGAGCCATCCTATTTGAAATAAACTTGAGAAAACCCCAATGATCATGACAAGAACAAAGAGAGGTGCGAGAAGGATTGCCATATCCCTCACAATGAAGATTGCCAGGCTGGTAATGCCACTGGGAGATCCGTCAAAAACCGATAAATTTCTCCAGAGCGTTGCGAGGAGCTCTGACATGCTGCTCCAGAAGCTGGGCATATAGAAAATCCAGAAAAGGAGAACTAATGTGAAAAGAGCGGCTGTCTGCACCTCTTTACTTTGAGCTACCTGACCTTTTTTTCTAAAATCAGTTCTACGTTTACTCGACGGAGCTTCTGTTTTTTCTCCACCGCTGGAGGATTCTTCAGCCATAGTAACCAGTAAGTTAAATTAAGGGGCGATGAGAGGAGATTTCGATGCAAGTAGTTTGCCATGACGGCTGCCTGCATGAGAAGGATAGTTTTTCCAGCAAATTTCTCACGAGCGAAGGTGGGTGCATATGCGGGTTAGTTTAGCAGTTGTAGGACAGTGAAGAATCGCTCCCCTAGATTGTCAAATTCTCGTCTTAACAGGATGGTTACCAGTGGCAGTGTCAAACCAATGACTGTAAATGAGATGCCAATGTTCAGTGGAAATGAGAGGAGAAATACATTGAGTTGAGGGAATACCCGGGCAAGAATACCGAGAATTAAACCGGAGAGAAGGAGTACGGCCAGTACGGGTGCACTGAACTGAATACCTAACAGAAAAATTCTCGATGATAAGGTGATCAAATATGGAATAGCTTCACCTGAAATATTAAAGACGCCTGGAGGGAGTATTCTGTACGACTCAGCGGCCACCTGTAGAAACACATGGTGTCCGTCAATGGCGAGGAATATAAGAATGGCAAAAACATTCTGAAATTGTGAAATAAGGGCTAGTTGCCGTTCGCCTGAGGGATCAAATATATTGGCTGCTGCAAACCCCATCTGATATCCAATTACCGTTCCACCATATTCGACCGCTGTGAAAATCATTAGTGCAACCAGCCCAATCATGGAACCAAGTAATACTTCCGATACCATGAGCAGAAGGAATGTTCCTGGTTGAAAAGAAAGGGGGGGAATGGAAGGTTCCATTACGGGAAAGAGCACAAGAGCAATCATGAAAACCAGGGCTGCCTTTAGCTGTGCAGGCGTTTGAGCAGCGAGAAGAATAGGAATAGCTCCGACAAAACCAGCAACCCGGGAAAGACAGATAAGAAATATCTGGAATTCTTGTATAGGAATGAGCCGAAAATCCACCGGATTTAAAAGGTCGCTATGGTTGTGAAGATTGCTGTTGCAAAGGATGTCATCGTGTGAATCATCCAGGGGGTCATGAGCAGGAGAGTAATGAAAACAGCGACGATTTTCGGGATGAAGGTCAGGGTTTGTTCGTTTATCTGTGTTGTTGCCTGAAAAATTGATACGATGAGTCCTATAATCATTCCGGCAAGGAGCATGGGACCTGAAATCATCAGTGTGGTCTGAACTGCTCTTCTGCAGATATCTACAACAAATTCGTCTGTCATATCATCCCTGAAAGCTTTTAAGAAGTGAACCGACAATCAAGGCCCAGCCATCTACTAAGACAAAGAGTAGAAGTTTGAAGGGCATGGAGATGATTACTGGAGGGAGCATCATCATACCCATGGACATGAGAATGGATGCCACGATCATATCTATTACCAGAAAAGGGACATAGATCATAAACCCCATTTGAAATGAACGCTTAAGCTCCGAGAGCATAAAAGCGGGAATAAGAGTCATCGTGGGGATATCATTTTTGTCAAATGGTTCGTTATTCATGGTGATGTCAGACAGCATACTGAGATCCGATTCCTTAACCTGGGAAAACATGAAATCACGCATGGGTTCTACAGCTTTGCTCAGTGCATCATTTTGGTTGATTTCCTCATTGAGATAGGGTTGCAGAGCCTCTTCGTTTATCTTGTTTAAGGTGGGGGCCATAATGAAAAAACTTAAGAAAAGGGCAAGTCCAATAATGATCTGGGTTGGAGGCATGTTTTGGGTTCCCATTGCCTGACGGACAAAGCCGAGAACGATGACAATACGGGTAAAACAGGTGGTCATGAGAAGAATCGCCGGGGCAATTGAGAGAATGGTAAGAAGAAACAGAACCTGCAGTCCCGTGGAAACCTGTTCAGGGTTAGTAGCATTTTCCACTCCAAAACTGATGGTTGGCATACTCACGGCATGGCTAAAAGCAGGAAAAAGAACGAGAACTGAAAGAAAAGCAGCTAGGGCGAGAGCCAGGCTGCTGAAAATTCTGTTATGAAGAGAGGTTTTCATGCTGTTCAGTTACAGAGGCAAGAGTTGAGTCGAAGGAATGTCCATCATTCTTTAAGGCCGAAAGAAGTGTTATGTTGTCATTGCCAAGGCCGAGGAGAAATTCCTGGCCCCTCACCTCAACGAGGCAGATCGACTTTTTGGGCATAATATGGCGGATTTCTATGATCCTGATTTTAGAGTGACTGTTTGAGTGGACAAAGGAAAGTCGTTTTCTCATCAGACCATAAATGATTAGAAGTATACCGAGTACAACAAGCAAACCCCACATCATCCTGAATCCGGCAGAGAGCATTGATGGAGCGCTGCTTTCTATCATTGTCAGATTCCTAGCCCAGTTGCTCTATGCGATCAACGGCGCTTACGACATCCGTAAGTCGAATACCAAATTTGTCTCCCACCATTACAGCCTCACCTTTTGCAATGAGACGGGAGTTTACATAAAGATCCAGCGGGTCTCCTGCAAGCTTGTCAAGTTCGATGATGTACCCCTCACCCATTTTAAGGAGATCTTTGAGCAGTATCTTGCTTCTTCCGACTTCAACTGAAATCTGTAATGGTACATCATAAAGAAACTCAAGCCCACGCTCCTCTTTCCCGGAAACGGTTGAGGATGTCTTGTGTGAGTCGCTGCTGCTCGAAGAAGGGAAGCTTTCCATCCCTTCCTCATCAAGTAATTCTTTGATTTCTTCAGGCTGTGGCTTTGAACTTTCCTGAAAATTTTCTTCTGCCATGTTATTCTCCTTGATCGTAAACGCCTGTCAGACGAATAGCTTTCTTGCCGCTAATCGTTCCGGGGGTGGCGAAAAATTTAAGATTATCTTCAACGAGTACTTTGAGCGGGGAATTTGGGTCGTAATCAATGTCGAGAATGTCACCTTTTTTAAGTGTCATAACCCTGCGGACAGGCATGGATATGGTTCCCGATTGGGCGACAATGCTTGTGGACATTTTTTCGATCTCAGCGAGCAGTGAATCATGCCATCCGGACTGATGAACAGTCTTGACTGTCAGCAGGTCACGTAACTGGTCGCGAACGGGGTCAAGTGTTGCCACTGGAAAGACGATGTCAAAGGTTCCTGACAGGCTTCCGACCTTTATTTGAAAACTTCCGGAAAGCACATCTGCATCAGCATCGACAATTGAAACAAGTCTCGAGTTTGATTCAACTTTGACAATGGAAGAGTCAAGCTTGATGATCTGGGCGAAGGATTTATCTATATCAGAACATGCCTGGCTGATAGTTGATTTGAGAATGTTGAGTTCAATGGTTGTCGGTTTTCGATTTGGCTGTAAGGGCTCCATTTCAGAGGAGGCTCCAAGCATGATCTCGATAAGAGAGAAACAAAGTTTGGTGTCGAGGAGCATCAATGCTCCATTTTTTAAGGGATCCATGCTGAGAACGCCGATTGCACCTGCATCTTTTTGAGAGAGGAGATACTCCTGAAATTCAAAGGTGTCAATGCCTGTTCGAGTGATCGTTACATTTCTCTGGAGATGATTGGTCAAGCTTATGCCAAAATTATATGCAAAGTTGTCAAGGATAATATCAAGATTCGGAATACGCTGCTTATTATCCGATGTACTTGACATCTGAAACAGGTTTAGAGGTGAAACATTTGCCATATCAAAAGAGCTGTCGTCACCCCTCAGGTCCGTGGAGACCTTTCCGCTCTTGATAGCAAGCAGTAATTCGGCAATCTGTTCTTTATTTAGAATAGGTTCCACTGTAATTCCTTCAGCTTATTGGACCACAAAATCAGTGAAATAAATGGCCTTAACTTTACCGGTTTGTAGAAATGAATTGATTTTACTGATGATTTCGGCTTTCAGTTGTTTTTTCCCCTGGAGATCCTGCAATTCTTCAAAAGTTTTATTTCCAACCAGCAAAAGTATGGCATCTCGGATCTGAGGCATGCGCTTGTTCGCTTCTTCAAGTGCCTCTTCCCTGTTGAGTTCAATGGTGAGAGAGGCCTTGACATAATGCCTGTCCTCTTCACTTATAATGTTGACAATAAACTCTTTGATTTCAACCATGGGCCCAATCGCATTGCTTTGGGTTATATCGGGTACAGGAACACTGAGCCCAGGGTCAATTTCTTCTTCAGCAACGGGAGCAGGTTTTAAAAAGAAAAATGCTGCACCTCCAATGATTACAAGGAGAACAACTGCAGCGGCAATGATAATTATCAGTTTTTTCTTTTTACCGCCGTCACTGGATTCTCCTTCGTCTTTTTTCTTTTTATCCTTGTCAGCCATAGTATATGTCCTTGTGTGTTAAAGTGGGAATTCTCCTGGAGAAGGGTTTTGCGTTTCAAAACCCGATTTGGAGTTGGTGCGGAGAACAAAATCGACTCTTCTGTTTTTTGCCTTGTTCTCTTNAGTCGTATTTGGAACCAGAGGGCGATCCGGTCCGTAGCCAATAGCTGCCATACGGTCAAGTGGCATGAGATCACTTTTTTTAAAAAAACGCATAACGGAAACCGCTCTTTCAACGGAGAGGTTCCAGTTACTGATTTTGCGATCAGAAATGGGGGTATTGTCGGTATGCCCCTCTATGCGCAACCCCATGGGTAGCGGCCTGATAATGTCAGCAAGGCTTCGCAGGGTCGGATACGCGGTAGGGGAAACAGTTGCCGTGCCCTTTTTGAAGAGAATGGAATCACTGATACGGAGGATGATAGTGTCATTGCCCCGTTTTATAAGTTCAATATCGTCGGGAATTTTGTCAGATTTGAGTTGAGATTGTATCTGTTTATAAATTTTTGAAGCCATTTCGTTCTGAATAGGTGAAAACTTTGAAATGGGGGGGGATGGAATAACAGGTATGGAAAATTTACTCGGTGCAGGTAATGAATGAGCACCGAAGGCACTTCTGATAGAAGCGGAGGCTTCAGCAAATTTAACTTCTTCCATATTGGCCATGGAAAGAAGAAGTACAAAAAAAGTGAGCAGCAGGGTAACCAGATCTGCAAAGGTTGTCATCCAGGCAGGTGACCCGGCAACGCATTTTGGGCATTTAGGACACTTTACTTCTTCTGTATTTTCATTTTGGTCATTGTCAGCCATGGTTGTCGTACCCTTTTACTTGAAGGTTGATTCTCTAAGTTTAGGGGCAATAAAGGCATGTAGTTTTTGTTCCATAATTCGTGGATTTTCACCAGATAAAATAGATTGCATCCCTTCAATAACGAGGTTTTTTATAAGTGTTTCCGATGCCGACCTGTTGGCGAGCTTTCCAGCAATTGGAGCAAAAAACACATTGGCAAGCACTGCACCATATAATGTGGTGAGCAATGCTACAGCCATGGCGGGACCAATGGAGTCAGGATCACTCATGTTCATGAGCATCTGGACAAGACCAATAAGCGTTCCTACCATCCCCATGGCAGGTGCATATCCTGCAAGTGAAACAAAAATAGCCTGTCCTTTTTCATGACGTTCCTGCAGGTACTCGACTTCAGTGTTGAGCATGGATCGGAGTGTTTCAGGTTCCTGACCGTCAACAGCCATCTGCATGGCCTTGACAAGAAATTCGTCTTCTACGCTATCCATCATTCCCTGAAGTGAGAGTATGCCTTCCTTTCTTGCTTTATTGGCAAATTCCATAAGTTGGATTATCAGGGCATGAGGAGATTCATCTTTATTGAAGAGCGTTTTTTTGGCGATTGCCGCAGCACCCATTATATCGCTTAGTGGGTAATGAACAAGTCCGACGCCAATGGTACCCCCTCCAACAATCAGGGCGGAGGGGATGTTAATGAAAATTCCTAAAGGTCCACCCTGAATGATGGCCATGAGCATAAGGCCTATCGCCACTACCAGGCCGACAATTGTTGCAATATCCAAAGAAAAATCCCCCGCTACAGAAAATAGTGTCTAGAAAAGTATTATTAATCTTATATTCTAGCGTTTTAAAAAACAATGCAAATTATATTCCCAACTGAGGAGGATTAGTGTTGGTCTGGTTTTGTAGCTGATTTGTCGTTGTTTTGTTCTGTTGTGATGTTGAGGGAAATTACTGTTTGGGCAGGGGTCAAAATAATGACTGTGAGGAGGAGAAAGAGAGGGCACTTTATAAAACTTTAAAGGGCCCTCTCTTGAGTGGTTTTGCGAAGGTTAGCGTTTAAGGTTAATTAATTCGCCTAATAATTCATCAACAGTTGTGATGATTTTTGAGTTGGCCTGAAAACCTCTCTGAGTGGTAATCATTTTGACGAATTCCTGGCCCATATCGACATTGGACTGTTCAAGGGAGTTGGTGAAAATACTTCCTAGTTCTGGTCCCGGAATTCCGGATCTTGCAGGGCCGGATGCATCGGTCCCGACATACATGTTGGACCCCTTCATCTCAAGTCCACCAGGGTTTGAGAATTTTGCCAGCACCAGTTGAGAAATTTTTACCTGTTCACCGTTTGAGTAGGAGGCAATAACAATTCCTTCCTCGTTGATACCAACATTAGTCAGATTACCTGCTCCATAGCCGTTCTGGTCCTGAGCAATAACCGTTGATTCACTGTTAAACTGAGTTGTATCAAAGGTGAGGTCTATGGGTATTGTCGCATTCGAGCCATTTTGCCAGTTGATTGCTGGAATTTGATCGGTACCACCACCGGTCAAAAGACCGTCCGCATCAAAGGTAATTGGTGCCGTGCCGGCTCCACCAAGTGGGGCACCGAGGGTATCTTCGGCGCTCCAGTGCCAGCTCCATGAATTCGGAGCAGCATCTTTCACGAAGTAGACAGTAACCAGATGGGAAGTACCCAGACTGTCATAGGTTGTGGTGGATGCAGAATAATTAAAGGTATCTGGGATATCAGGGTCAAATGCAGCTGCTGGGGTTACCTCACTTGCATCAAGATTAGTGGACATGGTCATGGTGTCGGTGACTTTGGCTGGGACCAGCCCGACATTAGCAACTTGAATATCCGTTGGGTCACCAGCGATGAGGTTACCGTTGTCATCAAATGCTTTACCCTGGACAACAAAGCCTTCAGGGTTAACCAGGTAGCCGTCTTGGTCAAAACGAAAGGCGCCGGCTCGTGAGTAATAGGTTGTGTTGTCACCGGGCTCTTTGAGCATGAAGAAACCTTCACCTTCAATGGCCACATCGGTGTTCGTTGCGGTTGCTTCGAAGGTGCCCTGACTGAAAATGTTGTCGACCTTGGAGATATTGACACCACGACCAACTTGAGAAGATCCTCCAGATCCTGAAATGTTACTGGAAAGCAGATCTGAAAAAACAGAACGGGCTCCTTTGAATCCAAGAGTGTTTGTGTTGGCAAGATTGTTACCAATGACACTCATTGCCTGTGAATTGGTATTAAGGCCACTTACGCCACTGTACAGAGCACTGGTGATACCCATGGGTGACTCCCCCTTGTATGGTATGGGTTTTAAAAATAAATTTATCCAGCTAAATAATGCTGGAGTGTATCCTGGGCAATCTGTTCTTCGTCCGTGGGAGCAGACTCTTCGGTGGTTGCTGATGTTAACGTCCCTGTAACATCTGAGGTAGTATCATCTACAATTTCATCTACTATTTCATCTACTATTTCATCTACGATGGAATCTTCATCGTCGGTTGTAACTTCTTTGCTATAGATTTTCTCGGCCTGGTAGACAGCAATAATTGCACTGCTGTTGATTTCAGCGCCTGCAAGAGTGCGGATGACAGCTTCTCCTGATTCGCTTGAAAAATCAACACTTGTGACTTCTGACTGAACCAGTGGGGAAGCTGCTATGGTAGTGCCTTCACCAGCCGAACTGGCCTCAAGGACAAGTTTATATTTCCCATCGGGAACGATATTGCCGTCTTTATCAAGACCATCCCATTCAAGAAAATGATTTCCTTCCCTCATTTCAGTTGGATTCAGGGTTGCAACTGTGTTGCCGTTCTCATCTCTGATGTGCATTGTGACCGATGCTGCAGTTCCATCAAGCTGGTAACCCAGGTTGACAGGATCACCACTAAAGTCAAATCCAGAACTGGCATATACAACTTCCTTGCCTATGAGATCCATTGTAGCGAATCGGTCGGATTGGCTCTGGGTGCTGGCTAAAGTATCCATCGATTTATTGAGATTCTGAAGTTGCTCAAGCGAACTGAATTCAGCCAGTTGTGATGTGAATTCAGTTGCATCATCAGGATTTAATGGATCCTGATTCTGTAGCTGTGCAACCAGAAGAGTGAGGAAATCTTCTTTTCCCATAATATCTTCACTGCTGGTATTTTTATACACAGGTGTGAGATTTGTGGAAGTGGGAGGTGCAAAGATTTCGGCTACATTCGTCATTGTTTTTTTCCTATATATGAAGGAGGTATCGGAGGGGTTAAACTGTGAGATTTACCCCGGACGAATCTTCATCTGCTTCATCAAGATCTTTTTGAGAGTCGAGTAATATATCAAATGATTCGTTGCTGGCAGCAGGTGATCTATTGGATGTGAATTCCTGCTGTTGCGAACTGAAATGTTCCTGGAATAGTCCTTTCTGGTTACCACCATCACTTTCCAGAGATATTTTAAAGGAATCTACTGTGAATCCCTGTTCCTGAAGAACTGCACGAAGACGCGGCATCTGTTTATCGAGAGTCTCAAGTACCTGTTGGCTTTGTGCTACAATATTTGCCTTTATTGAGTCACCCTTTACCAGAATATCAATCTTGAGTGCTCCGAGTTCTGCAGGATGAAGCTGCATCGTTAGTTTGCTGGTCTGCAATCTCGGGTTTACATTGAAACGTTGGATAAGATTGTTAACCATCTCTCTTTCAGGAACAGGATGATGTGATCCTGGTGCGAACTTACCCTCTATACTGGTTGGTGTGGAAGTGGTTGTCGAGCTGGAGCTGAGCTGCTGTCCAAAAGTCGACTCTAATGGCTTTCCCTCCGGGGTGGTATTTCCAGTTGTCTGACTGACAGTGTTCTGTACTTCAGGTTTTGTCTGTTGCTCAGATCCTTTTTGTTCGTTATTGCGTTGTTGGAAGTCATTTCCATTGTTCGTTTTTGATTCACCAAGTTTTGCATTGTAAAATTGTTCATTTACGTCCTGATGGGCACCTTCGAGCTTAGTTGAATTTTGGGTGGTGTGAACTGTTTCTTTCACAGGTACAGCTATCACTCCAATCTGTCTGGCCTGGATATCACTATTCTCGGTCTCGGCAAGCAGGGCGCTTGATAAGTTCTGTAAATTTTCTGCACTCTTTTGAGGATCAGCTACATTGCTTCCTGTTACCGTTATTGAACCATTATTCTTTCCCTGATCCAGAATGTGCTGAATCTGCTGTAATAATAATGTTTCTGCCTTGGTTGCTGCTGCAGGATTGTTTTCAATTCCAGCTTGAATGATCGGGGAGGTTGAATCCTGCGCTGCGATCCAGGTTGCGAGAGCCTCAGTTGTAAAGGATTGCAGCACCTGTCCGGCTACAATTGACTGTGACCTGTTATTCATGATGCCTTGAGCAGACAAAAAACTTTCAGAAGAAGCTGTTGCAGTATCACCGGAAAGGATATCCTCTGAAGAGGCCATGGCAGTCTCTTCTGGAATGCTTGAAGTGCTGGTATCTTTTTCGAGAGAAGATACTGCTTCATCCATGGCAGGTGAAAAATCGCTACTGCCTTTGCTGTCAGTTATAGAAGCACCTTGCCGCGAGGCAGGGTTTGGCGTTGCAGTACTGGGGCTAAGAAGGGCTGTTTCCATTCTTTTTCACTCCACCTTAATGGTCGTAAACGTTTCACTGAGTTGTGAGGCTTTTGCCTTATCCATTCGATCAAGTATTTTTGCCGCTGATTTAACCTTCATGTTAGCAAGAAGGTCTGCTGCAAGCTGTTCATCTAGTGTAGCCATGGCAAGTGCAGCACGATCAGGGGCCATTTTTGCGTATATAAGACTGAGATCCTTTGTTTTCTGTTGTTCCTGGATGTCTTTTTCTTTTAGTAATTCTTCTATCTTGCTTTGTAGTGCTCTGAGTTCGGCAAGCTTTTCATCAAGGAGCTTAAGCTTCTTATCGGCCTCTATTTGAAGAGTCTTTAGTTCCTTCTCCTTAAATACCAGAACTTTTTTCTCTTCTTCGAGATTATCCCGTTCATTTTGAAGTATGGCATATAACCTTCTTTCTTCAACCGATTGAAAGTCTGTCTTTATTTTCTCTGTTACCGGCATTGCTGTATCGAGGTCTTTGGTAGTTACTGAAGGGGGGGGCTCTGGATCTGCTGCAAGGCAAACGGATGAGGAAGCGGGGAGGGAGAGAAGAAGGCTGACAAGGAAGTATGTGTTAATTTTTGTGAACATTGTTATCCTTTATAGAAGAAGGGGAGGATGTGGAGGTAAAAAAGAGTCAGCTTGTTTTTCGATCATGGCGAAGGATGGCAATTTCATCGAGCATGGCCGCCTCTTTCTTGTCAAGATAGTTTTTCCATGTCCTGTTTTGTTGTTCTTTTAACGTGTCCAGCACTTTGTAATTTCGGGATTTCTCAAGCAATAAAAGTCTTTTGTTTTTTACGATTTTCGTTTTTTTTTCATAGCTGACTTTGTGCAGCTCTATCTGATCTCGAGCATACTGTATGCGTTCTTCAAATCTGGCGAGCTCCATGGCCAGGATACCACTCGTTTGTTTTTCTTCGAGGGTGTTTATCAGGTTGCCAAGTGCATTCTTTGCCTCTTCAAGGGCCTGAAATGTCATTTCTGCATCAGCTTTTGCCTGGATAAATTTTTCCTGTGCCATGCTCTCCTGTCGTTTTCTATATTTTAAAACAGAATCAAGAGTAAATGGTTTTGGTGGCATGGCTACCTGTTTAGGTGTTTATCGTGAAGTGTTCTGTTTATCACTTTCTCTTCTGTCCAGGCGTTCGTCTGTGTCACCTTTCCTCTCGCTCAGGAGCAGACCCAAGGATTCAATGGTCTCTTTTAGGGGGGTTGTCTCGTCGTAGCCCTGTCGGAGAAAGGTATTGATTGCGTTTATTTTACTTACAGCAAAATCGATTTTCGGATTGGAACCTTTGGCGTAGGCACCTATGTTGATAAGGTCTTCTGCTTCATTGTAAGTAGCCAGTACATTTTTGGCACGTCCAGCAAGTTCTATATGGCGGGAATGGGTGATTTCACGCATGATTCTACTGGCCGAGTTCATGACATCAATGGCCGGGTAATGATTTTTGGCAGCAAGGGATCGTGAAAGAACAATGTGGCCATCGAGAATAGAGCGTACTGAATCGGCTACAGGTTCGGTCATATCGTCACCATCAACAAGAACTGTATAGAGACCGGTGATTGATCCTTTCCCGGTAAAGCGGCCTGCCCTTTCAAGAAGCTTTGGAAGGGTTGCAAATACTGAGGGGGTGTAGCCTTTGGTGGTAGGCGGTTCTCCAACAGCGAGGCCGATTTCACGCATTGCCATGGCAAAACGGGTTACCGAATCCATCATCAGAAGGACGTTTTTTCCTTTGTTGCAGAAATATTCTGCGATGGAGGTGGCTACAAAGGCCCCCCGCATTCGAAGCAAGGGAGACTGGTCTGAAGTTACTACAACTATGACGGAACGCGCTAAACCTTCTTTACCAAGATCTCTTTCGATAAACTCACGGACCTCTCTGCCCCTTTCCCCAATGAGTGCTATAACATTGATATCGGCACGGGCATATCTTGCCATCATACCGAGGAGTACACTTTTTCCCACACCCGATCCTGCCATAATTCCCATGCGCTGCCCCATACCACAGGTGATAAGACCATTGATAGCACGGATGCCAAGATCCAGTGGTTCACTGATGTTCTTTCTTTCCATGGGGCCTGGAGGCAGGGAATAAATAAGTTTTTCTTCTTCGAGCAGTGGTGCAGGCTGTCCATCAATGGGTTGCTCCATTGCGTCAATGACTCGACCGAGGAGATTCTGACCCACTTTAATGGTGGCACTTTCCTTTATTACCAGTATTTTACTCCCGGGACCAAGGCCACGGAGTTCTCCTAAAGGCATAAGGAGCGCCCTTGAGTCTTTAAAACCGACGATCTCGGCAAGAATAGGGGCACCATTGTTCAGGGGGGTGAGCTCACACAGTGAACCGATAGAGGCATGGGGGCAATGTCCCTCAATTATAAGACCTACAATGCGGGTGACTTTCCCCCATATTCGAATGGGATGAATGTCATCAATGGAGCCTGAAAAAAGTGTCATGCCTGGCCTTAACCNGTGTTTCCAGAGGAGGTTGAATTCTGCTGATCAGAAAGTGCAGGTTCAGTAAGACTGATATCGGCCATTACCGAGTCGTGTATCACCTTGATCTGACTGGTCATCGTGGCATCAACGGTACAGCAGTCTGATTCGAGTTTACACCCGCCCCGTTCAATAGTTGCATCTGCTTTTAACACAATATTATCAAGCCCACTTATCGAGTCGATAATTTCCTTTTTTCGAGCTTCCACTACTGCAAGATCCTGAGGGTTGATCTGAACTTGGAAGGCATCTGAGGTTACGGCAAGATTGATAGCATCTTTAATGGTGGCAATGATGGTTTCTTCCTGCTCTGCAACGGAGTGGCGGATAATTTTTTCACTGATGGCCATTACCAGTGCCTTCATCTCTCCCGAGCTGTTCTTGAGTATTGTCTCCCGTAATCGATCAAGTTCATTGCAGATACAAAGAAGTGTTCTGGCACTGTTTTCAAAATCCTCCTCTGCCTGTTTCCTGCCTGATTCAAGACCGGCAGCAAAAGCTTCCTCGCGAATTTTTTCGACATCAACAGCTGGTTCAGGGGCAAGGGTGGGAGGAACCGGTTCGCTGATCGGGGGAGGGACCGGAGGTGGATCATCTGCGACAACCGGAGTCTCATCGTTGTCAGCATGGATCGTCTTGGGGGCGTCATTGGGAGCAGATTGAGCAAGTTTTTCATTATCTGAAATGTTATGGTCTGTATTATCTGCTGAAATTGTATCTTTTTTTACAATAGACTCCCATATCGGTATGGTACTCTTCACTGCATACCCATCAAATATGTTGGTTGCCTGGAAGGAGTCATTGGTTTTATAAAACCTAGACAAGCTCATCACCGCCTCCTGATCCGAGGACAAGCTTTCCTTCTTCTTCGAGTTTCATTGCAATTTTTACAATGGACTGTTGCATGGCTTCAACCTCAGAGAGACGAACG
>JGI10211J34971_10001016_pt1 | contig 23484 bp, 22 predicted proteins | sample Etolagsediment_FD_34971 | JGI IMG/M metagenome (IMG submission 34971)
ACTGACCCGCCGCAATCCAGGCTTGGGCGCGGGGCAAATCATCGGGCTTCACATAATGAATGCGCTGGCGCGGACCCAATGGCAATTCAGCCGTAAAGGGCGCTTCGCCGGCCTTGGCCCGATATTCAATCTGGCGCTCGGAACGTTCCACCAAATCTTGCAGGAACGGGTTGCGCACGGCGGATGAATAGAACCCCGTCGGGCTGAACTGATTGAGGTACACATCGCCATCTTTAAGCGTCAAAAGGCGATCTTTCCACGCCTGCATGATCGGGCTTTCCTGGGTCAACAGCGGACGGGTGCCGAATTGGAACGCCACCGGGCCCAGCTCGGCATTGTCCAACCAGTCTTCCCAGTCGCGCAGGAACCACACGCCGCCCGCCATGACAATGGGGACATGGTTCAAGCCATAACCGTTCATCACCTTGCGCAAATCAACACAGCGCTGATACGGGTCTTGCGGCTCATTGGGGTTTTCGGCATTGGACAGGCCATTATGACCGCCCGCCAGCCACGGGTCTTCGTAGACCACGCCGCCCAAAAGCTCTGCATAATCTTTATAGGAGCGCCGCCACAAGGCATTGAACGCGCGCCCCGAAGAAACGATCGGGTAGTAGTTAATGCCGTATTGCGCGGCAATTTCAGCCACTTTGTAGGGCATGCCCGCACCGCACGTGATGCCGTGGACCAATTCGCCCACTTGCTCCAACACGCCGTGCAAAATCGGCACGGTGCCGCCGGCTTCCCACAACACGTTCATGTGAATACGGCCTGCGCCGCCGGAGACGTCGCGGGCAATTTTGGCTTGTTCGATACCGCCTTGAATGGCGTAGGTTTTCAACTCTTCAAACCGCTCAGAGCGGGTTTTGCCATGATAAACCTGGGGAATATAGGTGCCGTCTTCGGCGTAACTGTCTGGGTTCACACATGAAAATGTGCCAATGCCGCCTGCCTTGGCCCATGCCCCGGCCGTTGTTCCATTGGACACGGCAACCCCTTTGCCGCCTTCAACCAGGGGCAAGACTTCTTTTCCGGACATTTTTAAGGATTTGAGCGTTTTCACGGAACCTCCGGGTCAGCGGCCCCTTCCTCTGAAGGGGGGTCACAGTATGAGCATACATAACTATGACAATAGAATGTGGTCACTTTTCGGCTATGTCCATAAAATACGGGGCGGCCACCTTTTTCACAGGAAGCCGCCCCGCACTATTCTACGGATCAATCGGCTTTTTGTTCCGGCACAATTTCTTTGCCAGTTTCTTGATCAACCACTTTCATGGACAGCTTCACTTTGCCGCGATCATCGATTCCGATCAACTTGACCTTAATCTGTTGGCCTTCGCTCAGCACGTCGGTGACTTTGTCGACCCGGCGGTTGGCCAGTTCAGAAATGTGCACCAAACCGTCGCGCGGACCCATGAAGTTCACAAACGCGCCAAAGTCCATGATTTTCACGACTTTGCCGGTATAGATCGCGCCGACTTCCGGTTCTGCGACAATGCCTTTGACCCAATCGATGGCCGCTTGCATGGCGGTGGCGTCAACGGCGGCGACTTTCACGGTGCCGTCGTCGTCGAGATCAATTTTAGCCCCGGTGGTTTCGCAAATTTCGCGAATGACCTTACCGCCCGCGCCGATAACGTCGCGGATTTTGTCTTTGTTGATCTTGAAGGTTTCGATGCGCGGCGCCGTCGCGGCAACACTTTCACGGCCATGGTCGATGGTGTGGCCCATTTCGCCAAGGATGTGCATACGCCCAGCCTTAGCCTGATCCAAAGCATCTTCCATGATTTTCGGCGTGATGGACGTGATTTTGATGTCCATCTGCAAGGACGTGATGCCCTTTTCCGTACCGGCAACCTTGAAATCCATGTCGCCCAGGTGATCTTCATCACCCAAGATATCCGACAAAATCGCAACGCCGCTTTCTTCTTTGATCAAGCCCATGGCGATACCCGCCACCGGACGCAGCAAAGGAACGCCCGCATCCATCAGCGCCAAAGAAGCCGAGCACACGGAAGCCATCGACGAAGAACCGTTGGATTCGGTGATTTCAGACACCACGCGGATGGTGTAGGGGAAATCTTCCTTGGACGGCAACACCGGATGGATCGCCCGCCAAGCCAATTTACCATGGCCGACTTCACGACGACCCGTTGCGCCAAAGCGCCCCGCTTCACCGACCGAGTAGGGCGGGAAGTTGTAGTGCAGCATGAAGTTGGTGCGGAACGAACCTTCGAGCGCGTCGATGATCTGCTCGTCCGAGCCCGTACCCAGCGTCGCAACGCCAATGGATTGGGTTTCGCCACGGGTAAACAACGCCGAACCGTGCGAACGCGGCAACACGCCGACTTCGGTCACAATGGGACGCACCGTCTTGGTGTCGCGGCCATCGATGCGCACGCCGGTTTCCAGGATGGACAACCGCACAATGCTTTTTTCCACGGACTTAAAGGCATCGCCCAAAGTCGTTTCGAGCAATTCTTTGGCAAAATCGCCAGATTCGCTGACGGTTTGGGTCACGGTGTCTTTCACCGCAGCCACAGCGCCTTGACGTTCGAGCTTATCGGAAATCGTGTAAGCAGAGCGCAAGCCTGATTCGGCCAATTCTTTAACTTTGGCTTTGAGGCCATCGACGCCTTCGGGAGCACCGGGAATTTCCATCGGCTCTTTGGCACAATGTTCGGCCAATTCGATAATGGCTTCGATCACCGGTTGGAAGCCAGCATGACCAAAAGCCACCGCGCCCAACATCACTTCTTCGCTGAGTTCAGAGGCTTCGGATTCAACCATCAACACACCGTCTTTGGTGCCTGCGACCACCAGGTCGAGGTCTGAATCGGGCAGCGTATCCAAAGCGGGGTTGAGCACGTATTCGCCGTTGATGCGACCCACGCGGGCGCCACCGATGGGGCCCATGAAGGGCGCGCCGGAAATGCACAACGCTGCCGAGGTGCCGACCATGGACACGATATCGGGATCGTTTTCCATGTCGTGTTGCATCACGGTGCAGATGACCTGAACTTCATTTTTGAAGCCTTTGGCGAACAACGGACGGATGGGGCGATCGATCAGGCGCGAGGTCAACGTTTCTTTTTCCGAAGGACGGCCTTCGCGCTTGAAGAAGCCACCCGGAATACGACCAGCGGCATAGGTTTTTTCTTGGTAGTGAACGGACAAGGGGAAGAAGTCGATGCCGGGGCGTTCGGTCTTTTCCGCGACCACGGTGCACAACACTTTCGTTTCGCCGTAGGTCACCATCACGGCACCACTGGCCTGACGAGCGATCTTGCCGGTTTCCAGCACCAGCGTGCGGCCACCCCATTCGAGTTCTTTCCTGAATTCTTTAAACATACTTAGCTTTCCTTCATAAGAATAAGGCAGGCCTATTGCTGTTTTGCCTACCAATGGTTCCTGCCTTGCCCGTTCCGGCCATCCGGTAACGGGTGCGACTTTTCCAGCCACAACCCTTTGGGGTCCATACCCTGCAGGTCTTGGCCATCCAAGTCTTGGTCTTTTCATTCGGGCTGAATTGTTAAAAGCCGCGCGTCAACAAAAAGACCAACGGCCAGCTCTTTTGCGAGAGCTGGCCGCAAGCACCTTAACGGCGCAGGCCGAGGCGCTTGATCAGGGTCTGATAGCGCGTTTGGTCTTTCCGTTTGGTGTAATCCAAAAGGCGACGGCGCAGACCAACCATGATCAGCAACCCGCGGCGCGAGTGGTGATCTTTTTTGTGGATCTTCAAGTGTTCGGTCAGGTTCAAAATCCGTTCGGTGAGAACAGCGACTTGAACTTCGGGAGAACCGGTATCTTCCGGCTTAGTGGCGTATTCTTTGATGAGCTCTTGTTTGCGCTCTGCGGTAATCGACATCGTGTACTCCTATATTTAAAGATTAAGGACACGGATCGGACGGATTTCCCCGCCTTCGATCCTGGCCAGAGCCAGCGGCACAGTGCCATCCATAACAACAACGGTTTGTCCAAACGTCACCTTCACATCGGGTGACCTACCTAGAACCGCCATTGCCGGAGCGGGCATGCCGTGTCGCATGTTTCCGGCCTCGGCTTCCGTCAAGGCCAGCGCCGGGATGTCGTCCAGCGCGGTCATAATCGGAAGCACAGCTTCTTCGAGGCGCGCACTATGCCCCATGGACTCTAAGGAATCCAGCGAAATAACTTGGTTTTCGGTGAACGGACCGGCTTGGGTTCGGCGCAAATCGGCAACATGGCCAACCGTCCCCAGCCGCACCGCCAAATCGCGGGCTAAGGACCTGATATAAGTACCTTTTCCACATTCTACATCAATGACAGCCAAATCCGTTTCGGCCATCTCGACCAAGGTGATTTTGTCGATGTGCACGGCACGCGGCTTCATTTCCAGTTCCGGTTCGTCGCCATTTTGCGCCCGCGCCAATTTATAGGCCCGCTCACCATCAATTTTAAGGGCCGAATAAATGGGCGGAACCTGCTCGATATCGCCTTCAAACTCAGACAACACGGCTTCGATTTCAGCGGCGGTGGGGCGCACGTCGGAGGTTTCGGTGATATCGCCTTCCGCATCCAAGGTGGTGCGGGCCTCGCCAAACCGCACCCAGCAGCGATAGGCTTTTTGACCGTCCATCACAAACGACATGGTTTTGGTGGCTTCGCCCAGCGCAATGGGCAACACGCCGGTGGCCAGCGGGTCAAGGGTGCCGCCATGGCCGGCCTTTTGTGCATTCAGCAAAAACCGCACCTTGCCCACCGCTTGGCTGGAACTCATCCCCTTGGGTTTGTCGAAAGCGACCCAGCCGTGAACCGGCAGGCCTTTGCGTTTACGCGCCATGACTTTTATCTCTGCCCCAAATGCGTGGGCCGCACGGTTAGCGGCAGGTCACAAACATCACGTTAAATCGCTATATGGATTGCGTCGTCGCTGCGCTCCTCGCAATGACGGCACCGATTTTTCATCGTCATTGCGAGGAGCAACGCGACGAAGCAATCCAGAGCAGAACTCTTATTCTTCCTCATCCGACTCATCGTCATGATGCAAATCGCGCGCGACCTCGGGGCTGTGCAGCAATGCGTCGATGTGACCGGCAAAATCAAATGACGGGTCGTGTTCGAAATGCAAGATCGGGGCGTAGCGCAAGTTCACCTTGCGCACCACTTCATGACGCAAGAATTTTGACGCCCGACGCAACGCATCGAGAACTTCTTTCACCGCTTCCCCGTCACCGCCACCCAACGGCGTCACAAAGCAGGTGGCGTGTTTCAAATCGGGACTGGTGCGCACTTCGGTGACGGTGACCGGCGTGGTCGCCAAGGTCGGATCGCGCAAATCGCCCCGCTCCAAAATCCACGCCAACGCATGGCGCACTTCTTCGCCCACGCGCAACTGGCGCTGGCTGGGGCCTTTGGCCGTATGATGGGTGCCGTGGCGGGTCATGGCGATTGCCCTATCGATTGCCCAATTCGTTACTCTGGCGGTTGAGGCCGGAGCACATGTTCGCAGCGAAAACGCTGTGAGCTCCACAGCCGAACCGGTAGCGGAGCTCACGACGTCTCAATTATTCTTCAAGCTTGCGCGCCACTTCGATCACATCGAAGCACTCAATGATATCGCCTTGTTTGATGTCATCGTAGTTGGCGAAAGACATCCCGCATTCGGTGCCTTCTTTCACTTCCTTCGCATCATCCTTGAAGCGTTTGAGCTGGCTCAACTCGCCTTCATGAATAACCACATCGTTGCGCAGCAAGCGAACCTTGGAGCCGCGCTTGACCATGCCGTCGGTAACCATACAACCGGCAACCTTGCCGACCTTGGACACCGCAAACACTTCACGAACCTGCGCATAGCCGAGGAATTGTTCTTTCAACGTCGGCGCCAACATGCCGCTCAGCGCGTTGCGCATGTCGTCGATGGCGTCATAGATGATCGAGTAGTAGCGAATATCGACACCATCGCGCTTGGCCAAATCACGGGCCTGAGCATTGGCGCGCACGTTGAAGCCCATGATGAAGCCTCCCGATGCGCGGGCCAAAATAACGTCCGATTCGTTGATACCGCCGACCGCGCCGTGGAGAATGTGCGCTTTGACTTCGTCGGTGCCCATTTTCTCCAAGGCCGCAGAAATGGCTTCCAAAGACCCGTGCACGTCGGCTTTGACGACGATCGGCAAGGTCTGGGCTTCGCCTTCTTTGATCTTTTCGAACATTTGTTCCAAAGTTCCGCGACGGCCCGCAGCAGAACGCAGATCGCGTTTTTTGCGGGTGCGGTATTCGGTCACTTCACGGGCGCGCGCTTCGTCGCCGACCACAACCACTTCGTCGCCCGCATCGGGCGTGCCGTTAAGGCCGAGAATTTCCACCGGCATGCCGGGCACGGCTTCTTCGATTTGCTGGCCGTGATCATCGATCAAGGCGCGCACGCGGCCCCATTCGGAACCCGCCACAAAGATATCCCCACGGCGCAAGGTGCCGCGTTGAATAAGCGCGGTGGCAACCGAGCCACGGCCCTGTTCAACTTTGGCTTCGACGATAACGCCTTCGGCCGGACGGTTCGGGTTGGCCTTAAGATCAAGGATTTCCGCCTGCAACAAAATTGCTTCTTCCAGCTTGTCCAAGCCGGTGCGCGACTTCGCCGAAACGTCCACGGCCAACACTTCACCGCCCATTTCTTCAACCACGATTTCGTGCTGCAACAACTGTTGGCGCACTTTGGCCGGGTTGGCGTCGGGCTTGTCGCATTTGTTGATCGCAACAATGATCGGCACATTTGCGGCCTTGGCGTGGTGAATGGCTTCAATGGTTTGCGGCATCACGCTGTCGTCAGCGGCCACCACCAAAATCACGATATCGGTGACTTTGGCGCCACGCGCACGCATGTCGGTGAACGCGGCGTGACCCGGCGTATCGACGAAGGTGATCTTCGCGCCACTTTCCAAATTCACCTGATACGCACCAATGTGCTGGGTGATGCCGCCCGCTTCGCCGCCCGCCACATCGGTGGTGCGCAGCGCGTCAAGCAAGGACGTTTTACCATGATCGACGTGACCCATAACGGTGACCACCGGAGGACGGCGGATCATGTCCGCATCCTCATCAACGATACCGCTCAGACCGGTTTCAACGTCGGCGTCGGACACGCGTTGCAGGTTATGACCGAATTCCGTCACAACCAGTTCCGCAGTGTCGGCGTCGATGATTTGATTGACGGTCGCCATGACCCCCATCTTCATCAGTTCCCGCACCACGTCCACGCCCCGCTCGGCCATACGGTTGGCCAGCTCTTGCACGGTGATGGTTTCCGGCACGACCACGTCACGAACGATTTTTTTGTTTTCGGCACGGGCCATTTGCTGGCGCTGTTTTTCTTTTTCCCGCTTGCGTTTGACCGACGCCAAAGACCGCTGACGTTCTTCGGTAGCGCCTTCGCTCAAGGCCGATGAAATGGTCAGCTTGCCTGCACGACGACGTTCGTCGCCACGGCTGCGCGACGGCGGTACAACGGCACCTTCACCTTTGTTGTCGCCCTTGGCATCGCCTTTCGGCTTTTTGGCTTTTTTGGCTTTTTTGGCGTCTTCCTTGGCTTTTTCCGGATCGGGCAAAGCAGCCGGGTCAACGATTTGGGAGCGCGGAGCCGGGCGAGCAGGAGCGGGGCGAGCGGAAGCCGCACGCGCCGGGGTGCTCGAAGCTGGCGGAGCTTCGTCAACAACGGGCTCAGCGCTTTGGCCTCCCTCGGCTTTCGCCTGAGCGGCTTCGGCGGCAGCTTGTTTTGCCTTTTCAGCTTCTTCGATGGCGCGACGTTCGGCTTCTTCGGCCGCCCGCTTTTGTTCTTCGATGGCGCGGATCTTGGAACCTTCAAGCGCCTTGGCGCGGGCCTCGCGTTCGCTGTCGGTCAGATTGTCGTCATGCTGAACGGGCGGGGTCGGCGGGGTCACATGTGCCGGCTGTTGAACCGGAGCCGCAGGGGCCTCGATCGGGGCGAAGGGCGAAGGTTCACGAACCTGCGCCATCTTGCCATTGGCGTCCTGAGCGTAGGTGCGTTTTTTCTTCACCTCAACCGCGACCATTTTGGAGCGGCCATGCGAAAAACTCTGCTTCACCGTACCGGCGTCAACAGTCTTTTTCAGCTCGAGCGTGCCGGGCCGCTTAAGAGTCAGCGGTTTTTTTCCGGTTTCGCCTGCTTCGCTGCCGTTTGTCTTGCTGTCGTTTGTATCGCTCATGTCACTCCGTTTTCGAGCTTAGCCCGAATTGGTCGGCTTTATTTTCTGATCCGCCCAGGTTCACGTTACCTGCAAGCGGTTGGTCCAAAACACCTGCCAAACGGCGGGCGTCTTGCAAAAATGCTTTGGCCATTTTGCCCTGCGACATCACCGCATGTACGGCATTATCGCGGCCAATGGCCCGGCCTATTTCTGCGGCCGTAAACAACGCCACAACCGCCACACCGGGGGCCAAGCGCATCACTTTTTCGCGTCCGTCTTCACCGCCATCGGCGGCTTCGATCAAAACACCAGGGGCGCTGCCCTTGGCAGTGCCTTTGCCTTTGACGCTGGCACGGACATTGTCATAGCCCTGCACCAAGTCACCGGCGCGACGCGCCAGACCAATGCGATCCAAACAGCGCGCCCGCAACAACCGGGCAACATCCGCAACCAACGTATCGGTCACTTTGGCCCTGGCCTTCGCCGCACGGGCAAAAGACCCTTTGGCTGCGGCCGTTTTTAGCATATCCAGCCGTGCGGACAACCATAATCCCCGACCCGGCAATTTTCCGGCGACATCAAACACCACCAGATCGTCGGGGCCAATGACAAAACGAAGCATTTCTGCACACGGTTTTGTCTCTCCCGAAACGAGACAACGGCGTTCCGGCCCGAGGACCTTGTTCCGTTTTGAGCTCGACGGTAAGCCTTCGCTTGCCCCCTCGCTCGTCGACTCGCTCATCGACGGCCCTCCGCTATCTGGCGACCTTATGCGCCCTCGCCTTCATTTGTATCGGCACTTGTATCAGCGCTTTCGTCTTCAAACCAGTGTGCGCGTGCGGCCATGATGATGGCGTTGGCTTGCTCTTCGTTCAATTTCACCAGCGGCGGCATCATTTCAACCAGTTCGTCACCGGCCAAATCGGCCAAGTCGTCACGGGTTTTGACACCCTTTTCGCCCAACGCCACGGCAATTTCCGCCGTAATGCCAGCGATTTCGAACAACTCATCGGCAACACCCAAATCCCGGCGTTTTTCGTTAAGCTCTTCGTCGCGACGCTCCAAGTAACCCCGGGCCCGCATGCGCAGCTCTTCGGCCACATCTTCGTCGAAGCCTTCGATGGAGGTCAGTTCTTCCACCGGAACAAATGCGACTTCTTCGATGGAGGTGAAGCCCTCGGTCACCAACAGGTGGGCAATCACATCGTCCACGTCGAGCGCTTCGATGATCAACTGGGTGCGGGCTTGGAATTCAAGCTGACGACGCTCAGACTCTTCGGCCTCGGTCAGAATGTCGATGTTCCAGCCCGAAAGCTGGGACGCCAAGCGCACGTTCTGGCCGCGCCGCCCGATGGCCAAGCTCAACTGATCGTCGGGGACCACCACTTCGATGGTGTTCTTTTCTTCGTCCAACACCACCTTAACCACTTCGGCCGGCGCCAAAGCGTTGACGATGAAGGTCGCGGGATCGGGGGAATACTGGATGATGTCGATTTTTTCACCCTGCAATTCGCCCACCACGGCCTGCACGCGCGAACCGCGCATACCGATACACGGACCGACCGGATCGATGGAGCTGTCATTGCTTTTCACGGCGATTTTCGCACGCGATCCAGGATCGCGGGCGGCGGACATGATTTCGATCACGCCGTCATAAATTTCCGGAACTTCCTGGGCAAACAATTTGACCATGAAGTCGGGATGGGTGCGCGACAGGAAAATCTGCGGACCGCGTTGTTCCTCGCGCACATCCATGATGTAGGCGCGGACCCGGTCGCCATTGTTGAAATGTTCGCGCGGAATCGTCTCATCTCTGCGCATCAACGCTTCGCTGCGGCCCAAATCGACCACCACGTTGCCAAATTCGATGCGCTTGACGATGCCGTTGACCACTTCGCCGATGCGATCTTTGTATTCTTCGTACTGGCGTTTGCGTTCAGCTTCGCGCACTTTTTGCACGATCACCTGCTTGGCGGTCTGCGCGGCAATGCGGCCAAAATCGATGGGCGGCAAGGGATCGATGATAAATTCGCCAACCACCGCATCGGGCTTTTTGCGCAGCGCGCGCGCCAACGGCTGCTGGGTGTGATCGTTTTCGATTTCCGCGTCGTCAGCCACCACTTCCAAGTAGCGCGCCAGCGTAATCTCACCGGTGTTGCGGTCAATGTGGGCGCGAATGTCGTGTTCGTGGCCGTACTTTGAGCGGCCTGCACGTTGAATCGCTTGCTCCATAGCGTCCAAAACTTCGTCGCGATGAATACCTTTATCGCGGGCCACCGTGTCGGCGACGGTCAAAAGTTCGGGGCGCACGTGAACGCCGGTGGTCTGAATGGTGTTGCTCATTTGGTCTGCTCCGTGGCGGCCGCCGCGATCAATTCGTCGGTCAGCATCAGTTTCGCACGTTGAACGTCTTCGAATGCGAGCGTGTGTGGTTCATCTTCTTCGCACTCGATTAAAATTCTTTGCTCTTCATCAAGCCCCAACAGGCGCCCTATATAGCGTTTGCGCCCATCAATGCCCGTCTTCAATTCAATCTTCACATCAAACCCGGCCCAGGTCTGATAGTCTTGCAAGCGCGTCAGCGGACGATCGATACCCGGAGAACTGACCTCTAAGGTAAATTCCCCTTCAATCGGGTCTTCCACATCCAAAACAGCCGATACGGACCGGCTTATTTGAGCGCAATCTTCGACATCTATGCAGGTGCCGTCGGCGCGTTCCGCCATGATTTGCAGCCTTGGATGCTTGGCCCCCGTGACCTGTACCCGCACGATTTCATAGCCCTGATCTTTGATCGTGGGCGTGATAACCTTTTGAATGCGTTGGGCCAAATCCATGAGTGCCGTGTGCCTTAACGTTTTAACGAACGAGGTCCGCTGGGCTTAGGGAACAAAAAAGGCGGGACCCTTTCGGGACCCACCCCATTGTCTGATCCGGGCCAGACAGCGAGACTTGATTAACTTCGAGGGTTTCTACACCCAAGACAGGCGAAACGCAAGAGCTTGTTGCACGTTTCTCTGGCCCGATTGCTGCCCCGTTAACTGCTTCGCGGCTTACGGCGAAAGCGCAGATACACAATGGTGTCGCCTGCCAGACGCTTTTGTTCATAGCGGGTGTTGATCCAATCTTCGGGCGGTTCACGCCAATCTTCGGGGCCTTCGGCCATCCACTCGAATTCCGGGTGACGGGTGACGTGGGCCAGCGCCCAACGCACATAGCCCATGTGATCAGAGGCCAAACGAAATTCGCCGCCGTCTTCGAGCATCCGCGCCAGATCATCCAAAAACGGCGTCTGGATCAGGCGCCGCTTGTGATGTTTGGTCTTGGGCCACGGGTCGGGAAACAGCACAAACACCCGCGCCAATGAACCGTCTGGAAAGTCGGGAAAAATATCGCGCGCGTCATCGGCGTGGATGCGCACATTTTCAGAACCGTCCGCATCCAGCTGGCTCAACAGTTTGCCGACCCCGTTCAAAAACGGCTCACAACCGATAAAACCGATGTCAGGATGGGCTTTGGCTTGCTGAGAAAGATGTTCGCCGCCGCCAAAACCGATTTCCAACCACAACGCTTTTATGCTGGGCGGAAATTGATCGGGTATCGGCGTGCCGCTTCTCACTTGAAGACGCGGCAACAGATCGTCCATCAAACGTTCGCGGCCGGGGCGTTGCTTTTTGCCACGCCGCCGGCCGTAGGAACGCAGATAACCAGGATCTGTGTTAGGGCTATCGGAAGTCATCAACGGTTCGTTCTTAGAACGCGCCTTTGATGGCAGCCGCGATGTCGGTTTTTTCCCACGAGAAACCGCCGTCGCCATCCGGCTGACGACCAAAATGGCCGTACGCTGCGGTGCGCGCGTAAATCGGGCGGTTGAGCCCTAAGTGGGTGCGAATGCCGCGCGGCGACAAATCGACCAACTCCTGGAGAATTTTCGACAACTTGTCTTCATCCACATTGCCGGTGCCGTGGGTGTCGACATAAACCGACAACGGGTGCGACACGCCGATGGCGTAAGCCAACTGGATGGTGCATTTGTCGGCCACGCCCGACGCCACCACGTTTTTCGCCAAATAGCGCGAAACGTAAGCCGCCGAACGGTCAACCTTGGTGGGATCTTTGCCCGAGAACGCGCCGCCGCCGTGAGGCGCCGCACCGCCGTAGGTGTCGACGATGATTTTGCGTCCGGTCAGGCCGCAATCGCCATCGGGTCCGCCGATCACAAATTTGCCGGTCGGGTTGATGTAGATTTCTTCGCGCGGCGGCATCCACCCTTCGGGCAGCACGTGTTGAATGTGCGGCATGACGATGGCGGCCACTTCTTCCTGGCTCAGCCCTTCGGCGTGCTGGGTCGACACAACCACCGAGGTCGCGCCAACCGGTTTGCCGTTCACGTATTGCAGGGTCACTTGGCTTTTGGAATCCGGACCAATCCCCGCGTCCGCATCGGAATGACGGGCATCCGCCATGGAGCGCAAAATTTCGTGCGAGAAATAAATGGGAGCAGGCATCAACACTTCGGTTTCGCGACACGCAAAGCCAAACATGATGCCTTGATCGCCAGCCCCTTCGTCTTTGTTGCCGGTGGCGTCCACGCCCTGGGCGATGTCCGCGGATTGGGCGTGCAAGTGGATTTCGACGCTGGCGTTTTTCCAATGAAAGCCATCTTGCTCATAGCCGATGTCTTTCACGCATTCGCGCGCAATTTCTTCGATGCGGGCCTTGTCGACGTTGCCATTGGCATCCACCAAGGGGGCCGGGCCACGGACTTCACCAGCCAGCACAATGCGGTTGGTTGTGGTGAGCGTTTCGCAAGCGACGCGGGCTTCTGGGTCGGCCGCCAAAAAAGCGTCGACCACGCCGTCAGAGATGCGATCACAAACCTTATCTGGGTGACCTTCGGATACGGATTCGGATGTAAAGAGATAATCGTTTTTAGACACGGTATTTTCCCCGTCAAAAGTTAAGTCCAACGGACCCGGGGTGGGCTGAATATGAGCCTAAGCCCTGTACCATACCACACCCACTTAGCCTTTTTTTACGTGGTGGCAAGCGGTCCAAATCCGTCCACGTCTGTCTGAGCTACACATGCAAATACAGCACGAACGCCGAGGGTTCAAGCTCGACGCCCGCACTTGTTACATATTTTAGGGCCGTTGATCAATCGTCCAGATCAAGATCCGTTCCGTCCTCAAGTCCGGCAGCGTTGGCAATGGACTTGGTCAGTTCGAAGACCCGCTTGCGCACTTTCGGATCGTCGATGCGGTAATAGGCGCGCACCAATTCCAAGGTTTCGCGGCGCGCCATAGGGTCGCCGGCTTGCACGATTTCGATTTCTTCGGCGCGGCTGGCCATGGCGTAGTCGCCACGCGTCTTTTGCACTTCGCCGGGCATTTCGTCAAAAAAGTAGCTGACCGAAACATCAAGCACGTTGCTCAGCTGGTACAGACGGCTGGCACCGATACGGTTTGCGCCGCGCTCGTACTTTTGAATTTGTTGAAACGTCAGGCCGACAGCCTCGCCCAGCTTTTCCTGGCTCATGCCAAGCAGCGTACGACGTTGACGCAAACGTGCGCCGACATGAACATCAACGGGACGCGGCGTGCCAAGAGGGGGTCTGTCTTCTGGCTTTAAAGCGGATGTGTTCGCAGCCATTTATGGGGGGATCCTTTTGGTCTATGAGGGTATGCGGTAAATTACAATCATGCTAAAGTGTCTGGCTTTTCGCAGCTTCGTCTTACCCCTGACACGTGTGTTGGTCAAGGACCGTTTCCCGCCCCTGATCATTATATGGTGTGCAATCTTTGGTTAAGCAATAATCGTTTTATACTCTTATTGGAGCAGCGCGGCGGCGACCCAGAAAAACCCCGCCCAAGAGCATGCCAAACGATAGACCCACGGGGAGTCCGTTTCCCACCCGTGCGTACAAGCCCGGATGCTCCAAGGCGACGGGTAAGTCGCCGTCAACAAAGCCTTTTTCACTTAAAGGCAGGCTTTCCCGGACCCGTCCATAGGCATCGACAATGGCCGATATTCCGGTGAACGCAACCCGCACCAGGGGCAGGCCTTCTTCAACCGCCCGCAGGCGCGCGCTCACGAAATGTTGATGAGGTCCGGCGGTTTTTCCATACCAGGCATCATTGGTCAGGTTCAAAATCCACTGTGGTCGCTGCAACGGGTCGGTAATGGCATGGGGAAAAATAACCTCATAACAAATTAACGGCGACACCGGCGGCAAACCCTTGAGCATCAGCGTCTGAGGCCCGGCACCCGGCGTAAAGCCGCCTTGTCCTTGCGTGATTTTGTCCAATGGCAGCCAATCGGCAAACGGCACATATTCGCCGAACGGCACCAGATGGAATTTGTCATAGTGTGCGGCGAGAGTTCCATCACGGTCAAAAGCCAACAATGAATTTGCAACCTTAAAGGGATTTCCTTCCGTCGATACGACACGCGGCGCGCCCAAAATGGTCAGCCCATCCGGGGGCGTGGTTGAGGCCACCACCTTGCGCCATTGGGCCTGATTTTCAATGAAAAACGGGGCCGCGGTTTCCGCCCAAATGATATGCGTGGGCGGTGGTGCTCCGTTCTTGGGCGGTGCCGTCGCCAAATCAAGCTGGGCAAACATGTTGCGTTCGCGCAGTTCCGGCTTCCACTTTTCGCTCTGCGGAATATTGGGCTGGATCAGCCGCAAACGCACGTCAGGGACGACCGCCGTGCGCACCGGAAGCAAACCGGGGGCCAAACGCTGTTCGCCCACGCCCCACATGAGCACCAGGCCCAACAGCGCCAACCCCGGCAGCAGCCGGGCGCTGCGTCCCGGCCCCACCAGGACGGCGAAAGACGCCGCCGCCAACACGGTGAGCAAGCTTTGGCCATAAACGCCGACATACGCCGCCCCTTGCAGCATTTCATCGGACACCGCCCAGACGCTGCCCACCGGGTTCCACGGCAAACCTGTAAAGATCCAACTGCGAACCCATTCCAACAGCGTCCACGATCCCGCCAATACCAGCGCCTTGGCGCTCAATGAACCGGGGATCACGTGCACGATCCAGGCATTCACGGCACCAAACAGACCCAGACCAAAGGCAAAGCCGAACATGAAAATCGGAATCAGCCAGGCAAATTTATCAGCCTCGACCAACAGCGCAAACGACACCCAATACAGGCTGGTGCCAAAAAAACCTGCGCCGAACCACCAGCCCAGCGCAAACGCCCGCCACCGACTGGACGCATTCTCAATCAGCCACAAAAACCCGCTAAAGGCCGGGATCAACAGATAAATTTGATAGGTTGGCGGCATCGACACCACCGCCAGCGCACCCAACACAAGCGCCAGCGCACGGGCTTGCCAAAGACCTAACCCCTGCACCCAAGTGTGCACACGGGCCAGCCCCCGGACCAGAACCATGCGCACTTGGATCAAGGCTCAGTCCCCGCTCATTTTAGCGGGTATGGACTTCAAGGTATCTGTTATGAGGTCGGGATTTTCCGGATCGAAACCCGACATAGAATCCGGAACCCGCACGCGCAACTTTTTGATGCGACGCGGATCAACGTCCAACACTTCGAATTCCAGGCCGCTGGCATGGGTCAAAAGCTCGCCGCGTGACGGCACCCGCCCGGCGATGGAAAAAACCAAACCGCCCAAGGTGTCGATTTCGTCTTGCTCTTCTTCGCTAAAGACCTTCACCCCCAGTGCAGCTTCCATTTCTTCCAACGGTGTCCGTGCGCCCGCAATCCAGGTGCCGTCGACGCGTTTTTCCATGGACGGCTTTTCGTCTTCATCAAATTCGTCGTCAATTTCACCGACGATTTCTTCGACCAAGTCTTCAATGGTCAACAGGCCGTCAACGCCGCCAAATTCATCCACCACCAGGGCCATGTGAACACGCTTCACGCGCATTTCCAGCAACAGTTCCAAGACATGCATGGACGGCGACACAAACAACACCGGGCGAACAATCGTCGAAGCGCTGAAATCAGCATCACGGCCCCGCCACACCAAAACGTCTTTGACGTGAACAATGCCGAACGCATCGTCCAAGGTTTCCCGGTACAACGGCATGCGCGAGTGCGCCTCTTCGGTGATCAACGCGACCAGATCGGCCAGGGAGGCATCGACCTTGGCGGCAATGATATCGGCGCGCGGCACCATCACATCGGCGACGGTTTGGTCTTTCAGCTCCAAAATATTGAGCAAAAGCTGGCGTTCGTCGGCGCCCAAAGATTCTTCGCCGACTTCGGCATCTTCGATCAGGTCTTCCAGCACATCACGCGCACTCTCGCCGTTGCGGCCCCAAATGCGGTTGAGCATGGATTTAAATGCGGATTTTTCATGCCGACCGTCTTGATCTGTATCAACACGCGTCGGCTCAATAGACGATGGCTCATCGTTCATCGGGTTCGGGTCGTCCTTATTCTGTCGTCCTGGTCTAAAATAATGTTGTTGTTTAAGGTCTTCAATCTTTGTCTTCGTAGGGGCTGCTGATCCCCAAGCTCGCCAAAACGCTCACTTCCAACGGTTCCATCTCTTCGGCTTGAGCCTCACTTTCGTGATCGAAGCCCAACAAATGCAGCATACCATGAACCACCAGATGGGAAAAATGGTCTGCCAACGGCTTGCCTTGCTCTTGGGCTTCCCGCACCACGGTCTCAAACGCCAAAACGATGTCGCCCAACAACATAGGCGCGCCATCGGGCAAGTCGTCGCTAGGTGGTGCCGCAAACGACAGCACGTTGGTCGGTTTGTCTTGCGCGCGCCAATTTTTGTTCATCACCTGGACGGCGGCGTCATGGGTGAGCAGCACACTGATTTCCCACTGCGCTTCGTCTTCGTCTTCGGGTTCGGCGCCCGCCGCTACGGCAGCCGTTATGGCGACGCGACACAATTTGTCAAAATCGGGCAGCGCTTCGCTCCACCCACCACCGTCAACGGCAATATCGATCCAGAGATCGGGGGTCGGCACCAGGTGAGAGGTGGGGTTCATGATTTTTTATCGCTCTTTTGATCGACTTCATTTTCGTGTTCGTAGGGCGCACTGGACCGACGACGTTTTTCGACGGCGTCGTAAGCATTGACGATGCGCGTCACAATAGGATGACGAACCACGTCGGAAGCGTTGAATTCAACAAACGCAATGCCTTTAACATCGGTCAAAATGTCCCACGCATCGCGCAGGCCGGAACGAATGCCGCGCGGCAAATCCACCTGGCTCAAATCGCCCGTCACCACCATGCGGGCATTTTCGCCCAGACGGGTCAAAAACATCTTCATTTGCACCGCGGTGGTGTTTTGCGCTTCATCCAAAATGACAAAGGCATTGGCCAAGGTGCGGCCGCGCATAAACGCCAGCGGGGCCACTTCAATTTCCCCGTTTTCCAAGCGTTTTTCCACCTGGTCGGCCGGCAGCATGTCATACAGCGCGTCATACAAGGGACGCAGATAGGGATCGACTTTTTCCTGCATGTCGCCGGGCAAAAAGCCCAACTGTTCGCCCGCTTCGACCGCCGGGCGCGACAAAATAATTCGGTCCACGTCGCCGCGCACCAGCAATTCCACCGCCTTCGCCACCGCCAAATAGGTTTTGCCGGTGCCCGCTGGACCGGAACCGAACACCAATTCGCACTCATCAATGGCTTTTAAGTACGCCGCTTGGGTGGTGGAGCGCGGCGAGATCACACGCCGCTTGGTGTGCACTTCGACGTTCACGTCGGAAAGCTTCCCCCCCGGTTGCGCGCTCATGCGCAAAGCCGCCGCGACTTCATCGGAACTGACCGCCCCGCCCTGAGCCAAACGATCATAGAGCCGCACCAAAATGCGTTCGGCCATGGTCACCGCTGAGGCCGGGCCCGCGATGGTTAAATCCGCGCCGCGCGGCGCAATGGAGACGCCCAGCCCAGTTTCAAGCTGCACCAGATGGACCGAGTGCGCGCCAAACAACGCTTGCGCCAATTGATTGTCGGCAAAGGTCAAATGCGCCGTTTGCGGTTCAGCCGATTCTCTTTTGGTGCCCATAATGGGCTTGGGCTTGGCTTTGGCCTTAATGGCCAGTCTGGGTTGTTTGCTCACGCGCACGCTTTCTGATTATCTGTATCCAACGTCCCCAGCAACGAATTTGGGCCCGCAGACGTTATGGTGACATCAACGATGCGGTTCAGCAATGGTTCAGACGTGTTCACCACCACGGCTTGCATATAGGGGCTGCGACCGATCAGTTGGCCGGGTTTTTTACCCGTTCGGTCCAACAACACCGGCAAGGTTTTGCCCACACACGCCGCATTGAACGCCAATGTTTGCGCATTGAGCACGGCTTGCAATTCGGCCAACCGCTCAGTTTTGACCGCTTCGTCCACCTGATGGTCCATCAGCGCCGCCGGGGTGCCGGGACGCGGGGAATACTTAAACGAATAGGCCTGAATAAAGGTCACCTCTTCGATCAATTTTAAGGTGGCGCGAAAATCGGCATCCGTTTCGCCCGGAAAACCGACGATAAAATCCGATGACAGCGCCAAATCAGGGCGCGCAATACGCAATTTATCGACCAGAGCGCGATACTCGTCGACACTGTGATTGCGGTTCATGGCTTTGAGCACCCGGTCCGATCCCGCCTGCACCGGCAAATGCAAATACGGCATCAGCTTGGCCACGTCTTTGTGGGCTGCAATCAAATCATCATCGACTTCGGCCGGATAGCTGGTGGTGAACCGCAACCGTTCAAGGCCATCGATTTCGGCGGCTTCACGGATCAAACGCGCCAAGCCCCAGGTCGATCCATCCCCCGAGTTCCCTGGCGCTTCACCGTGATAGCTGTTGACGTTTTGCCCCAAAAAGGTGATTTCCAGCGCCCCCGCCTGAACCAGTTTGCGGGCCTCGCTCAGCACCGCACGGACGGGCCGGGAATATTCGGCACCGCGCGTATACGGCACCACACAATAGGTGCAGAACTTGTCGCAACCTTCTTGAATGGCCAAAAAGGCGGAGGCGCCGTCGACCGTGCGGTCTTGGGGCAAGGCGTCGAATTTGCTTTCTTCGGGAAAATCCGTATCCAGCTGTTGGCCGCTGGCACGGGTGGCCTCGGCGACCATTTGCGGCAAGCGATGATAGGTTTGCGGGCCGAACACCATATCGACGTAAGGCGCGCGTTTTAAAACCTCTTCGCCTTCCGCCTGGGCCACGCAGCCGGTCACCGCCAGCACCATACGTTGGCCAAGGGCGGCCATGGCTTCTTTTTGTTTGCGCAGCCGACCCAGCTCTGAATAGACCTTTTCCGCCGCTTTTTCGCGGATGTGGCAGGTGTTCAAGACGACCATGTCTGCGCCGTCGGTGGTTTCCCAGGGGACAAACCCAAGCGGGTGCAAAACCTCGGCGATTCGTTCGGAATCGTAGACGTTCATCTGACAGCCATAGGTCTTTATGTGGAGCTTCTTCGCCACGCCGCTTTTGTCCTCACAAACTCAAACCATAAAAATGCAAATAGGGGCCGAAGCCCCAGATTTCCGCGAAATTAGCACCCATCTCGCTTAAGTCAAGAGACGTGAAGGCGAAAACACGCACCGCGGATTTTCGCCTCAATCGCCGTCCGCATCTTCGCTGGGGCTGGTGTCGGCATTGGCGTCTAACGGCACACCAAACAGTTCCAACTTGTGGCCCACCAAACGAAAGCCGTTTTCAGCCGCAATTTTTTCTTGCAAAGCTTCGATGGCGGCGTTGTGAAATTCAATCACCCGCCCCGATTGGACGTCAATCAAATGATCGTGATGATCGCCACCCGCCTCTTCGTAGCGCGCCCGACCATCGCCGAAATCCAAACGATCCAAAATGCCCGCTTCATCGAACAGGCGCACGGTGCGGTAAACGGTGGCGATGGAAATATGGGGATCTTCAAGAACGGCGCGACGGTGCAGCTCTTCCACGTCGGGATGGTCCGTCGCATTGGACAGCACCCGCGCGATGACCCGACGCTGGCCGGTCATCTTCATGCCTTGTTTGTGGCAAAGATCTTCTATGCGCGATGCCTGATCGGAACCCATGTTCCGTCCCCCTTTATTTAACCGTTCTGCAAAAAACGGTTTTGTGGAAGCCTGACAAAAAACCAACGGCACCCAGGTTGCAGATGCCGTTGGTTATATTTTCATCCCCGCCCGCTCAGGTAAAGCCCAAGTTGGCAACTGGGACAAATTATTTTTTGCGCGCCCGCGTGGCCGTGGCGGCAGCCTTCGGGGCAGCGGCTTTCCGCGGCTTGGTGCCTAAACCGATTTTTTTCGCCAACGAACTGCGATGTTTGGCGTAATTCGGTGCGACCATGGGATAATCCACGGGCAAACCCCAACGTTCCCGATAATCTTCCGGTGTCATGTTGTAAGCGGTTTTTAAGTGGCGCTTCAGCATCTTCAGCTTTTTGCCGTCTTCCAGACAAATGATAAAGTCCGGGGTCACCGATTTTTTCACCGGAACAACCGGGCTGGGGCGATCCGGCAGCGCCGACTGGGTGCCCAAGTTGGTCAACGTTTTGTAGACGTCTTGAATAACACCCGGCAAATCAGCGGCCGTCACGGCATTGTTGCTGATGTAAGAAGCAACGATTTCAGTCGTCAGTTCAAGCACGGCGACGGTTTCCATTTTGTCGGTCATAATCTTTCTCTCTATCAACTCTAAAGCGCACGTACAATTTCAATTGAGGCGCAATCGACAACGAAGTGTTTATTTAAAGAACTATGGTGCTTATATAAATGAGCATAACATCAACATGCAAGGGAAAGTCTCAAAATAAAGATGACCGAAAACACTGCCAATACTCAAGCTGATTACTTTATCGACATTACAAATGATGTTTGTCCGATGACGTTTGTGCGCACCAAGCTGTTGATCGAGTCCATGCAACCGGGGCAAACGGCAGAGGTGCGCTTGCAACACGGTGAACCGTTGCAAAACGTGCCCAAGAGCGTGCGCGAAATTGGTCATGAGATTTTGTCTTTGGAGCCCGAAGACCCGAACGGCCCCGCGGATGGCGTGCACCGTCTGGTTATTCGCACCAAGACGTAGGGGATTACACCAGCATGAGGGCCATGATCAGCGCGTCCACCCGGTGGCCGTTTTTCCCTGCGTAATAGCCCGGTCGCCGCCCGGTCTCTAAAAAGCCCAAACCTTGGTAAAGCCCGATGGCTTTGACGTTGTCGATGGCCACTTCCAGAAAGAACGTCTCAATGCCCAAACTCCGGGCCGCGCTAAGCGCCGTGTGCATTATGGCTTTGGCGACGCCGCTGCCCCGCACCGAAGGACGGGTCGCGATGCACAGCACTTCCCCTTCACCGCCGCCGCCTTCCTCGCAACAGACGCGAAACACACCAAAGCCCAAAGGTTCCTGGTCCTCTGTACTGACGGCGATGTAGCCAAAGCTGCCCGGTGTGTCCAACGTGGCTTGCAATGACGCCGCGCTCCAACCCTCATCAAAGCTTTCCGCATGCAATTCAGCCAGCACTTCAGCGTAGGTGCCGTCCGCCTTGGTGAGGATAAAGGGAGGCACCTTCCTGGAACCTGTCATGGAACCCGTCATGGTCTGGCGCGACCTGCGTTCTTGGGCATCTTGGCGTCGGGGGGGCGCAGGTAGAGCGGCGCGGGGGCCGAGGCTTTTGCGTGCACGTCAAACCGGGTCGCCGCCAAGGCGGCAACGATGCGGGTGTCGGGCAAGGCCGCCGCCGGGCTCAGCTGTGCCTCAATCCCTTCGCCCCGCAACATGTCGATGGCGCGCTTACCGCCGTCGCCGACCACCAAAATAGCCTCCGCCGTGCCCACCAAGGCGGCAAGCCCCGGTCCGTCAGCGGCCAGCGGTTCGCTCAAAGGTGAGAGGACCTCGTCAAAGGTCTGCACGTATAAATCTTCCCGTTTGCTTTCCACCGCCGCCAAAATAATCTTGCCGTGACGGTCTTCGCCGCTGACGCCGTGGGCGAGGACTTCCAAGGTCGTCACGCCGATGCACGGGATCCCCAACGCCAGGGCCAAACCGCGCGCCGCCGCCAGCCCGATGCGCAGCCCCGTGAACGCGCCCGGCCCGCGGGTGATGGCAATGGCGTCTAAATCTTGGGGCGTAAGGCCTGCTTGGCGCAACGCTTCAACCGCCATGGGCAGCAATACCTCGGCCTGACCGCGGCTCATGTCGCGGGCGTCGTGGACCAACACGTCGCCTCCGCACCACAGGGAAACGGAACACCCCGTCGTTGCGGTATCAAGCGCCAATATGCGCAAGGAATCAGACATCCAACCGGGCCCTTTTGTCGTTGCTGTGCATCATCATGATCTGGTTTATACTCCGGAGCTTATGCTGACGCCAGTTGAGGAGCACAAGGGTTTATGTCTTTGGTCGAAATCACCCCAGCCAGCCACAACGTGGATCTGGATTTGAAGTATGCCACAGCAGACAATTTTACCGGCAAGCCCGTGTACGCCCGCGCCGCTTGTTATCTGCATCCGGAAGCCGAAAAGCATATGATCCAGGCCCGCGAGCTGGCCGCCATCCAAGGCTACCGTTTACACATCTTTGACGCCTTTCGTCCCAGTGAAGCCCAGTGGAAGCTGTGGCGTCATACCCCCGACCCGGATTTTCTCGCCGATCCCCGGCGCGGCTCACCCCATTCCCGCGGCGTGGCTTTGGATCTGACGCTGATCGACATCGCCACCGGTAAGGCCTTGGACATGGGCACCGGGTTCGATGCCTTTACCCCGCTCAGCCACCACGGCAATACCGAAATCAGTGCCGCCGCGCAAAAGAATCGCATGCTATTGATGGGGCTGATGACCACGGCGGGGTGGGACTTTTACCGAAATGAGTGGTGGCACTATCAGCTGTTCGATGCACGCGACTTTGAAGTGTTCGGCGACGCGGACCTGTCTGAGCCGCTCACCGCACCTTAAACACCCGTCTTTTAAACATCGGTCGTTTAGACAATGGAGCAGAACTTTTCAAAATCCGGACGAGGGCTGCGAGGGAACAGATTTTCATCGTTGCCGTAGCCAATGTTGCACAAGAAATTCACCTTCACCGACGTGCCGGGGAAAAATTCCTTTATCACGCCTTCGGGATTAAAACCCGACATGGGGCCACAGTTTAAGCCCAGTGCGCGGGCCGCCATGATCAAATAACCGCCTTGCAAGGTGGAATTTCGAAACGCCGTGTCATAAATCAATTGATCATTGCCGACAAACCAAGATTTTGCATCCGCATGGGGAAACAGTTCGGGCAGATGATTATAAAATTCCATGTCGAAGCCAATGATGGCGGTGACCGGAGCAGCCATG
>JGI10211J34971_10001019_pt1 | contig 23448 bp, 17 predicted proteins | sample Etolagsediment_FD_34971 | JGI IMG/M metagenome (IMG submission 34971)
ATCTCAGAAAAAGTGCGAATGAGATTCTTACGGTCAAAGCTATAAATAGGCGTTCGGATTTTGCCGCCGTATCTGACCTGCCGATAGTCACCAACGACCCATCTGCCGTAAACCTGCAAATCGGGAGGATTTACAGAAACGTCGTACTTGAATCTTATAAACAGGTTAGGGTCGTCAGGTTTAACGCCAATGTTATGGAATTGCCAAACTGACTCGTATCCCGGCGCGGCGGCTCGTTTTTCAAGTTTTTTACGTCTGGTAAGCTCGGCAATGATTTTTTTACGAGGGACATCTTGAAAAATTTGGTTCAGTTGGCCGGTCCTTTTAAGCTTGTTGTAGGTCTCAAGAACCTCCTGGCGGACGTCAGCTTCGGGGGGGGTCAGAACACGGCGGGCGGTGAAAAACTCGTTGCCAACCTGTGCGAGCTCAGCTTTGTCTGCACCGAGATATCTCGGTGTGTAAATAGTAATGACATATATCATAACTGAAAAGAGAACAAGCAGTGCCGCATCCAATAGTATCACGCCGAGCAGTTTGCCTAAAAGAAACTGAAAGCGACTAATCGGCTTTGTGATAACGGTGTATATCTGTTTTTGCTTGATATCGCTCGTTAGTGAATATATTGAAACTACTATCGTAAACAAACAGAGCAAAAGATTGGTGAGTGAAAGGCCATAGCTTACAAAGGTTTGCAGTCTGCCTTTGAGGGTGCCGTCGCCCGTCATCGAGACTCCCATAGCGGGGAGCAGGACAATCAGCAGGATTATAAAGACAGCGGCGATTTTCATTCGCAATGCCTGCTTTATAGTATTTGTGGCGACGGCCCAGATACTATGCATCACCGGAGTCTCCATGAATTACTCAGAAGTTCATAGTTCATAGACGACGAACTACAAACTCATAACCAATTACCATTAACTATGCGATACCAATTTACTCTTTACCTTCGTTATCCTCGTTTTGAGGTGACCGGCGGCCTGTTAACTGGTCTAAAATGCTGGGTTCGATTTGCTCGGACTTTGGTGCTTTTGGCTTAACCGGTTCTGTTTTGGCCCCCTGCCTTGCGGGAACCACTTTTTCATCTCGAACAACGCCTTTAGACTTAGCCGGTTTGGCCTGCTCGGTTAGTTCACGAAGTACGCCCGTGGTGTACTCGTCGGGTTTAGTTTCAGAAGTTTCAATCCGTTTGTCGGCGGACTCCGTTGTCGCCGGTTCCGTTGGCTCCTGCGATACGGGTGCGGTCCGTAGGGACTCCATAGGAGAGACGAGTTTATCGAGTATGTTCTCTACCGGGGCGTCCGGTGCGAGAAAGCCGCCGATTTGCGTGGTACTGACAGCACCGCTTGTGGGCCGGGCCTGTTGTTGAGCGGCCGCAACGGTTTTGATGAAAAATGTTTCGAGCTTGTCCATTGGGGAGGTAACAACACAATCCGCCTGTTCGTCGCGGACTACCTGCTTTATCTTCTCAATAGCGGTATCGCTTATGGCGCCGGTAGTAATTTGCCTTTTCTCTGTCTGCTGAAGAAGCTCCTTGACCCTGCCTTCAGACTGGATTTTGCCGCCGTAGAGAATAGCAATTTTATCACACACATCTTCGACATCGGCGAGCAAATGGCTGCAGAGCAGAACTGTTTTTCCGCGTTTTGCAAGGTTCAGGATTAAATCTTTCATCTGCCTTGTTCCGATAGGGTCGAGTCCGGTTGTGGGCTCATCAAGTATAAGTAAGTCGGGGTCGTTTATCAGGGCCTGCGCGAGGCCGATTCTTCGTGCCATACCTTTTGAAAATGTTCCGACGGACCTGCTTGCAACAACCTTTAGCCCGACCATATCGAGCAGTGCTTCGATACGCATCTTCCGTACTTTGGGCGGCAGGCCGAACAATCTGCCGTAAAAATCCAGAGTTTCCCGGGCGCTCAAATACCTGTAAAGATAAGACTCTTCAGGTAAAAAACCGACCCGAGCGCTGACTTTAGGGTCGGCGCCGTCTCCGCCCAACACGATGGCTCTGCCCTTTGTCGGATAAAGCAGGCCGAGCAGCATTTTCAAAGTTGTTGTTTTGCCTGAGCCGTTTGGGCCCAAAAGGCCGAACACCTCGTTGTTCCGAATCTGTAAATTCAGGTCATCGACGGCATAAACCTTGTCCCGACCCCACCAGTCGGAAAAAATTTTCGTCAAAGAAAAAGTCTCAATTGCATATTCCATATTTTTGTCTCACGATTCGTGACTCGTGGTTCGTATTGCACATCCGGCAATAATCAATAATTAATTTTTTCGAGGTCGAGATCTTCTCCTGAGCGGACAAGTCGAGCGCTATTAAAAACAACGAGCAATGAACCGGCAAAATGTAAAAGCGCAGCGTAAACTACGGGCAGCCACCCTACCGCTCCTGCCGCAACACCAAGAATGATAAACATTATCCCAAAGCCAAGATTTTGACTAATCACTCTTGTTGCTTTTCGTGAAAGTCGGACAAGGAAAGGCAATCGCTTCAAATCATCACTCATCAGGGCAATCGAAGCGGAATTTATAGCCACATCGCTGCCGGCGGCCCCCATAGCAATGCCCAAATGACCTGCAGCCAGGGCGGGTGCATCATTTATACCGTCACCAACGACAACGACGGTATGGCCGTCTTCTTTAATTTGCTCAACAATCGAGAGTTTGTTCTGCGGCAAACACTGTGCCTTAAAATCGGTACAAGCCAGCTCGGCGGCAACACGGCTGGCGACCTCATTGCGGTCTCCGGTGAGCATAGTTATTCTCTTTATACCGATATCGAACAACTCCTTGATGGCTTGTTGGGCTTCTGGTCTTGTCTTGTCCTGCAAACCTATCCAGCCGATACATTTGGAGTCCTTTGATACATAAAGGGTGCTGAAGCCCTGCTCCTCGTGGAGATTGGGGTCGGGGACATTAGTTATATTCACGTTATTTTCTTTGAGGAAGGTGCCCCTTCCTACCATAATTTCAGAAGAATCAACCTGTGCTGTTACGCCTTTGCCCGGTGTTTCGTGGAAGTTACTTGTTGCGGATAGAGAAAGTTTTGCCTCTTTGGCGACCTCCTGTAGGGCCCTTGCAGCGGGGTGTTTGCTCATCTGCTCGGCAGAGGCGGCGACCGCTAATAATTCGGCCGGCTCAACATCTTCAGCGGGAGTCAGTTTAGTCACATACAACCGACCGGTCGTTACCGTTCCTGTCTTGTCGAACACCATCGCGGTTATTCTGCCTGCAATCTCAAGGTCGGCTACGTTTTTTATCAGGATGCCGAGGCGAGCGGAGGCCGAAATCGCCGCAACCATCGCCGTTGGCGTTGCCAGAATCAAAGCACAGGGACACGAAACAATAAGTATCGTAATCGCCCTGTTGATATCCGCGGTGAAAAAGAGGACTATGACGGCAATCATCAAAATCGTGGGCGTGTACCATTTAACATAGCGGTCGATTATCCGCATAATGGGTATCTTCGTCTGCTCGGCCTGCATAATCAACGACTGGACTTTGCCGAGAGTTGTATCTCTGCCGGCTTTGGTTACGGTGATATCCAGCGCGCCGGTAAGGTTGCTTGTTCCGGCGAAGACCTGCATTCCCGGCACTTTATCAACAGGCAGAGATTCGCCTGTTATCGTTGCTTCATTTACAGAACTAAGTCCCTTGGTAACTTCGCCGTCGGCCGGTATGTTGTCGCCGGGACGGACTCGTATAGAATCTGCTGGCCGAAGTGTGCTGACATTAACCTCCTTTTCAGAGCCATCCGGCTCGAGGCGATTTGCTTTTGTAGGCGTCAACTTTATCAGCGATTCAATAGACGCGCGAGCGCCGAGGGCGGTTCGTGTTTCGATGAGCTCGCTCAGCAGCATAAAGAAAGCGACTATACCCGCGGTGGCATATTTTTGTGTCGCAAAGGCGGCGACTATTGCCAGAGCTACCAGTTCGTCCATATGTGTTTCTTTTTTTATGAGACTCTTTATCGCGTGCGCGATGATAGGGGCGCCGAGCAATATTGCGGCGGCGATAGCCAGAAACTTGGTGTTGAAACTGCCGCGACCATAAATAAAGTTGGCGATGCCGCTGTTTATCAGCAGCATTCCACCAGCCAATGTCGCCAGCAGAGCCATACTTACGCGAATTTGCTTGCCGTGAGTGTATTCAGAAGCAATGTTTTCCTGGAAATGTAAATGTTTATGAACCATAATTTCGTGTCTCGTATTGTGTTTAGCGCGTAGGTTATTTCTCCGATTTCGGTTTTATCATTGGGTCCCTGTTTAATTGTATCCAAAGTTGGCTGCCTTTGGTACCTTCCGTAGATTGAATTAGCATTTTCTCGTCCACGCCGTTAAGAACGTGGACCATAGTGTCAAGATAGATTTTTTGAAGAACAAGCTTCGGGCGTTTGCGATATTCCGGTAGTATTTTCTGCAGATATTCGGCATTGGCTTTGGTGGTTTCCACAATTGTCGTTCGATACGCCCGGGCTTCGGCGATTTTCTCCCGAGCCTGGCCGGCTACCTGAGACCATAACGTCTCTTTTTCCTGCTCACCGATGCTTTTATCTTCAAGGGCGACAAGAAGTTCTTCAGCGAGGGGACCGGCGGCTTCGTTAAGGGTTTTTTCGGCGTAGGTTCCGGCTATACTGATGACTTGTTGACTTGCCTGACTTGCCCTGACAGAGTTCCAGAACGCCCGGTCAACCTGTCGAGGCCAGGTACTACGGGTGAGCTGTACCGATATGACTTTTACGCCGCTTTCTATCTTGTCGAGCTTTTGCTGCAACAGTTTTTTAACATGGTCCGGGATTTTAGCCAGACTGGAGATTGCCTCGTCAATTGTATAGTTGACCATTGCGGTTACAATTGAATCCTCGAGCAGAGATTCCAATAGTGGTGTTATATCTTTTTCTATGACCTCGGCATAACTTTCTCCCGGCTTTACATCATGCGTATAGACATTTTTGAAGAAGAGTTCAGGTTTATGAATTTTGTAGGTTAACTGCCACTTCGAATGGACAATGTTGTAATCGCTGCTGGCAGAGGCTCGGCTTTGCTTTTCACTTCGGGTAATGCAATAGCCATCGAGTATGGGGTCTAACATTGGGGCTATGCGAGTTCTGTTTTTTGGGCCTTCGGGGAGTATTTCCCCCGGCTTCTGATAATACCAAAATGAGTTGATTGGCAGATTCACCTTCTTCTCTACGGGAATCCTGACAATCTCATCTACCGGGTAAGGAAATACCCAGTGTAGCCCGGGGCCAAGAACTCTTTCTTCGCCTATACCCCGAATCTTTCCGAATCTCAAAACAAGCGCTTTCTCATCAGGTCCAACTGTTTTAAAACCCGAGGCCAGAAAGACGATGACCAGCACAACCATTATCACCTTCAGGACAGCAAAGCTGATTCTCAACGCCTCGGACAGAGATTTGCCGGCAGCATCAAGTTTCTCACCCGGGCGTTTTTCAGGCGATTGAGGTGGTAAGTTTTTATTGTCTTCGTGGTCTTGTTCTGTCATAGCGCCGACGGTTTCCTTTGTAGAGCGACTTATTTTTTGGGTTCGTTCGAGTCTTTGGGTTTAATGTCAGGCATTTCGTCTAACAGTTTGAAAGGGGCTGTTTTAGCGCTGAAAACAACCGTTGACCGCTTCTCCAGTATTTTTTTGAGGGATTCAATGTCGCGCAGGAACATTGCAAGTTCAGGGTCGGCTTCGAGCATTTTATAGTATGTTGCAGCTTCAGCGTCTCCCCGGCCTCGTATTGCCTTTGCCCTTGCCTCGGCAACGGCGAGCAACTCTGTCTTTTTGGAATCGGCGTCGGTTTTTATCCTGATAGCCTCAGCGTTTCCCTCGGAAATAGTAGCTTCGGTCATGCGATTTCTTTCGGCTCTCATTCGGTCAAAAACATCTTTGCTGACATCTTTACTGATTTTGAGCTGTTTTATACCGAGGGTTTTGATTTCAATTCCATAATCGTTTCTGACGGCTTGTTTAAGGCCGGTCTCCATTTCCTCTTGAATCCGGTCAAATTTTGTTTTTGATGGGTCACTATTTACGAATTCAGCAAACTCGTGCAGACCTATTATTTTATTCTGGGTGGCACTAATCTGGCTGAGCAATTTACTTTCGGCTTCCTCAATGCTTCCGTGCTTATTGGCGTTATAGAATTGGAGCGGGTCAGCGATTTTCCAGACGACGTAAGTATTCACGATAATCGGCACAGCTCCTTTTGTTGTTGTCTCGCCGGTTTCCGCTTCCAGAACTCTCATTCGTGAATCAAATTTAACGAAGCTCTGGATTGGGGCCGGCCATTTGAAATACCAGCCCGGCTCGGTAATTTCTCGCGTGGGCTTGTCAAAGGTCATTACCATAGCAGACTCTGTTTCTCTCACCTGGAACGAGACAAGGTACAGACCCAACACAACAACTACAAGTAAGATAAAGATTGTAATGGTTATATTCTTCATTTTTCGCTGCTCTCCTTAACGCTGGGTATGTCAACATTTAATAAACCTGTCATTGGTTTTCCCTGAAGGTCAACTATTGTAATCTGCGTATCATTCTGGTCGGCAACCACAACGTATTTTCGTATATTTTTGAGGGCCTCTTCAAGAGCCGCCAATCTCTGCTCACGTTGATAAATTTCCTCGGCAGCCCTGTAGGCCTTGAGCTGGCCGGCAAAACGTTCCCCGGTGGCACGCGCAAGCGTTGCTTTTTCAAAGGCATAACTTTGTGCTTGTCTTAGAGTTGAAAAGATACCACCCTTTGCATTGGTGAAGGCCGTATCCAAAAGACGGCTGAGCTTTTCGATTTTTTCAACGTCATTTTTATCTTTGGCTGTCTGGTATTTAGCCGCAAGGGCATAAAGCTCGTCTGCATACCGCACTGAGCCCGCAAGGACGCTCAGCTTCTTGTTGCGCTCTGCCTCGGCGTTAAGGATGAGTGCCTGTTTCTTTTGAACGGCACCGATTACCTTTTGATAATCTTCTGCGACCTCCGGCGGCGGATGAATACCCTGCAGACCCAAAAATACAATCTCAACGCCCAGGTCTTCCGCATCAGCCGCTTTTTGAATTTCACGAGTCAAAAGTTCTTCCGCTTTGGCTCTGCCCGCTCCGAGAAGACTGTGCTCCAGAGCAGCTTCACTATCGACCTCGATTTTTGACTTGGCCGCAAACTTGGTAAGTTCGCGATAACAAATAGCTTCAAGCAGCTTTTCCGGCTCGTTATGATTGTAGATGAAGGAATATAAATCCTTTATTCTGTATTGGACAGGGACGGCCGCTATCACAAAACTTACCGGCACAGCTCCGACAGACGATTCCGTGCCGCTTTGCTTGCTGGCGACGAGCAACTTGTACTCCTGTTTGTAATGGGCCCTGCCCCACAACAAGTCCTTCTCATGTATGACCTGCCCTGTCTTTGGGTCAATGTTGGGGACAAAACCAATGCTGAGCTCCGAAACTGTTTTCGTGGGATATTTGTAGGCAATATCTATGGGCCAGGGCCATTTGAAGGTTAATCCGGGCCCCACACACCTGACGTTGCCGGCTTTGTTTAAAGGATTGCCGAAATGCTCTATCATCGCCTCTTCGTCAGGGGCCACTACAATAATACAGCTCAACAAATACAGCGTAAGGGCAGCAAATAGCACCAAAGGCACAATTGCTTTTTCGAGGAGCTTATAAAACCAAGTTTGAGAGACCTTAAAGCCGAACTGATAATCGATGGCACTTGCAGCGGTTCGAAATATTCCACCGGGCTCGTTTATAAGCCCCAGCAGTCTGCTGTCAAAGGCGGTTCTGCTGTAGCGGTCTTTTAGTCTTGGACGATATATGTCGAGAACAACATTTAGAGCGGTTTCTATGCCAAGGACAACCAGCAGGATTGGAATCGTCCAACTGAGGACAGTTATCACGACGAAAATCTTGAATTGCACCAGTGCCAGGGCTACAGCCAGGGCAAAGCACAAGATTGCTACGCCAAGCAGAAAGCTGCCACCGGCCCTTAACGGCTTCCACTGCGGGTGGGCTGACATACCAGTGGCATAGCGTGATACTAAGAAGCTGACAAATGCTATTGCCGTCATAAAAATTGCGACAAGCAAGGGCTGCCTGACCTCAAGCTGGGCCCAGGTCGAAATAGCTCTTAATAAGTAAAGCCCGATAATTAATTGGTAGGCGGCTATCGCCCCTGAAAATATGGGAATGAACCATTTTTCGAGAATTTGGAGGCGTCGTTTAGCAACGGCAAATAAAGTGGCATGTTCGTCCTTGCCTTGAAAGATAGTGGCAGCTTCCTTGTCCTTGGCCAGCTGGGTCATATCCAGCTTTTCCTGCTCTGCCAACGTGCGTTGATGGAACTGTAAGCACAGGACAAACCAAACGAGAGTTGTGGCCAGAATCAGCCAGCTTACGGCAAAGACGGCAAAGAATGCGCTCCGCAGGCCTATCAGGAGGGTAATAATGAAAAACAGAACACTCAGAGCCAGGGATGCCCGAGCTAAGTATTCAGCGCGTTTGGACGACATTGCCATTTTTTATTTCCGTCTTTGGACTATCGAACAAAAAAGCATAAAGACAGTATTTATTCATTAAATACGAGCTCTTTACAAGTTAGAAGTTATGTAATATAACAATAAACGTCGTTTTAGTATAGAAGCAACTGCGAAAAAATTATGTCTTATAACCAGGCTGCAATCCCTATAAGTCTGGAGACCGCAGAGCCGGTTAAAGTGAGCAATGTATAAACTGTTTACAATAGCAAAAAATACTTTCATAGAAACGCTAAGACAGCCGGTTTACCTTATAATAATTATCGCCGCTCTACTCCTGTTCTTTTTAAGTCCGTCCGTGACGATGTACACAATGAGCGACGACAATAAGCTCTTGCGCGAGATAGGATTATCTACGCTTTTTGTGACCAGCTTGTTCATAGCGATATTTTCCGCCTCCGGGGCTGTGGCTGAGGAAATTGAGAATAAGACCATAATAACCGTCTTGAGTAAGCCGGTTCAACGCCCGATATTCATTATTGCGAAGTTCTTTGGCGTAGCCGCTGCGGTGGCCCTTGCACATTATATTTGCACTATCGCCCTGTTAATGACCATCAGACATGGGGTTCTTGAGACGATAAGTGACACACATGACTGGACGGTTATAAGCACTGCAGTGGCTGTTGTGGTCTTGACGTTTCTTCTGACCGTTTTTTTCAACTATGTTTATGATTGTAGATTTTCATTAACGGCCATAGTATTAACCGGCATATTCGCCACTTTGGGCATAGTATTTTTATCTTTTATCGACCGAAACTGGCAGTTTAACCCGCAGGGTAACGGTATAAACGCACTGGATGTCTATGGGGCAATATTGCTGCTGCTGGCTGCAATGATAATTGTGGCTCTGGCGGTGGCGCTTTCAGCCAGGTTTAACATTGTGGTAACGCTTTCGGCATGCATTGGTATCTTTCTGCTGGGCCTTGTAAGCGATTACACGTTCGGCAGATTTGCCCAGGAGCACTTGTGGGCCAAAATAGGATATTTTCTGGTGCCGAATTTGCAGATTTTCTGGATAAGCGACGCGATTTATGAAGGCAGTGCGGTTCCACTAAAATATATTATCATAGGTGGTTCCTACGCGTTGTGTTACACGATGGCTATACTTTTATTTGCTATTGCAATATTCCAGAGACGGCAGGTAGGATAATTCGTCGTGCGTATTGCGTATATCGTATTGCGTGTTTTTCTAACGCGATACGCATCACGCATCACGCATCACGCAATACGGACTTTATGACTGCTATCTCATCGCAATTTTGCTGTTTTGGACACCTGGCACAATCGCTCCAGACCTTCATTGGAAGCGTGTCCTTTTTGACTATCTCGAACCCCATTTTCTCGAAAAATTCCGGCTCCAGCGTCAGAGCAAAAACCCTTGATATACCAAGGTCCTCTGCCTGTTCGATAGCTGCGGTCACCAGTGCCTTACCACCCCCCCTGCCTTTCTTTGTCTGCTCAACCGCCAGCGATTTTATCTCCGCCAAATCCGACCATATTATTTGCAGGGCGCAGCAGCCGACCACGCTGCCATCAAGTTCGGCGACGATAAAGGCCTGCAAATTCTCATAAATATCCGCCATTGAACGAAACAGCATCTTGTCGTGCTCGGCATAGAAATTAATCAGGGAGTAAATCGCTTCGGCATCCGAGATTTTTGCGCTGCGAATATTCATAGGTGAAAAGTATATCCATTAAGCCGCAAAGGCACAAAGAAATTAAAGGTAAAAAAAAGAATGCAGCGAAACCTTAATGTCTTGGTGCCTTTGTGGCAACGGCAATCAGCAGAATCTGCGAAACTTGTGCCCGCGTAGCCGAGGTATCGGCGGTTTTGTAATTTTTGAATCTCTGTGGCCTCTCCTGTGGAGTCCTTATGGACTGTGACCAGGTATATCAAAAAAGCGAAAAAAGACTGGAAAAACTGCTCCCCATCACTAAAATAATCAAAATTAGCCTGTACAGTAGATACTGAATAGTGCATCGAGCCACGAACAATGAACTACGAACAATGAACTACGAACAATGAACTACGAACAATGAACTACGAACAATGAACTAACTTATGCGATTTATACTAATTGACAAGGTTGTTTCGCTCGAGCTGGGCAGCCAAATAAAAGCCCTCAAGAACGTCTCTTTGGCTGAGGAATATCTGGCAGACCATTTTCCATCATTTCCCGTGCTGCCCGGCGTGCTGCTGCTGGAAGGACTTATCGAATCGGCGTCCTGGCTCGTGCGGGAGACCGAAAATTTTGCCCACAGTATGCTCTTGCTTGAACAGGCGAGAAATGTAAAATATAAGAGTTTTCTTGCGCCGGGTACGCAGATAGAATATACTGTCCAGGCCAAAACTATCGAAGAAAACGTCAGTAGCTTTATCGGCTTTGGTTTATCAAAGGGTGAACGAATTATAGAAGCCAGATTCGGATTAAGGCACTTTAATCTGGCTGACGAAGACTCAGCAATGGCGGCTGTTGATGCCGGGATTATCGAAGCTCTGAAAAAGCGGTGGAAACTGCTGCGATAGTTCGTAGTTGGTAGTTTGTAGTTGGTAGTTCATAGACGCATAAAAAGGATTGTTACACAAGTGAGATTGCTGGAGGTAATAGATTATGGCAATGAGTCGGGATGAGGTTTTTCACGAAGTTCAGGAGGTACTGGTTGACGCGTTGGGAGTCGATAATGATGAGGTTACGACTAAAGCGACATTGATGGGGGATTTGGGAGCCGAAAGCATTGACTTTTTGGACATAGTATTTCGGCTGGAAAAGACATTCGGAATAAAGATTCCGCGGGAAGAACTGTTCCCGGCTGATAGTCTGATGAACAATCCTGAATTTGTCAATAGCGGCAAATTGACCGAAAAAGGGCTGACTGAATTGCGAGATAAAATGCCGCATACCGACCTTGCCGCATTTGAGAACGACCCGGATATCAACAAATTAGGTGATTTGTTCACTGTTGGTGCGATTGTAAATTACGTTGAGACTAAGCTTGGGAACGGTCAATAGACGATAGACTGTCCGGGTTTTCTATGATAAGTTGCAGAATGGTGTTCCCTTATAGTGTTCGCAATGACAAGCCCTGGGTAAGACCCGGGGCTAAATGTTAAATATAAACGCTGAAACGCTAAAATGCGGTGGATTTGGATAGATAAATTTGTTGAGTTTCACAGTGGCCAAAGTGCTGTGGCAGTAAAAAACGTAACACTTGCGGAAGAGCACTTGCACGACCATTTTCCCGGCTTTCCTGTTATGCCGGAGACTTTGTGTATCGAGGCAATGGCCCAGACATCAGGCATACTTGTCGGCCAGGCAAAGAAGTTTCGGGAGAAAGTTATCCTTGCAAAGATTAAAAAGGCGGTCTTCTTTGACTACGTAAAGCCCGGAGATACAATAAAAATACATGCAAAAATCGAATCTATCGCTCCCGAAGCGGCAAGTACAAGCGGTAAAATTACGTGCGAAGACAAATTAATCGCCGAGATAGATTTAATGTTCAGCCATATAGACCGCAACCTGGCAGGCAAGGAATTTCCGGAGGAGAACTTCGTCTTCACGGACATGTTCAAATCACTTCTGCGTGGCGTGGTATTTGCCGGCGAGAGTCCCGGCACGCCGGAATCGGAGCAGGGTTGATGGGTTCCGCTCGTGTGGTAGTAACAGGCCTTGGTGTAATAAGTCCCCTCGGAATGACTGTCGGTGATATGTGGGAGGGTCTCTGTGCCGGCCGGTGCGGAATAGATAAGATTACGGCGTTCGACCCTGTAGGCTTTAGCTGTAAAGTAGCCGGCCAGGTCCCTGATTTCAAAATGCAGCAATATGTGCCAAAGAGCTATCGCAAAGCCGTCAAACTTATGTCCAGAGATATTAAGCTGGCGGTCGTAGCGGCGGACGAAGCTCTCAGAAGCAGCGGACTTGTTACAAAGGGTATCGACCCGGAAAAAGTCAATGTTAACCCTGAGCGTGTGGCGATAAATCTCGGTGCCGGTCTTATAAGCTGCGATTTGGTTGAACTGGCTCCGGCGGCGGCGGCAAGCGTTGCCGATGGTGAGTTTGACATTCGCAAATGGGGTAAAGACGGCCTTGAGTTGGTCACACCCTTGTGGTTGCTGAAGTACCTGCCCAATATGCTTGCCTGCCATATAGGTATTATTCACGACATCCAGGGGCCGAGCAACACTATCACTTGTGCCGAAGCGAGTGCGCATTTGGCGATAGGTGAAGCTGCACAAATTATTGCTCGCGGTGGCAGCGATATCGCTCTTGCGGGCGGGGCTGAGGCAAAGGTAAATCCGATAGTTATGATTCGTCAGTGTCTGCTCAAAAGGGCCACAAGTGAAAATAATGACGAGCCGGCTTCTGCCTGCAGGCCATTCGACGCCAACGCCAAAGGCTCGGTCTTCGGAGAAGCAGCAGGGATGGTTGTGTTGGAAAACCTCGAAAATGCCCGGAGGCGAGGTGCAAAGATTTATGCAGAAGTGGCCGGCATCGGGGCAAGCAGCAATATCAATCCTGCATACGAACATCTCGAACCCGATGGCTATGGGTTACAGATAGCAATAGAAAAAGCGATGGCCGATGCACAGGTTCAGCCCAAGGACCTGGACCTGATTATCCCGCACGGCACGGGCATAGCCGCCGATGATTTGGCTGAGGCAAAAGCAATCCAGTCCGCTCTCGGCGAAGCCGCGGCGAAAATCCCTGTACTGCCGACCAAAAGTATGCTCAGTAACACAGGCGCCGCATCAGGAGCGCTTGATGTTATCGCTGCTGTTTGCGCAATGGCTGAAGGTAAGATACCGGCCGCGAAAAATTGCGACAGAAAAACCGATAGCTGCAACTTAAATATTGTATCGCAGGAACAGGAAACTAAAATTGGCTATGCACTGTGCTGCAGCTATACTTATGGTGGCCAAACGGCTGCACTTGTGTTAAAGAATTCTGACGGAGAGGCGGTCAGATAAATGACTGAACGAGTCGTAATAACCGGAATGGGTATTGTTTGCCCACTGGGACACGATGTAGAGACCACCTGGCAAGCTATGCTGGCGGGCAAAAGTGGAATAGCCCCGACAACCATTTTCGATGCCTCAACGTTCCCATCCACCTTCAGTGCCGAAGTTAAGGACTACGACCCTGCAAAATATGTAAAGAATCCCCAACTCCATAAAGACGGTAATCGTGGTTCGGGTTTTGTCCTTGGGGCAGCGGTTCAGGCCTGCAGCCAGGCGGGGATTGATATCGAAACAGATGAGCCCACCGATGGGATAGACCGCGGCAGATTAGGAATTTACCTCGGCGCTGGCGAGGGCTCTGTTGACAACGACGTATTTTTCCGCGCTTTGGTGAAAGCGTGGGACACAAATAGCAGCGAGATGGACTGGGGACGGTGGGCAGAGATAGCTTTCGGTCAGATGGATGCAATGCGGGAGCTTGAGCAGGAACCGAATATGCCGGCTGGACATATAACATTGCTGACCGGTGCACGCGGGCCGACAAGAAGCTGTCTTACCGCCTGTGCAGCCAGCACACAGGCCGTCGGCGAAGCGACAATGCTTATCCGCAGAGGTGACGCCGACATAATGATTGCAGGCGGTGCCCATTCAATGATACACCCGTTAGGTCTTACGGGCTTTAACCGCCTCACCGCCCTATCGACAAGAAACGACAGTCCCGAAACAGCATCAAGGCCGTTCTCGGCCAGCAGAGATGGGTTCATCCTTGGCGAAGGTGCGGCGATAGTAATTCTTGAATCGCTGGAATCCGCCGGGAAAAGAAGAGCAAAAATCCTCGCTGAAGTCATCGGCTACGGCAGCAGTTCCGATGCGTTCAGAGTTACCGATATGCACGAGGAAGGCAGAGGCGCAATCCAGGCGATGACTGCGGCGTTGGCTGACGCGGGTATCGGCTATAAGGACGTTGATTACATAAACACGCACGGCACAAGCACAATGGAAAACGACTCGATAGAGACCATAGCTATCAAGGCGGTTTTCAAAGAACAGGCCAAAAACACCCCCGCCAGCAGCGTCAAGAGCATGCTCGGCCACTTAATCGGTGCAACCGGCGCCGCGGAATTGATTAGCTGTGTTATGGCAATACGTGATAATATAGTTCCGCCGACGATGAACCTTAACGACCCAGACCCACAGCTTGATTTGGATTATGTACCGAATGAGCCAAGAAAGATGCCCGTTAACATTGCGATGAACGAGTCTTTCGGCTTCGGCGGACAAAATAATGTCGTTATCATTAAAAGGCACGAAAAATAATCATGATTGACATTAAGCAAATACGAGATAATCCGGAGAGCTTCAAAGACGCAGCCAAAGCAAAGGGCTTTGATGTCGATATCGACCAACTGCTTAAAATGGATGCAGATCTTCGTGAGCATAAAAGGATACTGCAAGATATCGTTACTGAAAAAAACCGTATTGGGAAGTCGATCCCAAAACTGGCACCTGAGAAACAACAATCAGTTTTAATAGAATTGACAAAGCTCAAGCAGAAGGAGGGAGACCTCGCTGTAAGAACCAAGCTCCTCGAGCGCGATCTTAACCAGCTTATGCTGCAGGTGGCACAGCCGCCTGACGACGATGTACCCTTCGGCGAAGACGACACGCAGAGTGTTGAGATAAGAAGAGAAGGCAAAATAAGAGAGTTCGATTTCGAGCCCAAAGACCACGTGCAATTAGGCCTGGCTCTGGGAATTATAGATATTGAACGGGGCGTTAAGTTGGCCGGGACAAGAAACTACGTTTTGAAAGGCGATGGGGCACTGCTGCACTGGGCGCTCTTGCGCTTCGCCATCGACCTTATGGTCGGCAAAGGATATGTACCGATGTCGGTGCCGGTTCTTATGAAAGATGAGGCGATGACAGGCACCGGTTTCTTCCCCGGCTCCGAAGACCAGACATATCAAATGGAAAAGGACCAGCTTAATCTGGCCGGCACCGCTGAGGTGCCGTTGACGGCCTATCATTCCGGGGAGATACTAAAAGCCGAGCAATTGCCGTTAAAATACTTTGCCCTTTCAAGCTGTTTCAGACGTGAAGCCGGCGCCGCGGGCAAGGACACATACGGCCTGTACAGAATCCACCAGTTCGATAAAGTCGAGCAGGTCGTTATCTGCAAAAACAGCGTCGCCGAAAGCAACAGATTCCACGATGAAATTTTGGCCAACTCCGAAGCCGTAATGCAGGCCCTTGAACTGCCCTACCGCGTCGTCAACGTCTGTACCGGCGACCTCGGCAGAGGCCAGGCAAAAAAATTCGACATAGAAGCCTGGATGCCCTCACGCGGGAACTACTGCGAAACCCACAGCGCAAGCAAGCTCTACGACTTCCAGGCCAGACGGCTGAACCTCCGCTACAAAGACCCCGCAACCAAGAAAAACGTTTTCTGCCATACACTCAACAACACAGTAATCGCAAGCCCGAGAATCCTGATACCAATCCTGGAGCTGTACCAGAACGCCGACGGCTCAATAACAATACCAAAAGCCCTGCGAAAATATATGGGCGGCAGAGAATGTGTCGTGGCTCGTGAAGCGTGAATCGAGCCATCGATTGCTAATATTACACGGCTTGGAACGGATTTCAATGACGTTTTTGAGCTCCGCCACCAAGTTTTATGAGGTCGGCTCCAATGATTTGTTAGAACACAATTTTATGTTTTAGTTTCCCCAAATGATTCTGCTGTAACCTGAAATTCATCTTCATAAACAATATAGCCAGGTCTTTCAGTCTTTATCATATCTACTTGAATTCCGTGTGATTTCAAAACTAACATAATTTCTCTCATTTTAGAAATGTGCTCAATAGCATTATCTTTAAACCAACTTATTGCTTTACCAACTGGTTTTTTTCTTTTTGCCCTTGAAAAACGGTTTGGTTTTTCAAGATTATCAGCAAACCAATCCATAACTTCATTCATATGTGCCTCTTCATATGAAGAAAGTTTTCCATCATCACGCAAATATCTAATGGCATGAAAAATACCTAAACGTTTTTGTGAATCTTCATCGATTTCATTTACTACGAATCTTATATACATAAATTTTGGCTTATTCTAACGGCTGAGCTCATCGGCCTCTGCTATTTCGGTTTGCAGAGTCCTTCGATTTCCTCAGGATAAACTCAGCGGCGGAGGTTCGCATTCGTTTCTTTGATAAAGTTAGCCTATCCTACAGAAAAAGTCAAGATTCACCATTACTTCCCCCTCAAAATCGGTTAACGTTGTGGCGGAGACGGTCTATATTGAGCCATTGTAAGCTTATCCTGCCATGTTTAAACAAAAATGCACTATAGTGGATTCCCACTTCCGCGGAAATAACTTTTTAACAGATTCCTCGGCTGCGCCCGGAATGACATCTCTGAGCCTTCTGTGGCAAAGAAATCCTGTTATCCTAATCTGATTATCACCACGAAGCTCACGAAGGGACACGAAGTTTTTAATTAAATCCGCGCTAATCTGTGCTAATCCGCGGTTAAACAGCAGCCCCCCGGTGCTTGAGCGTGGTAAAACTTTGAGCGAGACCAAATTCTCAATTTCAGGCCAAAAATGGGGTTTTGGGCATTTGCAATGCCATTCAGTCAATTTACTTCGTCATTAAGTCAACTTACTTTGCTATAAAGTAAATTTGATTTGCCGCTAAGTAAGTTTACTTTGTCATTAAGTCGATTTACTTTGCCTCTGCGCAGCGTGCGCAGCCATAAAGCAAGCTTACTTTGCCTCAATTTTAACTTTCAAAACTGCCTTTCCTGACGTGGTAAAATTACTCTTGAGTACTGCCTCTTGAGCCGGTAGTCTTTTTATGCTATGGACGACATACAGCGAAAATTAGCCCTGATTGATGCACAGCTTACCGGCGGCCCCATAAATTTTCACAAGCAAATCGTAAGCACAGCCCCCCTGCTGTTCGCAGCAGCAGGCCTGATTGCAGGCATCCTGTTACAAAACATATTAGGTCTGCCAATCCAGTTCTGGTTGGCGTTGCTTACCTTCTACGCAGTAGCAGCGGTTTTAATTTTTGCTATCCCAAGAGCAGCCAGACTTGGCTCTTTCTCACTTGTGCTCATAAGCTCTTGTGCCCTTCTCTGCTTTACCTGTCTCGGTGCGACTCGGCTAATCAAATTCCATCAGCCCAAACCAAACGATATTTGCAATTTCGTTACCGACGAGCGCAGGCTTGCAACAATTCGAGGAGTAATTATTACTGAGCCGTATATTGAGCAACGGCGGTGGGCATTTGCAAAGTTCAAGCCCACCGACCCGGCCAGCAGTTTCTATCTTAAAGTCAGCGAAGTGGAAACCACCACCAGCTGGGCAAAGGTAAGCGGCATTGTACGAGTGCAGGTTGCCGAGCCGGTGCTGGACCTGAAAGCAGGAGACTATGTTCAAATGTATTGCTGGCTCGACAGATTCAAACAGCCGACTAACCCAGGCCAATTCAATGTGGCCAGGTACCTGGCACGGAAAAATGTTTTTATCGCGGCTTCTGTAAAGTCGCGCAATGGTATTGAGTTGCGGGAAAGCAGCCCCGCTGGTTTTTTCACAAAACTGAGAAGAAGGCTGAGGGAAACAGCCACACAAGCGTTGCTGGGTGACTTGTCGCCGGAAGACAGAAACCGAGGCCTGCTGGAAGCGTTGCTCTTGGGCTATAGACGGAATATCGACAGCAGCACTTACAGGGCATTTCGCAGGACAGGACTGCTGCACTTCATCAGTCTTTCCGGAATGCACCTCGGTATTTTGATAGGGATTATCTGGTGGTTGTGCAAGACAGCAGGATTGATGAAGCGAGCCCGAGCAATCGTCTGCATAATTGCAATATGCCTCTTCCTGCTGATTGTCCCGCCGAGACCACCAACACTAAGGGCAGCCATTATATGTTTTGTTTTCTGCGTGTCATTTTTCTTCCGCCGCAAGTCCAATCCCCTCAACACACTTTCATTAGCTGCAATAATTCTTTTGCTGATAAGACCGACGCAATTATTTGAAGCCGGCTGGCAATTATCGTTTGCATCGGTGCTCGGGATTATGCTTTTTTGCCACCGAATCCACTTCTTTCTATATGAAAAAATAACGGGTTTGCCCTGGCGTGTGAAAGCTCCGAAAGCGAAACCATTCTTTCGCATAATTTCGAGGCCGGGGCCATATTTATTGCGATTATTTTCTACAGGCCTTGCCGCGTGGCTTGGTGGCGCCGGCATTTTATTATATCACTTTTATACGATTAACCCGCTTACGAGTATCTGGACTGTGATTGCCTTTCCGTTGGTGGCTTTGCTCTTAACTGTTGGATATTTGAAAATTATTCTCTCGCTGCTGCTTCCAACCGCGGCAGCGCTGTTAAGCATAATAGTGACGGCATTAGCCCACTCTCTCATTTGCATTGTGAGATTCATTGCACATATAGATATTTCACAGATACTAATAGGTCACGTTCCACTTACACTGATAATCTTGTATTACTGCCTTGTTCTTTTTGCCGGCTTTGTTTATTTTCGCCGGCCCTTAATAAGAAAAGCAATCTGCACGGTTATGGCAGTGTTCATCGTTGCTTTTTTAGGCGTTACGAAGTGGCAGAGGACATATCGGGACGACCTGGTTTTAACCTGTCTGGATGTTGGCCACGGCCAGGCAATACTCGCACAACTGCCGGGCAGCGCTAATATCTTATTTGATGCGGGCTCTTTGTACAAAAGCAATGTAGGCCAGAGAGTTGTTGCGCCTTTTTTGGATTACATAGGGACAAATAAAATCGATGCAATTATCATTAGTCACAACGATGTTGACCACATTAACGGTATTCCTGAGATTGTCGAATACTGCAAGGTCAGGAATGTCTATGCCAATAATGCCTTTTTTAGCAAGACAGACCCATGGGCCACGGCAGGAACTCTGAAAAGTTTGGTTGAGATACATCGCTTGGGTAAAGACGTGAATGTAGAGAGCAGTGCCAAAATAAAAATGCTCTGGCCCAATGAAGACATGTCCCGGAACGAGCAGTTAAGCGACAATGACAAGTCGCAGGTTTCGTTGATTGAATTTGCCGGCAAGAAAATACTTTTGTGTTCCGATATTGAAAAATTTGCACAAAAAGAGCTTCTTCGGATATTTCCAAATCTCAGAGCCGATGCTGTTGTTGTTCCCCATCACGGCTCAATCAGCACGACGGACGCCGATTTTCTCAGAATCATCGACGCGGACATTTTGCTCTGCAGTTGCGATCGAAGTCAATATGAAAGACAGCAAGTCGAGAGACAAGGAAATAAGCAGAAGTGCTTATACACAGCTAAAGACGGAGCTATTACTGCCCGCATCGACAAAAAAGGTGCATTACAGGTAGAAACGCTTATCAGACAAGAATGAGCCTGTGCGTTATGTTTGCCGAATTGCACAGAAGATTTTTACGCAATACGCAATACGAGATGTCACCTCATATAAACCACGATTTCGACTCTTCGATTTCTTGCTTTGCCGCTGGCGGTTGCATTTGAGGCGATTGGCTTGGCCGGCCCACAGCCGACCGCTCGAATCTTCTCTTCGGGAACGCCGCGTTTAATTAAGTATCTCGTTACCGTAAGAGCACGTTGAGCTGAAAGTTCCAAGTTGTCTTTCCACTTCGATTTTTTGATAGGGTCAGAATCCGTATGGCCGACTACGTCTATTTGTCTGCCGGCGTATCGGCTTTGCAATACCGACTGAATATGGTTGAGGTCGGTATTGGTCACCTTTTTTAATGTAGCTTTTCCGGAGCTAAAAAGTATTGTGTTCGGAAGCGTAACCGTAATCGTTCCGGCCGCAGTGTCAAAGGCGACATCGTAACCCTGCCCGAAACCAGAGGCCTCGGCCGGGGTTCGGTTACGTTCTTCAACCTGTTTTTGGAGGTCGGCGATTGTCTGCTGGTCTTGCGAAATCCGGTCGGTAAGCTGGCCCCTCTCTGACTGTAGGCGTTCAAACCTGCCATTTAGATTCTGATACGTCACATTTAGAGAATTATACTTTCGCTCCCAATTGGTAGGAAAACCACTACAGCCGGACAAAAGCAAAATTGATACGAGACAAATTAGCAGAATAATTGTTTTTTCGTTAGCACTTCGCATTTTGGTATCTCCTTGTAATATTGACAATCCGTTTTTAATTTTCTAATGATAACGTATAAAGTTCAGGTAGTCAATAATCCACTCGTGAAAAATAATAACAACAAGTACGCCTAAAGACAAGAAGGGACCGTAAGGAATTTGTCTGGTTTTTTTGAAAAACATTTGAAATCCTGCCCAGATAAGGCCGAAAAACGGTGCAATAAAAAATGCGATGACCACGAATACCGGCCCTATTACCGTCCCTGCCGCCCCCATTAAATGCGCATCGCCAAGGCCCATTGCCTCTTTGCCGAAGCCCAGTGTACCAAAGATACGAGTGGCCCATACAATCGCACAACCCACAAAGTAGCCCCACACGCTGCCCAGAAGCCCTGCAATGGCAGGATGTTGCGACAATAAATCCACCCACCAACCGTTTATTGCCGGAGTTCTTCTAATAATCCAGTGCGCAGCTATAGAACAAATAATAATCGGCAGAAGAAAGACGACTTCCTTACATATTTCCGCGCGGTGGTTAAACCTCGTTTCTGTTGATTTTGACTGCTGGTCAGATGAATCATTGGATTCGTCGGATTCATAACTCCTTTTAATTAAACCGGTTGACAACAGTACGAGGGATACGGCCAGTCCCGCCGCCGCACCCAGAGCCAGCGAACCGACATTGGCCGAGGCGCTCGGCAGAAGAACATATTGGCGGATTACATTCGGGTCAATTACATAAACGCCCAGCGCAGAGCCAATCAAACCCGCTGCGGTAGCAAACCAGCAGATAGAAAGTGGGATGAGCCAGAGTTCTAAATCGATTGCTGAGGCGGCAATCAAAGTAGCCAATAGAATAATCTGCAGAAGGTAAATAAACCACCCGCCCTTCTCGAACGCAGGAAGGGCGCGTATATTGGTACGAAAATAGATGATAAAAAGGCCGAGAAAAACCAGACCGGTCAGAAGCTCAATAACGAAATAACGTGGCGAGATGGGCGCTTTACAGTAGCGGCACTTTCGCCCCAAAAGCAGCCAGGAAATCAGTGGTATATTGTCGTAAAAACGAATGTGCTCCCCGCACGCAGGACAGGCCGAGCCCGGCCTTACCAGCGATTTATCGCGAGGCAGCCGATAAACGACAACGTTCAGAAAACTGCCTATACAGCAGCCAAACGCGAAAATAAAGACAAACCAAATCCAGTCCGGCACTGCCACAACGCCTCCTTTGCGTTACAATTCAGAACTCCTCTTTACAACAATGCCTTACCCTAATCTCCGCCTCTAATTTCAAGGTTCAAGCGGCTTAATCTCAAAATGCTCGACGTCCAAGCTACCTTCGGTCATAAGCACATACGTAGCATTGGATTCGCTGAACGGCTCAGTGAGCACCAAACCGGCCTTACTCCGAGGCATCTCCGTCGTCGGCTCGGCACCGTTGAAGCCGTAGAAAACCCGACATCGCCGGGTCTTTTCGTTCCAGACAAACTTCGCTTTCAACGATTTGGGGACCTTGGAAAATTTCACCGGCTCTCCCCGCGGGAGCTTGATTTTGCCCTCGCCGGGCACATCTTTGAAGTAAACACACATTTGCTTGTTATTTGCGCCTAAAAACCATGTCCGGCATAACTTGTCCTTGAATCCGAAGCTTATATCAAGCCCCCTAAGTCCTGGGTGCGGACTAATGTTATCAAAGACAAACGTCGCCTCAAACGAACCTGTCCCAATGACCCGGTTGATTCCGCCGTAAGGCATTATCGAGTCGATTGTGTACTGGCCTTTACTATTGAAGCCGCCTGTATAGCTCTTGTAATCAAACCAGTTATCAAGGTCAAAGTTTGTGGGGCCGGTAAAGGTTTCAACTTCGTGCTTGACCCTGACCAGCGGTGCCGGAGGTAGCGGCGGCGTCATAAGCCATTTCAGGTTGAAAGCGTAGTGCTGCCTGCTGCTTATCAGATGTATCACACCGTCCAGACTCTGGCAAACTGACATATAGCCGCGGTGCTCACTGCTCAAACCGCTTAACGTTACCGCTCCCCCATCGGTACATTCCGTCGTTATGGGCGGACCATCGGGGCTGATAACCCGCTTGTATGGCCATGTCTTGCCGCCGTCAAGTGAGACCGCACCAAAAAGCTCACCGACCCGATGCCTGTTACCCGAAGAATCGGTTATCATAACCGGAGCTTCAGGTGCATCAAACGGATTGCTGAAAGAAGCCATAAAAAGCGGTCCTTCCTTCAACCGCAACAGCACCAGGCGCTGTCCGCCGTTGATGGGCAGAAACTCGGTCGCTTTATAGCTAAAGCTCTTTCCGCCGTCAGTGGATATACTCATCGGCGTCTTTCCATCTATCGCACTACCTCGCCCCAGTCCTATAAGGGTGCCGTCCTTAAGCTGGGCAACGGCTGGATGATTTCCCCTGACCGTCCCGGCCGGATTAGTCCAGGTCAGGCCCTCGTCACGGCTAACCCAGAGTGTCCTGCCTCCGTCGTGCGTGATGGCAATCGCTCCGTCATTAAGGCGGATTACAGGCTCGCTGACCTGATGCAGACCGTCGTGCTCCGGCAGAATCAGCCTCGGCCTCGACCACGTCGCACCGCTGTCTGTCGATGTCCGCATTACAACTGCCATACAAGCCCAGTTTGACGAAACCGACATTGAATTGAAATGGTAAATCGTTTTTTTGCCGTCAAACCATAACGACAGAGCCGTATCATTACGGTCCGGCGGGTCCCAAAACGGCGAAGCAGGCTGCCATTCTTTAGCGCCCCAAGGCAGCCGACTGGCTGCGATGGCCATATTCCTCTCTCTTTCACCG
>JGI10211J34971_10001021_pt1 | contig 23437 bp, 16 predicted proteins | sample Etolagsediment_FD_34971 | JGI IMG/M metagenome (IMG submission 34971)
GGGCAAGGGAGATGGGGATTACCCCCATTGTGGGAAGTGAGGTTTTGTGTGACGAGCGGCGTGCCGTTTTGCTGGTCAAAAATTTTAAGGGCTATGCCAATCTCTGCCACATCATCTCCGCACGTCAATGCCACGGTCACTTTGATCTGGTCCGCGCCATCGGCAAAAGACGTGACGGGCTCATCATATTTTCCGACGACTTTACCCTGCTGAAAGCTCTGAAACGGGATTCAATAAAAGACCTGTTTGTGGAGATGTCCCCCGGATATCAAATGTCCCGGTGTCATGCGTTTTCCCGGAAAACCGGTATTCCGCTCCTTGCCACCAACCGGGTGTATATGGCGGAGCAAAACCAGTTTTGGCTTCACCGGATTTTGCGCGCCATGTCGTTGAACAGCAAGTTGTCCAGGCTGATGGAAGTGAACCTGTGCCGGGAATACAATTTTTTAAATGCACCGCACACAATGATGGATCAGTATCCCCATGCGCCGGAAGCCCTTTATAATACCTTGAAGGTTGCTGAGCAGTCCCGTTTGGACTGGGATTTTAACCGGGTGGTCTTTCCCCGTTTTGAACAAATGGATACCGAAGAAGCCTTTCAGCAGTTGTACCGAAAGACACTGGATGGATGCCGCCGGCGGTACGGAAAAATCATCCCTTCCGTGAAATCCCGCGTGGAGCACGAAATGCGTATCATTCGACAAAAGAATTTTGCCCATTATTTTTTGGTGGTGGCGGATATCGCCAGGCGGGCGGAAAGATCCTGCGGGCGGGGGAGTGCTGCCGCCTCCATTGTTTCCTATGCCCTGGGAATTACGCACGTGGACCCCATCGNNCANGGNCTTTTTTTTGAGCGGTTTTTAAANCCCGGCCGAATGGACCCCCCGGATATCGATATGGATTTTGCNTGGGATGAACGGGATGCCGTCATCGACGATATTTTTGCCCGATACGGCCATGGGCATGTGGCCATGGTGGCCAATCACAACGGATTCGGCACACGGTCCGCCATTCGGGAAGTGGCAAAGGTTTTCGGGTTGACGGAGCGGGAGATCGGGCGGGTTACGGAGAAAATCGGTTACAGGTGGCGTGATATGGGTGAAGCATTACGCCGGCACCCCAAAATGCGCGACATTTCATTTGAAAAACCATGGGATGAAATTATTGATGCGGCAAGTCGCCTTCAGGGGCATTTTAACCACCTTTCCATCCACTGTGGGGGTGTGGTCATCACGCCGGATAAAATCCGGCGATACTGCCCGGTGGAAATTTCCAAAGATGGCCGCCAGGTTCTTCAGTGGGAAAAGGATTCGGTAGAGGATGCGGGCTTGGTCAAGATCGATATCCTGGGGAATCGAAGTTTGGCCGTGATTCGGGATGCCCTCTACATGGTGAAGCAAAATGGGGGTCACCATCTGGACTATGCGGAACTGAATCCGCTGAAGGATCCTGAAACCGCAAAAATTTTTTATCAAGGTGACACCTTTGGGGTTTTCTATTTTGAATCTCCGGCCACGCGCCAGGTGCTCACCAAAGTGGCTGCCGGCCTGGCCTTTGAAAAGTACCTGACCATGGATCATTTTTCTCTCAATGTGGTGGTGACCTCCATTATTCGTCCGGCCTCAAACCGCAGCATTCATGAGTGGTTGAGCCGCCTGAAAGGATCGCCCTGGAAGCCACCGCATCCCCTTCTGGCACCGGTGTTGAATGAAACCCTGGGGGTCATGGTGTTTCAGGAGCAACTGAGCCGGGCGGCCATTCACCTGGCCGGTTTTGACCCGGCGGAAGCCGATATGCTGCGAAAAACGGTGAGTAAAAAACATGGGGGGAAAAAACTGCGGGATTTCCACGAGCGATTCGTTCAGGGCGCCAGGGTTCGGGGCGTTCACGAAAAGGTCATTGACCAGGTGTGGCAAATGATGATGGGGTTTGACGGATACAGTTTCTGTAAACCCCACTCCGCCAGCTATACCCTGGTGGCCTATAAATCCGCCTGGCTCAGGGCTCACTATCCGGCCGAGTTCATGGCGGCCGTGATTTCAAACGGCGGAGGATACTATGGCACCTTTAGCTATATTTCCGAGGCCAGACGCATGGGGATCAAGGTCCTGCCACCCCATATCAATTTGAGCGGGATCAAATATACGGGAAAAGGCCGGCAGATCCGCATGGGGTTGATGCAGCTGAAGGACATCTCTCAGGAGACCCTGGAATCCATTATCCATGAACGGTTAAAAAATGGCCTCTTTGAATCTCTGGAAAATTTTCTGATCCGTGCAGGATCCCGTGTCCACCTTCAGGATGTTCGCATCCTGATTAAGGGAGGATGTTTTGACCCCATTGCCAATGGGGTTTNCCGATCTCACCTGGTGTGGCAGGCCTTGGCGTTTTATCACCGAAAGGAAGAGAAAAAGGTCCCGGGCCTGTTTGACACTGTGGCGCCTGTGAAACCGTCGCACCCCGCCCCTGAAAACCATAAACCCCTTTCGAAGCATATCCTGTTGAAGCATGAAACAGAAAGTTTTGGATTTATGCTGTCGGTGCATCCCATCTCGCTTTATGCNCATCATTTGAAGCATCTGCGGTATGTGCGGGCCCGTGATCTTTCAGCCAGGGTGGGAAAACAGGTGACGGTCGTCGGTTGGCCTGTAACCGGGAAAACAGTTCACAGCAGAGAGGGAAAACCCATGAAGTTCATGACTTTTGAGGATCTTAGCGGAACCTATGAGGCCGTGTTTTTCCCGGATATCTATGAGCGCTTTTGTCCCATGTTGGACGTCAAACGCCCTTATATCCTGACCGGGAAAATTGAGGAGAGTTTCAACGCTGTCACTTTGACGGTGGATCGGGTGAAAGTTTTAAATGTCGATTACGATCATTAAATGGTTTTCAATGCTTTCGACTCAAGGATTCGCCGAATCAGTAATTCCATACAGTGTTTTGTGTTTTCCGGGCTGAAAATTGTTGCTTCATCAATAAAATACCTTTGAAAAAGGACCTCTGCCGCTTTTGCGAGTTCTTCCGGGGATTGGGCTCGAGGGGTCACATAATCGGCAATCCAGTTCAACTCACGCCTTGATCCATCCATGAACNGCACCGCTTCTTCANCACCATAGGCGCCGCAGTGGCCCGGGCAGATCCATTTCGGTTTCAGGGCAGAGAGCTCTTCAAAAGTNCTGCGGTAGGCATCATAATCCACGTAGAAATTGGAAACGAACTGTCCTCTAGGCAAATGGAATCCCAGATAATCGGAGCAAAACAAGGTCCTTTCCTGGGGCTCCCAAAGTGCGATGCCGCCCCGACAATGTCCCGGTGCGTCCAGAATGTGAAGGGAAAAACCGCCAGGATCCAGCATTTCTCCCGGTGAAACGGTTTTTTCAACGGCAAAAAGAGGAAGGGGTTGCAACGATCCTCTGACCTCGACCGCTTCAAAATCCAAAAGACGGTTCGACGTGTAGGCGTCTTCTTGAGTAAAAAAGTCAAGGATTTTTTGCTTGGAAAGCAGGTCCCTGGCTTCGGCGACACCGGCGATCCTGATTTCAGGAAAGGCCTGCTTGATCAGTGGAGCCCCCATGACATGGTCTGCATGGGTGTGGGTGATGATCAGATATTTGAGGCTTGAGGGATCAACTTCAAGGGTTTTCAGCTGGTTTACAATCTGTGGCGCTGTTATAGAAAGTCCTGTTTCCACCAGGACTGAAAATCGATCCCCTTTGATCAGGTAGACGGAAATATATGGATTGCCGAGTAGAAAAACCCTGTCTGTGAGTTGCCTGGGGTAGGTCATTTATAAGACAATGGTGGTTTCTTAGAAGTCTCTAATCACGGCTTAAACAAAACGCTTCTTCGCCCGAGAGGCAAAGAAGCGTTTGAAGATTAAAGGCCTGTTTCCGGAATCAGCCGACGGCTGCCTGTTGTTCTGGCGCCTCCTGAGATTCCGGATCCATATTATAGCAGGTAATGCAACAGGAAAGACACCGTTCGCTTTCCTTCAATGCCTGCTCTTCGGTCAGGACCTGATCCACTTCCACAAAGGATTTGATTCTTTCGTCTGCTGGCAGCTCCTCCATGGGAGACCTGGGTTTTTTGACGATGCCGGGAACGTGGTCCATTTTAGATTCAGGGATGAGGTCTTTTCCCATATGTTCCGAGGGTCCTGCTTTGACTTCTTTCCCCATTACATATTGATGGATTGATCTGGCAGCCCGTCGGCCGCCGCCGATGGCGGTGACCACCAAGGCCGGGCCCGTGGCTGAGTCGCCACCCGCAAAGAGGTAGGGAATATTGGATTGAAGCGTTTTGGGATCGGCGTCAACCGTGCTCCAACGGGTGGTTTTCAATTCGGCCAGACGTTTCTGATCCCGTTCCACAAATGATAAATCCGGCGCCTGTCCGATGGCAGTAATGATCATGTCGGTCTGCAGCCGGGTTTCCGAACCTTCAATGGGGACGGGACGACGTCTGCCGCTGGCATCCGGTTCGCCCAATTCCATTTTCAGGTATTCCAGATGGGTACAGTGTCCTTTATCATCGCTGATTACTTCTTTGGGTGCGGTCAGGAAGATGAATTCCACGCCTTCATGTTCAGCAGCCTCAATCTCGACAGGGTTGGCCGGCATCTCTTTTCGGGTTCTGCGATACGCCAGGTAGACCTTTTTGGCGCCATAGCGAAGGAGATTCCGGGTACAGTCGATGGCGGTGTTTCCGCCGCCAATGACCACCGCCGTATCGCCCATGGGCAGTTTCTCGCCGCCAGCTAGGCGGGAGAGAAAATCGATGCCCGTATAGCATCCTTCAAGGTTTTCCCCTTCCACACGCAGCANAGAATCTTTCCACGCNCCGATGCCCATAAAAATAGCATCGAATCCTGCAGCCACAAGAGATGTCAGATCGAAATCTTCACCGAATTTCACACGGGTATGGCATTCGATCCCCAGATTGAGTATGCCTTCAATCTCCCAATCCAGGGTTTTCTTGGGAAGCCGGTATTCGGGAATGCCGTATCGGATCATACCACCCAGTTTGGGCATGGCTTCGAATATGGTCACATCATGTCCCATCCGTCGGAGGAAAAAAGCACAGCTCAAACCTGCCGGGCCGCCGCCGATAACGGCGATCTTTTTTCCTGTGGAAGGCGCCACGGAAATGGGAAACCGTTTTCCCGAGTTCATTTCATAGTCAGCTGCAAAGCGTTTTAACTGATTGATGGAAACCGGTTCATCTTCCACACCGCGCCGACAGCTGTCTTCGCAGGGATGGGGGCAAACCCTGCCGCAGGAAAGGAGCAAGGGGTTGCGTTCGCGTATGGTATGAACGGCGCCTTCGTAATCGCCTTCTCGGATCTGGGCAATATACAGGGGGATGTTGATCTGCGCTGGACAAATCTGACGGCAGGGTGCCAGACAGTCCTCTTCCGCGTTGAAGTGAAGCAGACGTTCGGACGGGGTTTTAACGGTGAGGATGTCTTTGGGGCAGGTTCGTTCGCAGGCGCCGCACCCCACGCATTTTTCCTTGTCCACAACGGGAAACCCTTCCGGCCCTATTTTGAGAGCGTCAAAAAGACAGGCTTTCACACAGTCACCGTAACCGAGGCAGCCTTTGTCACATTCACGTTTGCCCTCATCCAGCATCATCTGGGCCCGGCATGAGGGGATGCCCTCGTAAAGATACCGAACATTTGCGCGATCTCCACCGGTGCAGGGGTTTGAACAGGTGGATGCTTCGGCCAGGCTTCCGGCCATTCCCATGACGGCGGCGACAGCCTGGGTGGCTTCATCCCCTGCCACAATACATACGTTGGCAGGCGCTTGTCCTTCCACAACGGCAACCGCCGCGGCGGAACAACCGGCATAGCCGCAGCCGCCACAATTGGCGCCGGCAAGACAATCCTCCACCAGAGCAATTCTCGGGTCTTCATAAACATAAAAAACTTTGGATGCGACGCTCAAGACGATACCCAACACCGCTCCCAGACCACACATGACAAGCAAGGCTGGAACCATTATGAAATCCTCCATTTTAAACTTGGGCGGAAAGCGTTTGTCATTTATTCGCCATTCCTCAAAGGCCGCCCAAAAATACCCCCAAGGCGATTTTGAAAATCGAGATATGGAATAACAAATTGGAAATAGCACCCACAAGGCACCTATCCCCGTAAACAACACATATAGGCAAAACAGGGCTCAAATGTCAACCACAAGAGGGCTTTTTAAGCCCGGAGAATGGAAAAAAGATTTCTTTTCGGGATTTTGTTCTTTGCGGCGGTCCCGGAGGAAACATGAGGACAGGCCCCAAGGCCGAAAATCTATGATCCCCTAATTATTCGTATTCCCGATCGGTTTTGACAATGGACGGCACATCAAAACCATTCCCAATGGCGTCTATGGTCTGTGACAGTTGGGATGAAGGAACAACCCCGGTAATGGAGGCGATGGTGCAACTCAGTCCCAAAAGATCAATGCCGGTTTTTTCGAGGGTGTTGAAAAGGCTCTTGACGATACCGTATCGATCCCCGAAATGGGGACCGTTCATGGAGAACGTCCCCACGGAATCATGTGCTCCAATCCGAGATGGTTTTAGAATATGGGAAATAACGTCTTTGTTGGAACCTCTTTTTGTTAACGGCAGACAGAGGTCCATGGAGGGTGCCTCATCCTGCGAACGGCTGGCGACCAGAAAAGTGAGGTCGAGCCCATTTCGGGAAATACCTTCAAAAGCGGTGCTCAGAACTTCCATATACGAAGGTTCCAACGTGATATGCAACAGTTCTTGATGGTCCTGGTATTCCAGGCCGTATACTTTCGGGTGTTTTTCCTGGTAACTGGCAACCACCTCCTTGTAAATTTTTTCCTTTCCCTTCTGGGCTAGTTTCCAGTCTGCAGGTGTTCGGTAAGCGCCAAAAGCAAATGGGCCGAATAGGGCGCTGCTGGCTTGTAGCAGGCAATCCTCTTCCACCACCGCCGAAATGGCTGAGGGCGAATGGGCCATGGCGCCTGGATAGATTCCTTCACGGCCAAAGGCCGCGAAAAGAGCGCCGGTGATAGCGGGTTTCTTGCGATGGGGAAATATAGAAAGAATGGCTGCGTTGGGTTGTCGATTGGGTCTTTTGCCGAGGGTTTCAGCCAAAAGTCTGCAGGCCGTCCTTGTATCTTTGAAGTCAACAACCATGTTGACCCGCCATTTACCAGCGCTTTCCAGAATACAGGTGACGTATGGAATGTTGATTTTGTGCTCCGCTAGAAGGCGGAACAGGGTTGAAGGCAGACGCCCGTCCGGCTTAAAAGGGCCGGGTGAGATGAGCGCCGCCTCCTTTAAAACTTTAAATCCACCCAGCTTCTCCGGATCAGCCATGAAAGTTCCGTGAAAGGTTCAGGGGTTCACAAGTTCAAGGTCCAAGAGTGTAAGGTCAGTTGGCCTGGAACTTTGAACCCGGAACCCAGAACGGTATTTTTTAAAGCAGATTGCTGACGACGCTCCACAACCCTTCGGTGTCAATGGGCTTGGCGATATAGTCGTCCGCTTCCGTGGACATGCCGTCGGCATGGGTGTAGGTCGTTGTCGGAACAGCTTCTCCCACGGCGGTCAGGAGAACCACCGGGATATTCGCCATTTCCGGGTTTGCCTTCATCTCGGCACAAAGTACATACCCGTCTTTTCTGGGCATCATTACGTCAAGAACAACCAGGTCCGGACGTCTTTCTTTTATGGACTCTTCCCCTTCCACGCCGTCATAGGCTCTTCCTACCTCGCATCCTTTGCTTTCCAGCATCATGGCAACGGTTTCCACCAGATCAGGATCATCATCAACTACCAGCACATATTTTTTATCCATAACAAAACCTCCCTTCACCGGGCATTAGTAAATGCGTGCACATGGAAATGACGCAAACTTAAAGCCATTGCTCACTCTTCCGGCAAAGTGAGCATTAGCCGTTAATCTTTATTCAATCGCCTCTGGCCGTGGATAAAGACCGCTTCTTTCAACAATTTCAGGTACTTTTTCTTCCCATTCAATGGCCATGATGTGAAACCCACTCACCCCTTCACATTCTTTCAACCGCTGGATGGTTTCAACGCACATGTCGATACCCTCCTGGGCCTGTTTTTCTTTGGGTACGCCGGCCATCCGTTTGACCACCTCATCGGGAACATCCATCCCCGGGACGCGGTTCTTCATATATTTGGCCATTCCCGCGGATTTCATGGGTGTAACGCCTGCCATGATNAAGGCTTTTTCATGAAGGCCGCGATCACGGGCCTGTTGCATCCATAGCTCGAACTTGTCCAAGTTGTAGATGCATTGGGTCTGAATGAACTCGACCCCGGCCGAAATCTTTTTGGCCAGTCTGGGGGTTCGGATTTCAAAAGGATCCGCAAAGGGGTTGGCTGCTGCTCCAACAAACATGTTGGGAGGCCTTTTGATGTCGTCACCGCCGAGGAATTTGCCTTCGTCCCGCATATGCCTAACCGTTTGTATCAGCTGCATGGAGTCGATGTCAAAGACATTTTGACCCTGCGCGGAGTCTCCAAATTGCTGGTGATCCCCTGAGAGGCACAAAATGTTATGAATATCAAAAGATGCCGCACCCAGAATATCACTTTGAAGCGCGATTCGGTTTCGGTCCCTCACCACCATCTGCAGGATCGGTTCCAGGCCCATGAGTTTGAGGTGAATGCACGAGGCCAGACTGGATAGCCTGACCACGCTGGTCTGATTGTCCGTAATATTGATGGCATCCACATGATCCTTGATCATTTCGGCCTTCTTGGTGATCGCTTCCGGATCGCTTCCTCTCGGCGGGCCACATTCCGATGTCACCGCCAGATTTCCGGCGGCTAGAATCTTTTCCAGTTTGCTGGGGGTTTTTGTTTTCATTGCATTACATCCTCCCTCACCACTTTTCTGGGGCCACCGGCCCGCTCCGTAGACCAGTCCTTGATGGGCAGAAGAATCTCATAGTCTGACAGGCGGTCCAGTTTTGTCAAACGGTCCACAATGAGCTGCCATCCACAGATCACATTCTTGTCGATTTCGCAATGGCCTTCGGTGGAACCGCCACAGGGTCCGTTGAAAAGCCTCTTGGCGCATCGGGAAACCGGACAGATACCTCCGGTTTTGGCCAGCATGCAGCTGCCGCAACCCTGACAGCGCTCAGACCAAACCCCCCTTTCTTCGGTAACACCCATAAAACAGGTGTCAACCCCCGGCAGAACGGGCATGCTCATGTATTTCTCCGCCATGAACTGAACCCCGACACCGCACGCCAGCGATATCACCACGTCATACTGATCGATCTGGTTACGCAATTCCTCCAGGTATTCGTGGTCGCATTGACGTTCCAGGGTGATCTCGTCGATTTTGACGTCTTTTCCCTGGTTCATGAAGTGCATGCGCAGGGCGGAAGCCAAAACCGCCACTTCCTTTTTACCCCCCGCTTCACATACCGTAACGCATTCGTTGCATCCAACCAGGAGTATTTTTTCGTACGCCTGGGCTTCCTCAATGATCTCCTCTATGGGCTTTCTTTTCGCCACAATCATAATGAAATTCCCTCCTGTGGGTATATTCCGGGTTTCATGCAGCCCGTTTCATGGCTGTTTTTATGGGATTGGGACCCATTTCCTTTAGTTTTTCAGTCAGTTCAGAGATCACCTTGACGAACTGAGGTGCTTCACTGGAGGAGAGATTGAACATCTGTACCCGCTCCCCCCCGACCTTGATGCTGTCAAGAATTCTCTGGGCTTCTTCCACCCGTTTGCGGGCCCGAATGTTGCCACTGGTATACTGGCAGGCCCCTTCCATGCAGCCCACCACACAAACTCCGTCAGCACCTTTCTCAAAGGAGCGAAGCAGGTGAATCAGGTCCACTTTTCCAGTGCAGGGCAGTTTGATGATCTTGACGTTGCTGGGATATTGAAGTCTCATGGAACCTGCCAGGTCCGCGGCAGTATAGCCTCAAAACTGGCAGCAAAAGGCAATGATAATCGGCTCGAAATTGTCCATCACAGTACTCCCTCCAGTAAAGCTTCCACTTTGCTCATGACTTGATTGTCTTCATACCAATCCAACTGAATGGCTTTAGCCGGGCATTCAGAAGCGCATACGCCGCAGCCGCGGCACAGTGCCGCATCAATTTCGCTGACGCCGTCCGCGTTAATTATGGGCACGTTATAGGGGCAAGATCGAACGCAGACGAGGCAGGCTGCGCAATTGTCTTGATCTACCGTGGCCGTGACCACGGAAAGAGCGATTTCATCCTGGGCCAGGAATGTCACGGCTCTTGCCGCGGCAGCCATGGCCTGGCTGATGGATTCGGTGATGAGTTTCGGGCTGTGGGCCGTGCCGCATACGAAAAAGGCATCGCTGGCCATATCCACCGGGCGCAGCTTCACGTGCGCTTCCATGAAATATCCGTATTGGTTTCGGGCCACCTTGAGAATGGATGACAACTCATCGTTATCCTCCGCGCGCATCCCCGTACTAAGGGTGACGAGATCGGCTGACGCTTGAATCTCCCGTTGCAGCACATGGTCTTTAAAGCGCACCATGAGACCGGCATCCGTGCTTTCCACCTCGGGTGGATGATCCTTGTCAAATCTGAAAAAGAGAACGCCCAGTCGCCTGGCTTCACGGTAGTACTTTTCCATGAGTCCGTAGGTGCGAATATCCCGGTAGAGAATATACACGTCCGTTTCCGGGTTCAGTTTTTTAATCTGAATGGCGTTTTTAATGGCGCTCTGGCAGCAGATGCGGGAACAATTCGGGTTCTCGTCGTTTCTGGAGCCCACACACTGAACCATGATCACCCGTTCCAGGTTTTCGGCGCCTCTATCGTACAGCCGCCTGTCCAATTCAATATGGGTAATGACCCGATCATCCTGGCCATAGAGAAATTCAGTGGGCTCGTATTCCCGTGCGCCCGTGGCCAGAATCACAATGCCATGGTCGATTTCCCGTTGATACATGTTTGGGCCCACCATGACTTCAGTGGTGAAATTTCCCTTGAACCCCTTGAAATCAACGATGAGAGACTCCGTCAGAACCTGTATTTTTTCATGTTTTTCCACCATGGCGATAACGTCGGAGAGGTGGGCCTGGATGTCATCCCCTTCGATGGTATCCGTGAGCTCCCGGGCAAGGCCGCCCAATTGAGGGTTCTTCTCAATGAGCACCACTTCAAAACCCTGGTCCGCCACCCCCAGGGCTGCGGTCATACCGGCGATGCCCCCGCCAATTACCACTGCTCTTTTGTTAACGGTGATGGTTCTGGCGTTCAGCGGTTCCAGAAGAGAAGCCCTGGCCACGGCCATCCGAATCAGGTCCTTGGCCTTATTGGTTGCGGCCTCGGGGTCGTCCCGGTGAACCCAGGAATTGTGGTTTCGAATATTGGCCATTTCAAATAGGTATTTGTTGAGGCCGCTTTCCTGAAGGCTGTCTTGAAAGAGTGCTTCATGGGTGGTTGGCGAGCAGGCGGCTACCACCACACGATTGAGGCTGTTTTCCCGGACTGCCGCCTTGATTTTTTCCTGAGTATCCTGTGAACAGGTGAACAGGTTCTGATCCGTCAGGACCACGTTGGGAAGTGAGGCAGCGTATTCGGCCACGCCAGGAACGTCCACAACACCCCCAATGTTGATGCCGCAGTTGCATACGAAAACGCCTACGCGGGGCTCGAGACCCGTCACGTCTATTTCATCGGGCAGGGTTTTAATGCGGACTTCGGTGCCCCTGGATTCACTCAATATCATGCCCGAGGCGCAAGCGGCGGCACTGGATTCCACAACCGATTGAGGGATATCTTTGGGTCCCTGAAAAGCGCCGCACACATAGACCCCTGCTGTAGAGGTATTGACCGGATGAAAGGTTTCAGTATTGCAGAAGTTGTCTTCGTTGACATCCACACCGATGCTCTCGGCGAGTTTGACCACCCGGGGCGATATTTCCATACCCACGGAAAGGACCACCATGTCAAATTCTTCCTCAATGAACTCGCCCTCTTCGGTGGCGTATTTCAGGATCAGATTGTCATCTTCAAGTTTGGGATCGATGGTATGAACCCGGGACCTGATGAAGCGAACGCCGTGTTTATCTTTGGCGTTGTTATAATAAATTTCAAAATCTTTTCCATGGGTTCGCATGTCCATGTAGAAGACGGCGCAATCCAGACCGCTTCCCGCATGCTCCTTGGCGATGACGGCCTCTTTGATGGCGTACATACAGCATACGGAAGAACAGTACCCGTGATCGCAGCGATTAATATCCCGGGAGCCCACGCACTGGATCCAGGCGATCTTTTTGGGTTCCGCATGATCTGAAACCCGGGTCAGGTGCCCCATGGTGGGGCCGGAAGCCGAAAGAATCCGCTCGAACTCCATGGACGTCATTACGTTGGGATGATCCGTGTAATGATAGGTGTCAAAGGTTGATGGGTCAAAAGGCTGAAATCCGGGCGCCAGAATAATGGATCCCGTCTTGAGTTCAAGGGTTTCTGCTTGTTCGGCGTGGGTGATGAGGGTTACCGCTTCGGCTTTACAGGCGGTGACGCACTGGTAACATTCGGAGCAGATGCCGCATTTGACGCAGCGTTCCACTTCGGAAAGGGTTTCTTCTTCGCTGAAGCCCAATGCGATTTCTTTGAAATTACCCGCACGTTCCTCAAGGGACAAAGTCGGCATCGCCTCCCTGTCGATGTGGGGTTCATTGGAGACATCGGGCTTTTCAAACGAATCGTCCTTTTCCCTTCCCGATTTCAGATCCAGGTCGTTCAAGAAACGGTGAATGCTTTCACAGGCTTCTTTTCCGCTGGCCACCGCTTCCACCACGGATTTGGGCCCGTAGAATACATCTCCGCCGGCAAACACACCGGGGAGGGGTGTCTCAAGCGTGATGGGATCCGCTTCAAGCCCCCCCCGCGGTGTAACGGCAATGCCGTCCTTGTCCGCAAAAGAGAGATCGGCCGCCTGGCCGATGGCTACGATGACGGTATCGCCCTCCAAAATTGTCAGGTTTTCGTCATCGTAACTGGGATTGAAACGGCATTCATTGTCAAACACTGCGGTACACTCTCTGAATTCCAAACCCGAGACGTGACCGCCTTCTTGGAGGAATTTCTTGGGACCCAGACTGTTAATGATGGTCACCCCTTCCTCCAGGGCTTCTTCAATCTCGTAGTCCCATGCCGGCATTTCTTCGCGTTTTTCCAGACAGACCAGGGATACTTCCTTTGCACCGAGACGTTTGGCGCTCAGCGCCACGTCGATGGCCACATTTCCCCCGCCGATGACAATTACCCGGTTACCCAGGTTCACCTCTTTTTCAAGGGCGGCATCGCGAAGAAACTCAACACCCTCGATGACACCGGGGGCGTCTTCACCTTCCACGTTTAGCTTACGACTGAGATGCAGGCCCGTGGCCATGAAGACCGCTTCAAACCCGTCTGCCTTGAGGCTCTCAAGGGTAATGTCCTCGCCGAAGCAGACGCCGGTTTTGATGGTCACACCCAGGGCTTCGATGGTTTTCACTTCGGCTTCGATGATGTCACGGGGGAGCCGGTAGGCGGGAATGCCCACGGCCATCATGCCGCCCACCACGGGAAGTTTTTCAAACACCGTGACCTGATATCCCCGTAACGCTAAAAAATAAGCCGCTGAAAGGCCGGCCGGTCCTGATCCGATAACCGCCACGTTGTTTTTGCGGGATTCCATGGCTTCCGGTACGTAGGGCGTTTCATTGGAAAGGTCTACGTCGGCAAGGAATCTATGGAGGTATTGAATGGCCAAAGGCTTATCGACGTCGGACCGGGTGCAGATTCCTTCACAGGGATGATGGCAGACCCTGCCGCAGATGCCGGGAAAAGGATGGGCATCTTTAAATAGAGCCAAGGCTTCACTGTATTTCTTCTGTTTGATCAGGGCAATGTACCCCTGCACACTCACATGCGCGGGGCACGTGGCCTTGCATGGGGCGGTGCCTCTTTTTGCAATGGCAAAGGCGCTGGGAATGGCCTGAGCGTATTTCTTGAAAGTGGCATGCTTTTGGCTCAATCCCTGATCATACTCATTGGGCAGATCAACGGGACACACTTCCGCGCAATCACCGCAGGCGGTACACTTGGATGCATCGATAAAGCGAGGCGCTTTCTGAACCGTGACGTTGAAGTTCCCGGGGGTTCCTTCTACCTTTTTCACCTCGGCGGAGGTGATTAGATCAATGTTGAGATGCCGGCCGACCTCGACCAGTTTGGGCGAAATAATTCACATGGCGCAGTCATTGGTGGGAAATGTCTTGTCCAGTTCGGACATGATCCCGCCAATGGCTGAAGACCCTTCAATCAGCTGAACATGGTAACCTGAATTGGCCAGGTCCAGGGCCGATTGCATGCCGGCGATGCCGCCACCGACGACCATTACCGATCCTGACTTCTGTTGAGACTGGGTATTGCTCATGTTTAGGATTCCTTTCTGAATAGTTAAATCCGTGCCGCATTCAGGATTTGGGGGAGCTTGCTTTCCCAACCCACGGTTGAAATCAAAACACCGGCCATTCCCATTGCTTTAACCTGTTTCAGGGTATCGGCGGCGATTTGAATACATTCCTGAACTTTGTCAGGCGCTTTCTGTATTCTCCGGATAATATCTTGCGGGATGGAAACCCCTCTTATATTACGATCAATATAGCGGGCCATACCGGCGGATTTTAGTAGGAGGATGGTCGGCAGCACGGCAATCTTTTTGGTGTCCACCCGCTTTAGGAACTGTTCAAAACGTCTCAGATCAAAAACCGGATTGGTGACGACATAATCAACACCGTTGGCCAGCATCTTTTCCAGATGCTCCATTTCAATATCCAGCAGGTTTCCTGCTGCGCCGGCGTCAATGGTGGACCCAATGGAAAAGGATGGTGTGCCTTTAAGTTCTACACCCGCCAGGTCTTTTCCGTGTTTCAGGGTCTGCAGGGTTTCAATCAGTTCTATCAAATTCAGGTCGTTGACGGTCCTTGACTGAGGGTGGTCCCCGAAACGGGTTTCGACGCCGTTGACCGCCATGATGTTTTTGACGCCCAGGGCTGCAGCGGACAGGATGTCTGCCTGCAGGGCAAGGCGGTTACGGTCCCGGCAGCAGACCTGAAGTACGGACTCAATCCCCTCCCTTTCCAGACAAGCACAGCCCCCGAGTGAACTGGCCTTCAGGACCGCATTGGCCATTTCCGGTACCACCAAAGCATCCACTCGACCTTTGACAAGGTTGGCATCCTTGACAAAGGGATCGAAAACAGCACCCTTGGGTGGCTCGAATTCTCCCAGAACGATGAATTTTCCAGCAACAATTTTTTCCTTTAACGGCATGGTCCGAACCTCCAAGTTAATGAGATAACCCGTTAACAGCGTTGGCAATGGCCATTACGAGATCTTCGATTCCAAAGGATTTGATATGGTAATAAAAAATCTGGTATTTACGGATTTCGCTCTCCAGTTCAGGGGTGTTTTTTTCCGCACAAACGATGATGGGCAGGTTTTTCTCCATCCCCTTTATAACGGAGATAAATCCGCAGTCCTCTGCCAGCAGGGCCGCATCCAAGACCAGTGAATCAATCCTGTTTTCCTGCAGGGTCAGCAAAACGTCCTTCAAATTATCGGCCTTTAGCAATTCAAACCCATGCTCAGCGGCAAAAACCTCCAGCGCTTTGGGGGTGTTTCCGGCCTGTTCTGCAATGAGGATCGTTTTGTTTACGTCCATATCCCTAAATGGTTGTGTTACCGTTGGATGCGGTTGACGGAACCCCATATCAGGATTTATGAAAGCGGTTCCGCCTTTGAGTTTCCCTTACANAGCAAATACCGTGCCTGTTTTTGTTTCGTCGAAAGTTTGCAATGGAAATCAATGGGTTGGTATAGATGGAAGGTCATCCCTCAAATTCGGAGTTTTTGGGGCATTTTGTCGCATTCACTATGAGGCTGGTGATGTAACTATTTAATATAGTGAAAAAAGTATTTGAAAGGGTAAGAATGTCCCAAAAGGGGCAAAATTACCCATTTGCGAAATCCGGGGTAGGCCGATGGATACCTTTTACAACCGTCTCAAGTTAAAGTGCCGGGAAATGCGCACGGCAAACAGCCTTAAAATCCCATTCCCACAATCCTCATGTCACAAATCCAGGTCATCCAGGGGGCTTTCCACGCCGTGGGCACCACGCTCGACGACATGGGTGTAGATCATGGTGGTGGAAACATCCGAATGGCCCAGCAGGGTCTGAATAGTACGGATGTCCGTTCCCCGCTCTAAAAGGTGGGTGGCGAAACTGTGAAGGTGTGGGACGATACGCGTTTGTGAATACCCACCCTTCCGGCCGCCGCCTTGATGGCTTTGTTGATGACCGACGGATCGATGTGATGGCGTCGGATGACGCCGCTTTCTGGCGCGGAAGGCATCGATCCGGCCGTCGAGAGGCTGTTTAAGAACCTTTTTGTACAGAAAAACCAGGGCGTTCATGGCCTGGTTCTGCGTTGAAGGAGCCACATTCCTTTCTACCGCAAGGTGTGTGAGATAGGCTTCGATTTTGGCTTCGCCGCCTTCAAGGTCCTCGCGGGAGGTCATGCCGTGAAATCGCACAAACCGTTTTATCCAATCGGCGTAAGACCTTTCGGTGTGAATGGAGTAGTGCTCCCGGCGCATGACCGCATGAACTTCACTCATGAGTTTCTGATTTTTTGTTGACATTCCACGTCCGCTTCCATATTCTTTTTTTCAGAATAGCGAATCATTGGTATGAGATTTTAACTGAGCATTGGCCCTCCAAGCCCTGATAACAGAAAAAAGAAGTATTATTAAGGCAAACTTGCCTGATAGCAAGTTATCAGGGCATTAATGCCTTTATAATATCGCTGTTTTGGACTTATCAGATCAAATTGACCTGATAATCAATGTTGGAAAGAAAGAGGAGAGAAAAAGATGATCTGGGATACTAGAAAATGGTTTTTTCTTGGGGTTGGTTTGACAGCCTGTATCCTTTCTGGCTGCGGAACAAAAAACTACTACAACCCGAATTATCCCTCTACTCAACAACAATACTATTTTAACAGAGACAAAGCTAAATGCGCTAATTACGCCCAAGGAATTGCGCCAATGCCGCAGATAAGCTACATCGACAACGGGCCAAAAAATACTTATAGCACGTTCAACTTTTCAGACGGTAAACGCAACTATACTGGAAGTTATAACTCGTACACCTACTCTACTGATTATACGGCTTCATTTGTGAACGGAATCAACATAGGGAATGCTTTAGCCACCCCATTCCGGCAGGAAAATATTTCGAACAACTGCTTAGCTGCGCTGGGCTGGTACAAGATAAAACACAAGTATGACCTGCCTCCGCCAGAAGGAAACGAAAACCTGAAAATCATCGTTAATAATCTGGCTCAGAATGGGTTCGTAAACACAAGATATGTCAACGGCGTCTATTATATGATTCGAAGCATAATGAACGAAGGCGACACTATCGAGATGATTATCGCGGATATCCATCAAAACGGAAAGACAGTAGCTGGCAAGACCTATATGTATGGCATCGGAAGCTGGGTCGTCAAGGATAAGAAGGTTGTTTATATCAGTGAATATTCTGCGTATGATATCACCAATAAAAGGGTGCTGCATGAAACCACCAAAACAAAGACTTTTCAAGTGCAGGATGGATCTATGCTGCACATATACATGCTAGATTACGATCTGAACTGAGAGCGAATACTTTCCAACCAAACGCTTCACCGGACCCCTAGACGCAGAGGGGTAAGGCGATATCCGTGCAGGGGACCGGTGAGCTTGTCGTTATCATTTCGCAATAATATGATAATATGAGAAAATTTAGTTTTTTATACCCTAAAGTCGCTCAGCTAATTAACGGAATGCCTTTACGCAAAGAGACATTTTTGTTCGATAGTCTGTCAAATATTGACTATCCGTTTTGGATTGAGCTTGAGTATTTCCTTTCAATCAGTGAACGGCTTGGCAATATTGATGAAATTATTAGGAAGCTCTTCTCTGAAGCGCCTCTGTCGCTTGACATCGATAAAGCTTGGGAAAAACAGCGAGACTTTAGGTCTGCGCAATTCGAGGTTACATCCATATCCATGATAGAGCAATACTTTCACGGGAAGGTAGCACTTATCCCTGAAAATCGTTTTCCCACGCCTGACTTTTGGATAGACCTAATTCAAGGCAGTTTCACGGTTGAGGCGAAAGCGCAAAGCGGACAGCAACACGGCGATAAGCATCCCAGGCTCCGTGGGCCGATTCTGTTTAACCCCAAAGAGGAGGCTGATCTTCGGTCTTGGCTATTTGAAGAGAGAATTAGTTCGCGTAATGGAAAGCCTATGAAACCACAGATTCTCGCAGCAGAGAGGAAAGGGGCAGATATTCTCATCTGTCAAACCGACTGTGTAAAAACGCGAGATGACCTTCTGACTCAAGTATCCATTCTATGCCCTGAGAGCCACCTTACGAATCGAATCAGCTTGCAATCTGCCAACCAAAAACCGATGGATGTGGCTTTCTTTCACGCTACATACCCTTCCACGCAATCGCTAACAAAGTTGAAGGAAATTTGGCTTTGCAACCTATCCAAAAGTAGTTACGGACTCGCAGTTTTGTCAAGAGGAAATGCTGACATATTGAGTAATCATTTAGAATACAGAGGGAAACATCGACATTGATTAGGACGTCCAAGAAACACCGCATGCCTTATGCCTTTCTTAACGGGTTGTTATCATGGCGGATGTGCCTCCTACCTCCGCATTCTTTTTGAGGATTTCAAGAACTAAGGAGCTGCTCAAACAGTATGAATCTGAGACAGGCGTACAAGACACTTGAAATTCCCGAGAGCGCTACATTGTCAATGGCAAAAGAAGCCTACCGAGATCTTACACAGATTTGGCACCCAGATCGCCACACGCAAAACGACCGGCTTCAAAAAAGGGCAGCTGAAAAGATGAAAGAATTGAATGCGGCCTATGAATGCATTCGCCTGCATTTCGATTCAACTAAAGCTGCCGTTTATACTGATAGGTCATCAGACACTGACCGTTTCTCAGAAACCATAGTAGTTTGTACCGAGTGCAGAACAAAGAACAGGTTTAAAAGCTTCAATGATAAAGCAAGAGCCAGGTGCGGCATGTGCGGGGCTCATCTTTTCTGGGAACACAATAAAACTGAAGATAAATCGGGCTACGTTCTCTGTGGTGACGGGGCTTGTATTGGTATTATTTCTGATGCGACAGGACGATGCAACGAATGTGGAAGAACTTTAGCTCAAGGTGCCGCAGCAGAAAAGGAACGTATAAAAGCAAAGAATCAAAAACAAAATGATGAAAAACTATCGTTACGACGTAGGAAAAAGATAACCTACGGCTTGGTTCTCGGAAGCATTATTTTCAGCCTCCTTTACCTCTTAAACAGTTCTCCATCTTTGACATCTGGCCTTAAGGCGGCACCTTCAACTAATGGATCAAGGTCGAAAGGGCCGACCAACCTCGCGCCAGCTAACCCGAATCGATTAAGAACAGGAGCCAACGTTTTCTCTGCTGGCATAAGCTTGGGACACTCAGAAATCACAATTGAAAATGGTACAGACTTGGATGCTGTGGTAAGAGCATTACGCAATGCGAATGGCACCTACCAAAACATCCGGAGTTTTTACGTCCGCGCTCATGATAGATTCGTCACTAAACGCATTCCACCAGGAGAATATATTTTGAAGGTTGCTTTTGGGAAAGATTGGAATTCGGAGAAAAAGAGGTTCAGCTACAGTAAATACTTTTCAGAAACTCAGTCATTCAAAGTGGAAGAAACCACATGGACAGAAAATACAGTAGATGGCGATGTGTTTCGCACTCGATCATCCAGCCTCTCAATAACCCTACATAAGGTACCCCACGGCAATTTCCATAGCCATGGTATTGATGAGGAAGGTTTTTGGCAATGAAAACAAGGGGCGAAAATCAGATAATCAAACGCTCCACAAACCCTTGGACGCGACGGGGCAAATGGCGATGTTGGTGCAGTGGACTGGTAAACTTGTCATTGGAGCGTAGGAATGATTGCTGCTTTTTCCAAATTTAAAACTCAGTTTATACTATTTTTTACCAAATGCGATGGAGCAAAATGATGAATAAATTTTCAAAATTTATCGTACTTTTTTTTCTATTTATCATATCAGCGTGTGCCCCCAAATACAGCAGAATCAATCCACTCCCAGCTGAAAACCAATCTTCTTTTTTTAAGCAGGGGAGACACGTCGTTGTTTCCAGGGAAGCACATTCAATCGTGACAATGGCCCCTGCTCAAGAAGCGTTTCCAGAAGGAACCCGTCCTTCTTTCATAATAACCGTCAACAATCTTTCAAATAATCCGGTGACCTTTTCAACTGAAAACGTCTTCTTCAATGTAAATGGAAAAGAACTCAAAGTGTTTTCCTATCAGGAATTGGTACAGGAAATTGAGCAACAGAGGCGATCAGCCGCGACAACACAGGCCTTGATTGGCGCATTTGGCGTTCTGGGCGCTTCTATGGATGGAGGAAAAACATACCATTCCGGGACGTATCAAAACCAAAATACGCTCGGCACATATTCTGGGACGTCTTATAGCTCTTTAAGGACTCTACAAGCGCAAACCACCTTCGGGGCCATGACTTCAAACAACATAGCCAAGATAAACAACGCAGCAGAACAGCAATTGATTAGCGTACAGAACACTATCCTAATAAAAGAAACGGTACTGCCAAATGCCTGGTACGGAGGATATGTGAAAACAGGTAGTTTGGAAAATTCCGAATCCCCCAAATCGATAAAGTCAACTGTGAAATTTGGGGGAGATATTCATCACTTTTCTTTCGAGCTGTCAAATGATGGGCAGACAATTCCCAAAACCAAAAGCGCGAGAGGTGAAATCGTTGCGGAGGAAGGTTCTGCAACGTCCAACTTGAAAAAGAAGCAAGAGGTCACCAGTAACACGAGTGAACAAGAAAAAAGATGGGCAGAAAACTTCGAAAGCCGGAAGAAAGAAGCAGAAAAGGGAGATCCGGATGCCCAATTTCAATTGTCTACGAATTATTCAAGTGGAACCGGGGTCGCTAAAAACGATAATGAAGCTCTTAAATGGATGCGAAAGGCAGCGGAACAAGGCCACATGGCTGCCCAATTTCAGTTGGGGCAAATGTATTCAAAAGGGGAGGGTGTTCCTAAAAATTTGCCGGAAGCCATTAAGTGGTTCGAAAAAGCAGCCGAGCAGGGAGTTGTCCTGGCGCAGGTGAGGCTAGGAACCATGTATGAGCGAGGCGAAGGTGTCGAAAAAGACTATGAACTAGCTGCGAAATGGTTCAAAAAAGTCGAAGAGCAGCATCCTCAATATGCAGCCTCTTATGGTTTTACGACTGGTGATCTCTTCGATAGTATAGGCGACAAGTATTACACCGGTGATGGCGAGCCTCTGAACTTCCAAAAGGCAAAGTACTGGTATGAAAGAGCGGCGGCACATAACTCTGTGAAAGCTTTAGCTTCCTTAGGCTCGCTATATTTGTTTGGAAGAGGCGTTGAGAAAAACCTTGCAAAGGCAATATGTTGGTACGAAAAGGCAGCAGAAAGAGGGTATGCACACGGCTACGTCGTTCTCGGCCTGATGTATTTTAATGGAACAGATGCTGAGAAAAACCTTGCAAAGGCAAAGGCTTGGTTTGAAAAAGCAGCAGAAAAGGGGTCTCCTGACGGATATTTTTTCCTCGGTCTGATGTATTACGATGGGCTTTCGGTTCAAAAAGATTACCGACGTGCTGCAAATTTGTTTGAAAAGGCTGCTGACAAGGGAGTCGTAGGCGCCCAAAACATGCTTGGTCGGATGTACATGGAAGGTAAAGGGGTTAAAGTAGATTACGGCAGGTCTCTAAAATTATTCCATTTGGCGGCCACAAATAGATTTGACGAGAAGGAATCTATTTTCGCCCAAATAATGTTGGGAAAAATTTATGCTAAAGGTCTCGGTGTTCCGAAAAATTATAGCGAGGCCCGAAAATGGTACAGATTAGCTGCAGAAAAAGATGATTTAACTGCGATAGCGTCGCTCGTGAAATTGCTTGAGGATCAAGCTTTTCCAGGATGGAAATGCGTTTCGTGCAACACCACAATTGGTGATTTTCTCATAAATCCTAAAAAAATTAGAAAGGATGGAAGGTACACTTGGTTTTGGTCGCTCTATATCCCTTACAAAAATACAGAAAATCCTGAAGTTATATACATGAAGAGTTATAATGTCGCCGACTGTGCAAAAGGAACAAGAGGGTTAGCTGCTTATTATGAATATGCATCTGATGATAGATTACTCAAATCATATTCTATTGATCCTTCTGAAATAAAGATGGAACCAGCAATTCCTGGAACAATTGGCGATACGGTGCTTTCATACATTTGCTCACATAGCAGGAATAAATCTGGCGAAAACAGAAAAGTCGAGAGCAAGAAGATATCGTTTGGCACCGGTTGGCCTTCAGCCGCAGGTCTCGTTGTCACTAATAATCACGTTGTTTCTGGTCACGACAACATTTCCTTGATCCGAACGGATGGAAAGCGCATTGCAGCAACAGTAATTCTCAGGGACGAATCTAATGATTTAGCCCTGCTTCAACCAAAGGATTTGAAATTTCTGCCACAGGCTTTGCCCCTTTCTGCAAGTGCCGCAAGGACTGGCGCTTCGGTCCTAACCATGGGGTATCCCCATCCGGATATTATGGGTTCTAAGCCAAAATTAACGGAAGGCATTGTAAGCGCAACATCTGGTGCTGGAGATGATCCTCGCGTTTTGCAAATTAGCGTCCCTGTCCAAGCTGGCAACAGTGGTGGCCCTCTCCTCAATATGAAAGGAGAGGTTGTAGGAGTTGTCATGGGAAAACTTAATGCCGTAAAAATGTTCAAATGGACCGGAGATCTTCCACAAAATGTCAATTATGCAATCAAGATCCCATACCTCAGAGATTTGCTGTCTTCGGCACCCACCAGGCGCGTTATCAAAGAAGTGAATATGAACAATTCAAAGACAATTGAGGATATCGCTTCAAAAATCAGAGATTCCATTCTGCTTGTGGTGGCAGAATGAGTTCAAAACCATGAGCGGCTTTATTGCGATTAGCTTTGGTAGAAAATTCATCTATACAAGCAAGCATTTTTGCCCAACCAAACGCTCCACCGGACCCCTGGACGCGACGGGGTAAATGGCGACTTTGGGTGCAGGGGGCCGGTGAGCTTGTCGTAGTGCAGGAGGCGATAATGGATGGGCTACAAGTAATGCCACGACTAGACAAAATGGCGATATCTGTTTCCTCTTTCGATGATATCGAAGCGGAAAGGCAATTCTGGTTCTCCAAAGGTGTGCTGGAAAGACTGAATGCAATCGAACT
>JGI10211J34971_10001022_pt1 | contig 23421 bp, 20 predicted proteins | sample Etolagsediment_FD_34971 | JGI IMG/M metagenome (IMG submission 34971)
TATGGGCATCTGCGGCCTGGACGGCCGCAGCAGAGCCCCCAGGGATGGGTTTATGGCGTCCCATATAATCGACACGAAACAACTCCGGGTTGCAAAGTTGAGTTTCGATGGTAATCAGGTAAGCATATGTGATTGAATTAGGAAAACAACCAGTCAGTTCCCTGCAAATCGAAAAACCGAGCAACAGAAGCGACAATACCAGCAGGTGTCAAAAAGAGTCTGCCAGGTAACATGCTGCATGGTTGGCTTACCAGAACAAGAAGTCACGAATTCTCCGTAATTGTAATTTTAATCAGCAGTATTTGGGTCTGTTCCAACAACCTCAGTAGCTGTGCTCTCATCTTTTCCTTCCAGATGTAGTCCGCTCTTAATATGTATATCCCGCTGGGGAAAAGGAATTTCAATACCATGCTCCCGAAAAGACTTGTCTATTGCAAAATGCATATCGCTACGAACATCAATACGTTTGTCAACATCCTTCAGGTGACAGAACAACTCGAAGTCCAGAGATGACTCACCAAAAGCCTGAAAGCGGACAACCGGATGGGGCGCTGTACCGTTGGTAATCACTTCAGGGTGTGCTTCTGCCACTTCAAGAAGCAGTCTTTTTACTAACCCGGTATCACTGCCGTAGGCGACTCCCACGGCCACCTTTACCCGACCCCGTATATCCTGAAGCATCATATTGGTGACCTGGCTGGAAATCAACTCCGAGTTGGGTACAATAACATCGGATCTGTCAAAGGTCTGAATGATGGTGGAGCGGACACTGATTTTCTTCACATAGCCTTCTGTGCTGCCAACAACAACCCAGTCCCCCCGCTTTATCGGCCGCTCAAAGAGCAGGATCAGACCGGAAACAAGATTGTTAACAATGTTCTGGAGCCCGAAACCTATACCAACAGACAAAGCACCTGCAACTATGGCCAGTCCCGAGAAATTAATACCAGCAGTGCTAAGTCCCAGAAGAATAACAAGACTGTAGCCCACATAACCAAGCACCGTGGAAAGGGCATCCTGTACACTTGGAGCCAGCTCCGATTCAGCCAGCCATTTACGGATAATTTTATCCTTAGCAAGGGAGACAACATTCCAGCCGAGAGCTAAAATAAAAAAACCGATACCAACCCGGGACGGAACAATTGTTACAGTACCAACGCTGAATCCTTCAACCAGCCAATCATAAAACGTTGAAGCATAAATCCTGGAGAGTCCCCACAAGCGAAGAATGCAATAAAAAAAGACAACAACCAGTGATAATTTGAGCAGACTGCCCGTCCAGATTAATCCCTTAAAGACCTGACTCGTCTCAATTCCAAGCCTTTTTCTAAGAGTCTGCTGCCAGAGATACCTGCCCCTTCCAAACCCGCCGACTATTTCACTGATTGCAAACATGCAAAGACTCAACAGAAAAAGAAGGACTATGGTACCAGAAGTACCTGCCAGGATATGGCTGGCCAGTATTCGATAGCCACTGAGCTCGGCAAGTATGACACCGCCAAGCACAAAAACAAGAAATATACGAACAGTTCTTCTCTGCACTTTAAAGCGTGAAAAGCTGCAGAATAGCCAGAAAACCCAGAGCAGAATCCCATACCAGAGCATCACGACCAGGGCACGGACAAGAAGAAAAACAGTATCTGGAAGAACAGTGCTGAGCGGACTTGTAAAAACAAAAAACAACAGTCCGGAAAAAATGGCAAACAGCTGAAAGCGAATTGTTTTCACTATGGAAAAATTCACTACAGAACCATTATCCTGCTCTCCGGCAAGTACTTTCCCGTAGAATTTCCCAAAACCTGAGAGGATTAAAACAAGTATAATACTGTTCACAGCAGCTGGCAGGCAGGAAGGGGGTTGCAGATCTTTTAATATAAAGTGCAGCGACAATGATACTCCTCCAAGAACCCCGAGGAGCTGAAATGTTTTTTTCCGCTGACTGAGCATACGTAGAAAATCAAAATAGAACCCTTTTTGTTCTATCTGGCTGGCTTGTTGGAAAAGCAGAGAATCAATCCGACTGCCCAGGAACAGTCCCATTCCGGCAAAGAGGAAAACGAGCAAAAAGTGGTATGGTTTGAGGGAAGAAAAGGCAGCACCTGATAACAGGAAAGTGGTAACTGCTGATGGCCAGTGCTCCAAATTAAGCTCCGGCCGCCTGACTAATTCAAAAAATCCTGGTCCCTGGGAAAAAAGATCCCTGGTGAAAACCTCTCGCTTAATATCATTAAGCTTCTGATCCAGATCTGTTGCTCTGAGTGTCAACAAACGACACTGAGCAAGACGAACCTCAGCCTGATTTTTCTGGGTCTGCAGGCCAGCTCTCTCCCTGGTGATCTCCCTAGACTCACCGGTCACTTTTTCACCAAGAGCAGCAAGAGTCGTATCTATTTGTTCCAGTTCCTGCCCAACTGCATGCACACAATTTTTTCCCTGAGCTAAATATCCCTGCACCTGAAGTACCAGGACATCAACCTGGGCCAGTGACGTATCCTCCAGATTGATCTGAGAAATCTTCGTAATTTCCTGCTGAGCTGCAGTAAACATATCGTCTTCCTGATCCGCGGAACGAAGGAAAGAGGGATGTATACAGAGGAAAACGAAGACGAGAAGAGCCGAAATCAACGAATATTTCATGAACGGTCACTGTGAATATTAATAGAGAATGTTTCTGAAACAGTATAACTTAGGTACATGACAATAGCAAAAAATCATGTTACCCATGCACGTGGCAGGGTCGGGATGGCCACAACGATCTTTGTCGTCGAACAGAGGGTATTCCCAAAATATACATTTCACCTGAAACTCTGCCCCGTACCCCCGAACAGGAGAGACAATGGCGTTTCCAACTTTCTCTGACCTCTTGTCCATTTCCGATCCTGAAGTACTACTGACAGGCTTGGCTGTTTTCACTGCACGTATCTTCGATGTTTCCATTGGTACCGTACGCACCATTGTAACTGTTCAGGGACGTACCATACTCTCTTTCTTTCTGGCAGTCTTTGAGGTGACCATCTGGATAACAGTTGTCAGTGCCGTAATCCTTAAGATGACCGAAATGCCCATACTTATTATTTTCTACTCCCTTGGGTACGCCATGGGAAATGTGGTGGGTATCCTGGTGGAAAGGAGACTTGCTTTTGGTATGATCATCCTCAAGGTTTTCAGTTCCTACCATGGCCAGAGAATGGCACAGACATTTCGTGAGATGGGCCAGCCAGTAACAATTTTCCATGGTGAGGGAATGAAAGGGCCGGTTGTAGAACTTTATCTGGCCTGTAGAAGGCGGGATCTCAGGTGGATGATTGCCAAAGTCTATGAGATAGACAGTGATGCCTTCTATGTTGTTGAGCAGGCAAAAGATGTCAGCAAAGTGTTGAAACCGGTATACTCTCCATTGGGCGGATGGCGGCATCGGAACAACAGAAAATAACAGACGGGGAATAGTCCTGATACAGGGAAGATATCTTTATTTTTGAAATAAAGGCATAAAACGAGCGATGAAATGTAACGTTTAGGAAGGCACCCGATGGTTACGATTGGAAGATCAACTCTCCGATTACTTCGGGTTACAATTCACCCCAATTCCAAACCAGATAAAAAATGAAAAGTGATGGCAGGCATCGACTTTTGACAGACTTAAATAATTTCATACATGATGTAGCAGTAATCCACGTTTTTCATCAAGCACTTGTCTGACAATTCTGGCCAAGGTTGATCTATCAACGGGTTTCTTTGCATATTTTTTAATGCCAATTGCCAGGACACTTTCTTCTGAAGCGACAGTACTGTGGCCAGTGCAGAGGATAATTGGCATGGTCGGCTTTATTTTCAAAACTTCCTGGGCCAATTCTATCCCGGACAGACCGGGCATGGTCTGATCTGTGATTAACAGGTCAAATTGCTCTGGTTGCAAGTAGATTTTTTCAAATGCCTTTTCACTGCTTGTTGTTGCTGTTACGGTATATCCAAGACCTTCCAATGCTAATTTTTGCAGATTGACGATGCTGCCTTCATCATCAACTATCAAGATATGCTCACTCCCTGAAGGAAGAAGGGCTTCTTTCGTTTTTTCTTGAATTGAAACAACATTTTCCAAAACTGGGAAATGGACATGGAAAGTACTTCCTTTTCCTGGCTCGCTCTCTACCTGAATAAACCCTTTATAATCTTTAACAATCCCATGAATAACTGCTAATCCGAGACCTGTCCCTTTGCCGACCCTTTTGGTGGTAAAGTAGGGTTCAAAAATTCGCTCAATTGTTTTCTTGTCCATACCGTGACCGGTATCACTAACTGACAGTACAATAAAAGGGCCTGGAGAGACACCGCTTTCGCTTATGTCTTCTGCTTGTATATCTTTACGGCATAAGCTGACAGACAAAGTCCCTTTTTCCTTTTCCATGGCATGGAAAGCATTGGTACAGAGGTTCACCACTATTTGATGGAGAGTTGTCGGGTCTGCCAGAATTGATCCACAGTCAGTAGCAATTTTTTCATTGATGGAAAGAGTTGTCGGCAGTGATGCACGCAGCATTTTAAATGCTTCTTTGACAATCAAATGAGGCATCACGGGTTGCAGGGCGCGCTCTGTTGTCCGACTGAAGGAGAGAATCTGCTTTACAAGTTCTGTTGCCCGTTTTCCGGCCGTCAGGACTTCATCAATATCTTTTGCTGCATTGCTATCATTTGGTATATCGAGCCTTGCCAATTCTGCATAACCGATAATTGCAGAAAGAATATTGTTGAAATCATGGGCAACACCACCAGCCAGAGTGCCGATTGCCTCCATTTTGTGGGCCTGAAAAAGTTCTTCCTCCAGTTTTTTCTGTTCAGTGATGTCTCTGGCAACGTGGACAACATATCGCACTTCATTGTTTTTACTAAGAAGAGGGGCGGATGATACCTGAAAAATTTTCCCCAGCCCTTTATGTTCGATTATTTCCGAATGGTTATTAATATTTTCAATTACATTAATACCAGAACATCCCGGACAGGGCTGCACACTTCCTCGGAAAATTTCACAACATTTTTTGCCTTCAAGCTCTCCCGGCTTTGCCTCAAAAAAATCATATGCTGCCTTATTGGCCCGGACTATCCGCATATTTTTGTCCTGAATAGTAACAATATCAGCCATAGCATTAAATGTCTTTTCCCACTCTTCCTGAGCCTCGAGGGCACGATTTTCAGCCTTCTTGCGTTCGTTAACCTCTGTGCTTAACTCGCTCACGGTCACTTGTAATTTATTTTTGGCCTTTACAAGGCGCCCCACAAGATTATTGAAGCTGACATAAAGGATGGAGAGACACAGAACTGTCAGCAAAAGAACAAGCGCTGACATTTGAAAAATATAGCTGTCTTTTTGCTGAACCAGATTCGTGATATCTTGTAAAATTGTAATGCCGCCAAGTACTTCATTATGATAATTTGTAAAAATGGGCTGAGAATGAAGAATATAAACTTTATTGCCCAACGTAATTTGATTGATGGGGATATTGAAATCAATTTTTGAAGGCAGGCTTTTGTATAAAGGATCGCCATGGGTATTCAAAAGAAATGCCCCAAACTTTCTCATTTTAAAGTGCCCCGATTCATGATCAACCTTCTGCCACACTCTGTCGAGAAAATATGAAGCAGCCTTGCCAGAGAGATCAATTTCAGCAACCTCCAGTAACTGGTGAACTTTGATTCCAAACTCCATAACACCCACAAAGGCACCTTCAAAAAAGACAGGCTGGGCTATTCTGAAAAATGCGCCATGCCTGCCAATTTCATAACCGGAAAGCTGTTTATGAATCTTGTTAACACTATCAATAATTGGTCGAACAGTCTGCAGATTATCACCGAAAAAACCTGGATTATGCATGCGCAGAAATGTTGTGCCATCTGGTAGATGAAAATGCATCACACTGAAATGAATATTTTCTTTTGTAAGGGCGTCATATATTGGAAGAGTCGAGTTGTATAATTGTTCACGATTACGGTTAGCAAAAGCAGTAACCATTTGAGGATTAAGTTGTAATAGGTTTTCAATCCGTAAAAGATAGGGCCCAAAAGAATATTTTTCTAAAATGCCGATACGAGTCTGAAAATTTACTTCTTCTTCCTCAATGACTCGCTTCAATGAAACATTATGAAGGGCAATACCATGATACAAAGAAATACCGGCAAGAATAATGATTGAAAGCGCAACTGTGATAATAGCTTTGTTTTTATCACTCATCTATCTCTCGCTGTGTTGACGGTTTCAAACATCAGAAGCTACTTGCTGATATGGTTCGAATTGAGGGTTGTTTTTTTTACCTGTATGCAAAGGCATCTTTAACCCAATGCTCTTCCCTCATTTCTTATGTTTTCGCACAAATAAAAAAAAGAGTCAATGAACCCCAAGATTAGCACATCCGCCCTCATCAGGAACAAGGGGCGTAATTAATCGGAAAGGGGTTGCGAGCAGTTAAGATGCTTGCTGATTTTTCCTGTCAAATATTTTCACCATACAGAGCACGACAATAGGTATCGAGAGAATAAGACAGAGAACAGCGGCTGTTGCTGAGGCATAGGACAGGACAGCCTTAGCTAGAACGGGCAGCAATTGAAGCGAGTAAAAGGAATCAGGCGGATGTGTCCTTATTTCCCAGACAGCGAAAATCATAGCCACTGGGGTTTTGGAAAACTCGCAAACCAAACTCGGGGATCGCGGCCAGCAGGTGATCAAAGATATCCGCCTGGATCGCTTCGTAGTTGGCCCAGGCTTGATCTTTTGAAAAGACGTAAATTTCGAGAGGGAGGCCGTGCTCAGTCGGAGCAAGTTGTCGGACCAGAAATGTCATCTCTTGATGGAGTTTTGTATTATTTCTGAGGTATGCAATAACGTAGGCACGGAAAATTCCGACGTTGGTCTGGCGACGGCCACTGATAGTAAGGTTTTGATCGTAGTTATGGTGCAGGTTGTATTCCTCAATTTCCTGTTGTTTACTCCTTATGTAATCGGCTATCAGGGGAAAATTGGAGAGTTTGTCCAGCATCTGCTCATCACAGAAGCGGATCGAATGAATATCTATGTTCAATGCCCGTTTTATTCGTCTGCCACCCGATTCGGACATTCCTCGCCAATTTTTAAAAGAGTTGGAGACAAGGGCATAGGTGGGGATGGTTGAAATGGTTTTGTCCCAGTTCTGGACCCGAATAGAATGGATGGAGATATCAACAACATCACCGTCGGCACCATATTGCGGTATCTCTACCCAATCCCCGAGACGTACCATGTCTGTGGAATTAATCTGGATTGAAGCGACAAAACCGAGAATCGAGTCTTTGAAAACCAACATGGTTACGGCAGTCAGACCACCGAGAACGGAGAGAATCCCCCAGGGAGATTTCCCTGTAAAAATGGAGATAAGAAAAATTGTCCCGAGGACGTAGGTGAGTATTTTGCCAGCATCGATGTAACTACGAAGGCTGGCCCCCTTATTCTTTCTAACTATTCGATGAATATCATTAGCTGAAGAGAGCAAAGCAGTTAGGCTGAGGACTGAAACAATGACAAAGCTGGCGGTTATCAGTCGTTTTGCAGGAAGATAAATTGTAGCCCCCGTATCAAGAAACATATCGATTGCCAGGGAAAAAACGGTCACCGGAACGAACCAACTGATTTTGCTGAGCAATTTATTTTTAGCCAAAGGATCATCCCATCTGTAATTATTCGATTGGATCCAGTTGGTAAGGAACTTTAACAGGGTTTTGCGGACAATCAGGGTTGTCATAATTGCTGTCAGGATTACAGCAAAAGCTATCAGCACGTAAGCCAGCAGTTCTACCGTTGTGGATGACAGCTTGAGATTTTGGAAAAGAGAGGTGAGCCAATTATTTTTCATAGAAAAACATCCTTCCTGTATGGATCAAAGTTTTGATTCTGCTTGCGACTCTTGTGTGTTTTCCAAAATAACACATTGTATTTCAGACAGATACCAACAAAAACCCATCATCCTGGCCAGTTGGAATCGTAATGCGATCAAAAAAAGAGGACTGAACATAAATAAAGATTTTGCTCAATTATCTTTTAAGTTTCAAGATATTTATGGATTAAGATCATATTTCGATAATCTCTGGGATCGAGCAATGTCCTTCCTGGGTCACTCATTTTTTTGATAACTGAGCTCTGCTAATAGATGCAACGCACCTTTTCATCTCTTCCCAGGAACCTTTTATTCACTTGCTCCACTAAGGCTTATGTTGTAAAATAATTTTTACTGATTTCACTTGAAATTCGAGCGGATTGCAACCTTTAAACTCCTGCAGCCAAAACCATTTGGCGATGGAGAAAATCAAGGGGCACCCGATTCTTAGTACCTCACCTACCTGCTCCCACACAAAAAAACGTATGAACAACTCTCTGGATCTCTGGAAACTCCTGGCCGGCCTGGCCATTTTTCTCTACGGCATGTTCCTTATGGAAGACTCCATTAAGAACATGTCCGGCAAAGCCTTCCGCAGAATAATCAGGAAATACACCGATGGCCGTCTCCGCTCCGTAGCCAGCGGTGCCCTGATTACCGCCATCCTCCAGAGCAGTGCAGCGGTATCCCTCATGGTTCTGGCCTTTGTCGGAGCCGAAGTGATGACGATGGCCAACGGTATCGGGGTGATAATGGGGTCAAATATAGGCACCACCTTCACGGCCTGGCTTGTTGCCGTCTTCGGCTTCAAGCTCAAGATCGAGACCTTTGCCCTTCCTCTTATTGCCGTAGGGGGAATAATCCTCATCGGCTTCGGCCCCAGATCCCGAGTTTTCCAGGCCAGCCGTCTTCTCATGGGGTTTGGTTTTCTTTTTCTTGGTCTGGACTTCATGAAAACCAGCGTTGAAAACTTTGCCCAGCATCTTGATATCCAAAGTATTTCCGCCTACGGCCTGTGGCTTTACGCCATCGTCGGCATACTGATCACAGCTCTCATGCAATCAAGCTCTGTCAGTATTGCCATTGTCCTTACTGCCCTGAACAGCAGCCTGATCACATTTCCAATGGCCGCAGCCATGGTTATCGGAGCCAATGTCGGTAGCACCGTCACGGTTTTACTCGGGGCCATCGGCGGAACCCAGTCAAAAAAAAGGGTAAGTGTCAGTCATCTCATATTCAATCTCGTGACTGGTACCGTAGCCTTTACTGCCATCCAGCCCCTTTCCTGGATGGTCAGCCATTTTATCAATACTACGACCAACAGCGTCATGGCACTGGCCCTCTTTCACACGCTGTTCAATGTCATTGGTGTCCTGCTCTTCTTCCCCTTTATCGGCATACTGGCCCGCTATCTGGTCAAAGTGTTCCCCGATCGCAAGGAAGTACTCACCGTTTTTCTGCGAAATACCTCCACTGAAATGCCGGATGCAGCTATTTCCTCTTTGCGCCAGGAGATTCTCCACCTTTTTGAGGAATGCCAGCTCTACAATCTCCGCTCCTTCCGGATTGACGAAAAGCTGGTTTTCGATCACTCCCTGCCCTTTGAGAAAAATGCCATCAAACGATTCAGCCTTGAGGATCAGTACGACAACATCAAGCTCCTCCACGGCGAAATTTTTGAGTTCTACGCCAAGCTGCTCAATGAAAAGCTCGAAGACTCCGAGGCCAAGGAGCTTGAACTGATCATTTACGCCTCTCGTAATATCATGAACTCCATCAAAAACATCAAGGGTGTCCGAAATAATCTTGATGAATTTGACGCCGCTGACAACGACCACCTCAACAGCCAGTACAAAGCGTTCAGACGTCGGCTTATGGAGCTGTATCATGACATCAGTCGCTTTCGACAACTCGAAAACAATCATGAATTATACAGAGGCCTGTTACGCTCCATTGTCCACCTGGAAAAGTCAGACACTCTTTTTATCAAGGAAACCTTAAAACTGACGACCTCCGGCGCAATCAAAGAAATCGATATAGCCTCCCTGCTCATGGTCAACCGTCTCTTCAACCAAGCCTGCCGTCTCCAGATATTTGCCCTAAAAGACCTGCTACTTGCGCAGAAACAGATCCAGGATTTTGACCACGCCCTGGAGATGAAAATTCTCCTGGATGAGGAAACAAGCAGGGAAGAAAAAGAAAGCACATGACAAAACAATAGATTACCATCTTTACTGGCCTCTGAGCACCTCCCAGTAAAGATGGTAGTCGAGTAATCTTTTAGTTCCTCTCTCAGCCCGCTCCTTCCGTAGCCATTTCATGATTCCCATTCCTGATTACCATCGAAACTCAGCTTTGCAACCCGGAGTTGTTCCGTGTCGATTATATGGGACGCCATAAACCCTTCCCTGGGGGCTCCGCTGCGGCCGTCCAGGCCGCAGATGCCCATATAATCAACACGAAACAACTCCCCCTCAGACGGGTAGGCTGAGGATTAGTGGAAACTAGGTTTCCCCTTGATTGGCAACGACCATATCTTTACCTGACGCAGCCCTGGCTGGCTTAACCAGACCTCCAGGTTCCTATTCTGAACAAGAAACCACAATATCTCTCCTCGAATATTTTCACCCCGCCACAACAAGCACGCTATCTATCTGAATTAACAGAACAACAACCGACTAACATCTCTGGCACGATAAGTGCTAATGATTTTTCCGGGTGTACACGAACTCAATACGCCCCGAACAACATTAATCAACATGAGGAAGGACGCATGCATGAAAGGGAACCGGATGAAGTGATGGACTGGTGTGAGTGTAAAAACTGTGGTGCGCATGTTGAAGTAGCCTCTTATCTGAAGCAGGGGAACATGGTCTACTGCAAAGAATGTGAAGAGGCCTATATTATTTACAGTCGCAATCCAACCACGATTCAAGTCCAGAAAGAGCGGCAACTTGGGACACCCTGGTTGGATGGATCTTACTTTATTTAATACAAACACTGGCGGAATAACACCAATCGAAGGAGGAGAGGATGGGGAAAAAAGACAAGAAATATGAAAATGAAGAGATAGTAGATTGCAAAGCCTGCGATGGCGTTATTTCCCTTGGCTTTTACATGGGACGTGGTGATATCGTCTGCTGTGAAGAATGTGACGCTGAATATCTTATTAATTCGCGCAAACCACTGCAACTCGAATTACTCAATGAAGACGATGACGACGATGTTTTCGACACCATAAGTGATTATGACGACGATGTCGATGAGGATGACGACGAAGACTACAACATAGGTGACTATGACTATGACGATGATGACGACTATAACGACGGTCGCTATGATTGATTAGCCAGTGAACCACTGAGAGAAACAACGGGCAGTGCCCAGGGAGTGAGACAGCCACCTCCGGCCGTTTATTTTGGGAAGAGTAAGGGACGGATTGTGTTCCAAGCCCCTTACTTCTTAAACTCTTCCTTCTGCAGGCCGTACTTCTTCATCAGCTTGTGCAGCTGCCTGGTACTGACACCGGCAGCCTCAGCACTCGCGTTGATTTTTCCGCCACACTCGTCAAGTACCTCTTTCAGGTAACAGCGCTCTATCTCTTCAACTCCTCTTCTCCGCACCTCCGCCAGGGGAAGCATGGTGTCCATCTGCACCCTGCTTAGAGGATCTTCGGTAGTGAACAGTTCTGCCGGAAAGCTCTCCGGCACAAGAACCGCTGTCCTTTCCAAAATATAGGCTCGTTCCATGATATTCTCAAGTTCACGGATATTACCTGGCCAGGAGTAGTTGAGAAAGGCCTCTATCACCTGAGGGTGGATATCGAAGATCTCCTTGGTATGAAAACGGTTCAACTGGCCGATAAACATCTCCACCAGCCCAGGAATATCTTCCTTTCTGTGCCTGAGTGGCGGGAGCTCTATGGGAAAAACATTGAGCCGATAGTAGAGATCGTTACGAAATTGTTTTTCCTCACAGAGCTGTTTAAGGTCTTCGTTGGTGGCTGCGATGATACGTACATCTACCTTGGTTTCTGCCTCCCCGCCAATACGCTGAAAAACGCCATCCTGAAGAACCTGCAGGAGCTTGATCTGAGCTGCGGGCGTAAGAGTTCCAATCTCATCAAGAAAAATTGTACCACCATTAGCAACCTCAAATTTACCAAGCTTTCGCTTCACTGCTCCGGTAAAGGCACCTTTTTCGTGGCCAAAGAGTTCACTCTCCAGAAGAGTGTCCGGGATTGCCCCACAGTGGACACTGATAAACTGTTCATCCCTGCGATTACTGTGTTTGTGAATAATCCTGGCCAGCACCCCTTTTCCCGTTCCTGTTTCGCCGGTGAGAAGAACAGTGCTTTTAGTGGGCGCAACGGATCGCACATTGGAAAAGACCTCTCGCATCGCCGCGCACTTTATCTGAACCAGGGGAGCCGCATCCTTGTCCCAGAATTGATCACGCAGATAATCCAGCTCAGACTGGACCTTCTGAGCCTCGCTCATACTAGCGGAAACCAACCTGATTTCATCTGCTATTATGGGATACATAATATAATCACAGGCCCCCAATTTCACGGCAGCCACTGCTTCCCGCAACATTTCCTGGTTAGTCATGACCACAATCTTCAGGCTTGGATAACGCAACCAGAACGGTTGCAGAACGGCTTTGTAGCCACTTGTAACCGCTGACGCACTAAGAATTTCCATGTCAATAAAGAGAAGATCACTGCGGTACTGCTTAACGGTTTCAACAGCCTCCACCAGAGAAGATGCTGTCGAGAGAATGGCATCTTCTCCGCAACTTTCCCGGAAAGTGGTCATGACCTCACGATCTCGACTAATAACCATGATGTTTTCCATAAACCCTGACCCCAGTTTGAGAATTCTCAGTTCTGTTTTTTTCCCGTTTCGGAATTTCAGGTTCCGAGAAATTGTTTTTCCTTCCCCTGACGCTTTCAGCCTAAAAACCTATTCTGCCTTTACACTCTGACACACCTTTTCACAACGAAAAAGAACAACGGATTCCCCTGTATGCCTCAGCACAGCATATTCAATTGAAAAACTGACAGAGCCATATGGCACACTGTTTGCTTAACAAAAAATCAAAAAAACAGTCACTATTACTTTTGGAGAACATGATGAAAACAAAAAGATGTACGGCCTGCGGTGGTGATATTCAGATTTATTATGACAACGAAGTGAGAGATGACGTTTACTGTAACGAATGCGAACGGGAATACAGGATCATATCAATGCATCCGGTGCAGTTGCAGGCACTGGAAACAGACTATGACTACTGTTTTGAGGAAGACGAGTATTAATCCTTGGAAATTCTTCTGAAGAAGACGACTTCGTGAAGATTTTCACACTAAAGGCTACTCAGCTAAATACCAGTTACTTACCACTTCTTGGTATGCGTTGTGTTTGCTGAAACTGACGACTCTTTCCTTCTGGCGAGACTCACCATGCCTCGCTCCTTATTGTAACGACCGGAGAGATGACTCCTTTTTTAATGTTGTATTCAGATAGTGCTCCAGTGATCTGGCAATGAACCTGTGCCCACAGAACATTCTGATATTCTATGGATTTATCCATCAACCAGCACCTCAAATGTTCCCGCCTGGAGACAGATGTCACAGATTTGAGCATGCTTTGTTGCCAAAACAGACATGCTGATGCTCGTTCGTGGCCAAACCAGGGAGACAAAAAAACATGACACGGCTTGAACAGAAAAAAGTAACACTTGCAGGAATACTTGTCCCGGATCAGTGGGCAGAGGATGGTGAGATCACCGGGTTTGCCCTCTGTACTGATGATGAGCGAAAATATGTCCTGAACTGGAATAATAAAAAGAACAATCTCAGTTCGATGCTACACCAGAACATCAAGGTTAGCGGTACGATGACTGGCGAAGCAGAGAAAGAAAGTATAAAAGTTAAAACCTTACAACCTCTCTCTTCTCAAGAAATCGAAGAAAGAGATGCCAGGGGAAAGGCATTTTGTTGCTGATGAAATCCCTACGAAACTGCACGAGGGAACACCAATGCCCACAACCCAGGTTCAAAAGCGCTTATGACTACAGAAAAAAGAATTTTAACCTGCTCTGTGGGTGATGTCATAGTAACCATCAACAGAAAAATGCTGGTATCCGAAGTTATTTCCCAGGGAAAGGAGGCAACAAAAACCAAAGCTGGTGAAAGAGCCTGTGTTTCTGCCTGCCGCATAATGCCTAACGGTCAGGTACTCAGTCGATCACCTCTGTTTATTGACGACTGGTCACACATATAACTTAACAAACAGGACTTTTCAGTTCCGCTTTCCCTGGAAAGATAAATACCTCCTTTCCTACAACCCTCCCTCCCGGCACGTACAGTGCTGCCCCTCACCTCCGACTCAATCTGGCACGTCGCTTGCTACTTATTTCAGTGCTTGTGATGAATTGGTACCAGGGGGTCGTGATCTCCTTATTTTCTCTCCTGGTATCTATTCATTACCCGCATTTATCATTTGCTGCTCAGGGGCCTTAATGCCTGAAATTGAAAACAGAGAATGCTGTATCACTGAGGACGAAAAATATGGCTAGAAGACTGGGTGGTCGTGAGAAACACAAAAGAAAAGGAAACATTGGAGAGACTTCCCGTCGAAAACTCATCACCAGTCGAAAAGTGAAGAGTCTCTCTTCTCTTGAAGATCTCCTTCAGGATTCTGTCCTGCCCTTATCGCAAAGCAAAGGGGCGCAGACAAAGAGGAAAAGAAGAATGATTTCAATAGTGTATGCCCAATCTGCACTTGGGAAATCAGAGTTCCGCGTAATGCCAGGCTCGGTGATTTGATTTTATGTAAAGGCTGTGGTGGCGAGTACGAAATGCATTCGCTCTATCCACTCCGCCTTCACCCTATAAACTTTTATAATGGTTCCGATGAGTACCCCGGCCAAATATAGGTTTCCGTAAGATACTCCCTATTTATTATTATGTATAATCAGACAAATCGGCAAATGAAGACAAGAACAGGAAAAAGGTCCTTTACATATCAATACCGTAGCTGCAGTTTCTGCTGCAGTGCTGACGGGCTTGTCGTTTCTGACTCTCAGCAGCAGGGCGATATTGTCTCCTGTCACGTCTGCGGCGGTCAGTATCTTATTCGGAGTATGGATCCGCTTAAGTTGCAGGCTCTGCCTTCACAGTCGAACAACATGTCCTTTGGCTGATTGGATCATCCCTCTCCCTGGTGTTAAGCTGGAGTAGAGAAAAAGCCGATGGAACATATAAAAGGGCTGTGCTCATAGAGACACCTCCATCAAGCCAACAGACAACGACGATACTTCAACGACTTAATCCATTCACACCTGATACGATGTGTGAAATTAACCCCATCAACTAACGATATACGGGTTAAAAAGTCAGCGTATGTGGTATCTTCACATTCAGTTCCAGCAAATCCATCCACATCCTATCTTTCATATGGGGCCTGATAATGGGAATTCACCTTTGTTAATTCTTTTATGGAGACGTATTTTCTGTTCTCTCTTGTTTCTTATCCTGGCCTTTGATAGCTCCCCCACCCTGGCTGCAGAACCTGATGCACTGCTTTTCTCGGATAAGAAGGAGGAAAGACAGGCCTCCTATACGACTTTACAACAATCCATTACTGAAAAACTGAAAAGCACCAAAAACGAACAGGAAAAAGACAACCTGCTCATGCAACAGCAGATACTCTTCAGATTACTGGAACTACCCGACACCCCTGAGCAATTCAGCACCACTAGGATTTTTTCCGAACTTGCATCCAAAGGGAGTCTCACCTGGGATGAATTTGAACAATTTCTTGATCATCATATCAAAATCAGTCTTGATGAAAAAAAGAACAGCCTGGACCTGGAAAACAGTCAGCGGCAACTCAAAATGCTCCATAGTCGTTTGACGGCCCTTGACAGCAACAATCCTGAAATTGCTTTACTGCAACTGCAATACGCTTTCAAGTTGCGTAAACATGGACTGCAGCAGAAAATCGACAAACAGCTCAAAGATACTCTGGAGGAAGCAAAAAAACTCTACCCTCTTGTGCTGAAAAAAACCAGAGTCGACGGACAGAGAATAGCCACTGAGGAGGGCCTCCTGGCAGAACAGAAAGTTCGTTTCCAGAAAAGCGTTGATGACAGCGCTCTTTCAGTCACTGAAAATACTATCAGGATTCAGGAACAGGAGAACATTCTACAGGGCTACCTGGGCAAGGATCTCACTGCCGACGAAGAAAAAATACGCATCTACGAAGAGGCAAAACTGAATGAATTGAAGGTTAACAGACTCCTTTCAGGGAGCAAACGACAGGAAAACAACCTGAAACAACTGCAACAGGCACAAAAAGTTGCCTGGTACCGTTTACTCAATGAAAATCCCGATTTCTCTGAGCTGACAGATCTGTCCGATGACACCATCAAACAGTTAATTTTACTCAAAAAAGAAACAGCAGATTCGCAAAGTGCCCTCTTTTCTCTTGAGAAAGAACTGGCCCTCCTCAGAAACACCACTGAGCCCATCAGTCCCAAAACAAAAAAACTGCTCCAAAGCATCAACAGTAACATCCAGACAATTTTTGCAAGCCTCATACTTATTGATAAAGAGGCGGAAAGTCTTGACCATAGAAGCTGGCTACTTAGAATGGCCATAGACCTGAAGCAGACAGGCATCGGCGCTGTGGTCACCAGAACGCGAGAAGCCACAAGTACCGCTTTTGAAAGGGTCCTCTTTGTCCTGAACTACCCCATTCTTTCCTATAGTGGTGCTACTCTGTCTCTGTTGATTCTTCTCCAGGTTATCTTTATTATTGTCCTGGGTCTCCTGATTACTCGCTTCTATGGAAGATTCATCCATCGTCTGGGGGTAAAACATTCCTGGACCGAACAGACAATTCACCTGACCCATGTTGCCGGGAAATACCCGCTTTTTCTTCTTCTTGCCATGGTTGCCCTCTCGTCACTTGGAATCAACACCAGTTCCTTCGCCATGATTGCCGGTGCCCTGTCAGTGGGTATCGGTTTTGGCCTGAAGACCATTGTCAACAATCTGGTTTCAGGGTTCATTCTCCTCTTTGACAAGTCCATCCGGCCCGGAGATTTTATCTCTCTCGGAGGTGCCGTTCAGGATGGCGGTCTCAGGGGAAGTGTGGTACAAATGAACATTCGAGCATCGGTACTGCGCACCAACGACAATATCAACGTCATTATTCCCAATGCCACTCTCATGGAATCACAGGTGGTTAACTGGACGTATACCGATGAAAAAGTACGCTTTAAAATTCCTTTCTCCGTAGCCTACGGCACCGATTCCGACCATGTCAAAAAGGTTATCAAGGAGGCTATGCTGAAAACTCCAATTGTCCTGAAACACCCTGACCCGACAGTTCAGATGACTGCTCATGGAGATAACGCTGTAGCCTACAATGCAAATGTATGGGTGGAAGGCCCCAATGCCAGGCGCCCGGCAAGAACGACGGACACAATCTTAAGCACTATTTACAAAGTATTGAACGAAAACGATCTTGAAATCCCCTTTCCGCAAATGGATGTCCATCTTCGTAGTTCCGATGGACAGAGTGCAGAGAAAGATCTATAAATTAAAACAAAGATTTTTCAAACAAGACCTTTTTGCACACTGCGTCAACATACTCTTCATCTTCACCCGTTATAATACAATAACCAACCAATCCATTGCCCCTGACTCCGTGATGATCAACACAAGGGAACACTTACCTGCGAGAGCAGCTATACAACGCTCAAAATATTAGTGAAAAGGAAACAAGAATGAAAATTTGTATTTTATCCAGAGATAAAAACCTCTACTCCACCTCAAAACTGGTCGAAAATGCAGAAAAACGTGGCCATGAGGTGCATGTGATTGACCCACTGCGCTGCTATATGAACATTACTTCTCATAAACCGTCCATTCACTTCAAAGGTGAACCTCTGCAAGGTTTCTCCGCAGTTATTCCCCGCATAGGTGCCTCAATAACCTTTTACGGCACAGCGGTGGTAAGGCAGTTTGAAATGATGGGGGTCTATTCAGTGAACGAATCCGTAGCTATTTCCAGATCCCGGGACAAACTCCGATCCCTGCAACTCTTGTCCCGCCGGGGAATCGGTCTGCCGGTGACCGGTTTTTCCCATTCAACCATGTATACTCAGGATCTTATCGATCTTGCAGGGGGAGCGCCGCTTGTCATAAAACTTCTGGAGGGTACTCAGGGAATCGGCGTGGTTCTCGCTGAAACCAACAACGCAGCCGAAAGTGTTATTGAGGCCTTTCGGGGACTGAAACAGAATATCCTGGTACAGGAATTTATCAAAGAGGCTAATTCACAAGATATTCGGTGTTTTGTGGTTGGTGGCAAGGTGGTTGCTGCGATGATGCGTACTGGCAAGGTGGGTGATTTTCGATCGAATATCCACCGGGGTGGCAAAGCTGAAAAAATAAAAATCACCCCTGAAGAGCGTTCCACAGCCGTACGAGCTGCCAAAATAATGGGTCTCAATGTGGCCGGGGTGGATATCCTGCGTGCCAACCATGGCCCGGTTGTCATGGAGGTGAACTCATCACCCGGCCTTGAAGGCATCGAGGCTGCATCCGGAAAAAATGTGGCAGATATAATTATTGCCTTTATCGAAACCAATGCTCAGGAGGGAAAAACAAAAACCCGTGGGAATGGTTGAGGTAAGAGAGAGCTCTTTTTATGTGGGGATTTCTGATCAGAATATTAAAAAAAATCTCATTTACTCATGCGCTGGTATCTAGAATCGACTGGTCATCTGGAAGAATTTTCTGTAACAGCGTTGTGCCTGGTGCTCCAGCACCGGCAGCAAAACTGAGGGAAAGCAGGGGGGCTGAACTGATTGTTTCTTTCAACTCAGCTCCAAAGGTAGCAACGAACTCAGCCTTTTCCCTGGTGTCCAGAAAAAAGGCAATCCTGACTGCTTCCGCAGTCTGAACACACCTGACCCGTATGTTTCCCAGCCCTTCGACCGTAAGATGCAGCGTACAGGAACAGTCGCCCTCTTTATTCTCCTCTTCATTACGTCCGCCGGCCTCCTGATCCACAAGCAGATAACCCTTTTCGAGAAAAGAAAAGAGCAGCGGGAACAGAACACCATTTTCCTGCTGGAGACTTGCCTGAATAAACTGGCTGCTCTCCAGAGTGGCAAGAATACGGCCGGCAGCCGTACTGATCTCTTCCTGGCCTTTGAAAATCTGGAAAATCTCCGCCAGAACTGACTTAAGCTGAGCCGCAGTGTCCTGCCCTTTGCCCTGATTCGCCAATATTTCTGATCGAAGTCCCAGCTGCTCCAGACTGTTTTTAAGAAGTTCACCGGCCCCTGGTTCCTGAAGTTGAGTCGGCTGCAGTCCCTCCATACTGTGCAGTAGTTGCTGCTGTGTTGACTGCAGCAGTTCAAGACCAGAGAACAACGGCAACTGTAAAGCTCTAACCAGCGCTGGCAATGATTGCATCTGTCCTGTAAGCAGAAGGGGCTGAGTGTTACCCGGCAATCCCCCTTCATTCAAAACCACAAAACCCGGTGCGGGCTGCAATGACTGTAACTGCAGCACTTTAGTCTCCCCCACCTCAGCACCTATGGCCCCCTGAAGTTGATAGGACTCGCCACCAATCCGAACCACTGCTCTGTTTTCTCCGAGAAGCTCGGTAACAGTGGCCTTCACCGTATGATTTCCCTGACGGATCAACTGTTCTACAGCTCCGGCATCCATTTTCTGCAAAACGGGCTGAGAATCCTGTCTGGCGATATCAGAAGAAACAGCAGAACCTGTTAAGACAGATCCTGAGGTGGAAAAAAAGCTCTTCTGAAGAATCTGTAAAAGGGGTTTCACGTTGATCACATCACCTGCCAGAGCAAGAGCCTGACGAGCCTGAGAGGGAAGGCCAGGATCAACTATCTGTAGTTCCAGAACGGGTGCGGTACGCAGAACCTGAAACTGGATCTGTTCACCTTTTACCAAAGGAACATTGGATTGTACTTCAAAGCGCAAGCCTGCTGTCTCGAGCAGAAACATATTCTGCCCTCTGCTTTCAATCACCGTGGCAGATCCCGCTCTGCCGGCCTCCATCTGTGCCCCCCCGGACTGGGATCTTTGACTCTGTAGCCCTGAACTGCCCTGTGGTCCGTAAAGGGCGGCAATTTGAGATGTGCTGGTAATCATAGTTTCTTCTGGTGGCTAAACAATCACACCATACCTCTTGGAAAAAACCTTGCTCTGCACCGTGGTTTATGGAATAAGAAGCTGTCCCTTCTTTTAAATCTACAGGAAAATTCAGCAAAACACCATGACATTAAAAACTGGAATATACGTTGATGCCGAAAACATCAGACTCTGCGGTGGATATGGAATGCGCTATGATGTGCTGGTGGATCTTGCCAATCGGGGTGGTTCCACTATGCTCCGCGCTAATTGCTACCTTGCCGAAAATGGTGAACGAACCAAGGAAGACCGCGATTATCGCCTGAAACTGTACCGCTATCATAACATTCTGCGTCAGTGCGGCTTCAAAGTTATCAAAAAGTACGTCAAGCACTTTGTTGATGATGAGGGGATACTCACCACCAAGGCCAATGCAGACATGGATCTTGCAATCGACGCCCTGCTCCAGGCCAGAAATCTCGACAGGATCATCCTACTCACCGGTGATGGTGATTTTATCCGTCTGGTTAAGGCCCTCCAGAACATGGGATGCCGGGTTGAAGTAATAGCCTTCAACAATGTGAGCAGCGATCTCAAGGAAGAGGCAGACAGTTTTCTCTCAGGTTTTCTTATCCCAGGCCTTCTGCCAATTCAACAGGATGGGGGACGCTGGTATCGAGGCATCCCAATAAATTACAACAGTGACCGGGGCTTTGGTTTTATGCGCTACTACTCCATGCAGGCACATGGACTCCATGCGGAAAGTGTTTTTTTTCACTGTTCTAAATCGAGTGTCAGCTCCGACGGGCTTTTTCTGGACTCCGACAATATTTTTGAGTTCAAGATAGTGGCCAACCCTGAAAACAACAACAAAACCGAAGCCATGGACATTCGCGCCATTGACGAAATCCAGCCGTGAGAATAACCGCCTTCAGTGATACCCACATGCTCCACCAGCGGGTGGAAATCCCGGATGGCGATCTACTCATCTTCGCAGGAGACATGTCTGTATGCAGGACCCTGCAGGATGTTGCGGGATTCAACACTTTCCTGAAATCACTGCCACATCCATACAAAGTGGTAATCGGCGGCAACCATGACCACCTCCTGGCTTCATCACCGGATCTTGGCCGCGAATTGCTCCGGGATGCCACCTATCTTCAGGACGAAAGTGCAATCATTGAAGGAATTAAAATCCACGGCTCTCCCTGGCAGCCAATCTTTAACACTAATGCCTGCGATGCATTTGCTCTTCCCCGGGGCGAAGTTATACGCCGAAAATGGGATCTGATTCCAGAGGATACTGACATCCTTATCACCCACAGTCCACCCGCCGGCATTATGGATGAAGATGGCGGAGTCAGCCACGGTTGTAGCGACCTTCTCCACGCGGTACAACGCATTAAACCTACGTTTCATATTTTCGGCCATATTCACAATCATAATGGAATACAGCGAATTGGCTGCACCACTTTCGTCAACTGTAACGTAAAAGACAAAAATAACAGGGTACGCCCGGCCCTTACATTTGATTATCCTTCCCGATAAGGTTATAATTGCAAAACTGTTGGGTGGACTACTTCAGCTGCCCTCCTTCACTCTTCAGCCTATTCCTTAACCTTCAGCACCTCAAGTCAGGAGTCATACAATGACCGAGCCACAACAGATTCTTATAGGTGGAAATAAAGCAGGTGAGCAAATCCTTCTCAATCCCGCCATGGCAAATCGCCATGGATTAATCACCGGAGCAACGGGGACCGGTAAAACTGTGACTCTGCAGCTCCTGGCCGAAGCTTTTTCAAGACTTGGAGTCCCTGTCTTTTCTGCAGATGTCAAAGGGGATCTTTCTGGCATCGCCAATCCCGGCAAGCCACATCCAAAAGTCAGCGAACGGCTGAACCACATGGGGGTCAGTGACCACCCCTTTGAGGGCTGCCCGACCCTGTTCTGGGATATTGAAGGCAAAACGGGCCATCCTGTACGTACGACGATTTCGGAAATGGGTCCCGTCCTGCTGGCCAACATTCTTGAACTGAATGACACCCAGAGTGGCATCCTCCACGTTGCCTTTTCCGTTGCCGACGACCAGGGCTTACTCCTCCTTGATCTTAAGGATCTGAGCTCCATGCTCAACTGGATTTCAGAAAACCGTAACGAACTGGCGAAAGAATATGGCAATATCGCCTCTCAGAGTGTTTCTGCCATTCAACGTAAGCTCTTGGTTCTGAGAGAATCCGGTGGGGAAGTCTTTTTTGGCCAACCGGCTCTGAACATTGACGATCTGATGCACGCCGACTTCTCTGGCCGTGGAGTGGTCAGCCTCCTCGATGCGTCATCACTCTACTCAAACCCCAGAATCTATAGCACATTTCTGTTATGGCTTCTGTCCGAACTGATGGAAGAACTGCCCGAACGCGGCGACGCCCCTCTGCCCAAACTGGTCTTCTTTTTCGATGAAGCACATCTTCTGTTCAATAATTCGCCCAAGGCCCTGATTGATCGCATCACTCAGGTTGTGCGGCTGATACGTTCCAAAGGGGTGGGGATATTCTTCGTCAGCCAGTATCCCAATGACATTCCGGATGAGGTTTTGGGGCAATTGGGTTGTCGCATCCAGCATGGACTCCGAGCCTTCACCCCCAAAGACCAGAAGGCTGTAAAGGTAGCTGCCCAGACCTTCCGCCAGAATCCCGGAATTGACACCGAAAAAGCCATCACTGAACTTGGAGTTGGTGAAACACTGGTTTCCACCCTGGATCCCAAGGGGCGCCCCACAGTGGTGGACTGGTGCCTGATGGCTCCCCCCCATTCTCAAATCGGCCCCATCGCTGCGGAAGAAAAAAACAGCCTTATGGATCGTTCACCAATTAAAGGACGCTATGATACTGTGGTTGACCGGGAATCAGCATATGAACTGCTGATAGCAAGAGAAGAAGAAGTGGAAAAGAAACGTCGTGAAGCAGCAGCTGAGCTTGAACGGGAACAGGCAGCTGCACACGAGGAAAAGCAGAGGAACAAACCCTCCGGCAGGCAAAGAGAATCCGTCCTGGAAAGCACACTCAAATCCATTGGCCGAAGTTTCGGTTCCCAGGTGGCACGCTCCCTGGCTCGGGGTATTCTTGGTTCACTTATCGGAAAACGTCGCTGAACAGATCTCCCCCCTTGAGAGGTTAAAAACATGAGAGAAGAGTGGACTTCGAAGGGATTTGTATGTAACAGATTTATGTGTAGTTCTTCATACTTGACTGAAGTTTAGAGTTTCACATAATAATCCATCGTCATGATGGAGGCGGATGATTTCCTGCTAAATTGTTCTCTGACATAAAACCATAAAGGCTTTCC
>JGI10211J34971_10001023_pt1 | contig 23413 bp, 18 predicted proteins | sample Etolagsediment_FD_34971 | JGI IMG/M metagenome (IMG submission 34971)
GCCGGCGGCAGCGGCTAAACCACCCGCCGCGCCGGCGGCCCGGACGGCCGAAGCCGTTATCGGCGTTGCCGGCAAGACCGGCTACGCGGGGCTTCTGATTCGGCGCTCGCTCCTGAGCAAGGACGGGAGTGCACCGGCCCGGATACGAACGTCGCTTGGCAACCGTGGCGTCGTCGTCGCGCATCTCTCTCAGGGTGGCGACTCAATTCTGGCAGTGGTTGAGCTTGCTACGTTTCAGAAAGCGTTGCGCGATTACGGGCCGGACCTTCAGGAAACCATTTGCGCGGAGCTTTCCGTAGATTCAGTCGATCAAACCGGTGCGTTCGCCCTGGTAGGCGCGGCGGGAACGGGGCTCCTCCACCGTCCCTCTTTGATAGCCGGTATTTTTACGGCGTTCGCACACGAAGATCTGGTGCCCGAGTTCTGCTCCGCCGGGTATTCCCCCGACAGTTTCGTAGTAGCGGTACGCGAGGATCGGTACGCAGATGCCGTGCGTGCCGTCTACCGGGGAACTCGGCGGTAGACGGTCGGCCCCATTGCAGTGTCACACAGCTTGTGTACGAAAGCGGCAGCATTTTGCTGCCGGCCAAAGAATTGAGCACCGCGTCAACTCCCGGCGCATTCGATTTGGCCGGTTGTCTCTTGTCCGGAACGATTTACGGCGAATCCGTACACACGCTTTGTGACACTCATTAGTAACCGAGGTCGATCATCGTATCAGCCACCCGGCGAAAACCGGCGATATTCGCGCCGCGCACATAACTCAGGTATCCGTCCGGGCGGAGTCCTTCCTGAACACACGCGTGATGAATATTGAACATGATCATCTTGAGCTTTTCGTCGACCTCGTCACGGGTCCACGCGAGTTTCATCGAGTTTTGTGACATTTCCAGCCCGGATACAGCGACGCCCCCGGCGTTGGCTGCCTTACCCGGCGCAAAAGGAATCTTTGCCGCGTGAAACGCCGATACGGCGTCGGGCGTACAACCCATATTGGAGGTCTCCACTACGTACTTCACGCCGTTGGCGATGAGAGTTTTCGCATCGTCACCGTTCAGTTCGTTCTGAATCGCACACGGCATGGCGATGTCCACCGGAACGTCCCACGGCTTTTTCCCTGCGACAAAACGTGCACCGAATTTGTCGGCGTACGGAGCGACGATATCATTGTTTGATGATCGCAGTTGCAACAGATAGTTGAACTTGTCTTCGCTGTCAATTCCGGACTCATCGTAGATATATCCGTCGGGTCCGGAAATCGCCAGAACTTTAGCGCCCAGTTCGGTCGCTTTCATGACCGCACCCCACGCCACGTTGCCGAATCCCGAGACTACGACCGTTTTCCCCTCAAGTGAGTCTCCGGCGGCTTTTGCCATCTGCTCCAGGAAATAGACGGCCCCGAAGCCCGTTGCTTCCGGTCTGATGAGTGAGCCACCCCAGTTCCGGCTCTTTCCGGTAAGTACGCCTACGTGATCGCCACGCAGCCGTTTCCACTGTCCGAACAAAAACCCGATCTCGCGGGTACCTACGCCGATATCGCCGGCGGGAACATCTAGTTCCGGACCGATGTACTTTTGCAGTTCGCTCATGAACGCACGGGTGAAGCGTAGAATTTCATTATCGGATTTGCCTTTGGGGTTGAAATCCGAACCGCCTTTTCCGCCTCCCATCGGCAATCCGGTCAGGCTGTTTTTGAAGATCTGTTCAAACGCCAGAAATTTGAGACCGCCGAGTGTTACGCTCGGGTGAAAACGCAGTCCGCCTTTATAGGGGCCAAGAGCATTATTGAATTGGATTCGGTATCCCTTGTTGATCTGGATATCGCCGTTGTCGTCCTCCCACTCGACTTTGAACATGATCACACGATCCGGCTCGGTTATCCGCTCCAGGATTCGCGCACCAAGGTACGCAGGATTGCCATTTACCAAATCGATAACCGATTCGCAGACCTCTTCCACTGCCTGGATAAATTCGGGCTGCGATTGATTTTTTTGGTCCAAATCGGCGATAAAACTTTTCAAATCGTACATACCAACCTCCTGGTGACGTTCGATGACTACCCGAGAATACGATAATTCCCCGGAGGAATGAAATAGGTTTGCCTGCAAAAAGAGCGGTATCAGTTCATTATCATAGGCACGTACCCGAAACTATTGCTTGACACCACCGTCGTTCCAGTACACACTGTTGTTGCAGAATGGTAACAGAGGTTCATATAATAGAACATTATTACGGGAAATTCGATACAGGAGACTAATATGAAAACCAGATTTGCCGAGCTTTCGTTTCCGGAAGCTCCGATTATACACGTTCTTCCGCCGGGTCCCCGGTCACAGGAATTGATCGCGTATCAGAATGCCAATGAGAGTTCCGCGGTTTCGTACCCGAAAGGGATGCCGATGGCGATCAAACGCGCGAAAGGCGCGACAATCGAAGATGTTGATGGAAACGTCTACATCGATATGTTCGGCGGCGCGGGTGTCATGGCCGTCGGTCACGGCAACCCCGATGCGTTGAAAGCGGCTCACGATGCGATAGACAACTATACGCATACGCTGGATATACCCACGCCGATTCGGGAAGAGATGGTGCGGACGCTCCGTACGATTCTTCCGAAGGAGCTTTCACGACTCTTTTTTGGCGGCCCTACCGGATCGGACGCGGTGGAGCAGGCGATCAAACTGGCTCGTTACAATACCGGACGACACGGTATCATAGCCTTCCACGGTGCGTACCACGGAATGACCGGTGTCGCTCTGGGGCTTACCTCGGATTCAGGTCACCGGAAAGGGATGGAGCCGCTGTATCCCGGCATCCATTTTATCCCCTACGATTACCGCTACCGGACCCCGTTCGGCGGACCGGCCGAAGAGAGCGACCTGCGCGCGGCCGAATACCTCGATATGGTTCTGACCAACTCCCATTCGGGTTTCAGCAAGCCTGCCGCGGTAATCCTGGAATCGGTTCAGGGTGAGGCGGGAACGATAATCCCCAGCCCGCGTTTTCTGCGGACGGTTCGGGAAATCACCCGGAAGCACGATGTACTGCTGATTTGTGACGAGATCCAGTCGGGCCTGGGCCGGACGGGAAAGATGTTCGCGTTTGAACACGCCGGGAGCGATTTTGTCCCCGATATTGTCACGATGAGCAAGGCGCTGGGAGGAATCGGCTTCCCGATTTCCGCGATCGCGTACCGCGAAGAGCTGAACACCTGGCCCGCCGGAGCCTCCATCGGAACGTTCCGGGGGAATATGGTTGCGTTTGCGGCAGGCGCGGCGGCAATTCGTTTTATGAAAGAGAACGACATTCCCGGGTACGCGGCGCAACTCGGCGCGACGATGCTTGCGGAACTGAAAAAGCTTGAGACGGAAACAACGATCGTTGGTGAAGCGCGAGGAATCGGCCTGATGTTCGGACTGGAAATCGTCCGCGACCGAAAAACGAAGGAACCCGCTTCCGACCTCGCAAAAAAAGTGAGAAAGTACGCGCACCAGCGCGGTGTCATGATTGAGGTCGGAGGACATCACAACAACGTAGCGAGACTCCTCCCGCCGCTTGTCATCACCGAGGAGTTCGCCATGAAAGGCGTCCGGATCATCGGTGAAGTGATACGTGACATCGAAAACGAGCTGTAAGGAGATCATGATGAAAGATCGTTACAACGTTGCCGTAGTCGGTGCCCTTGGTATGGTGGGTACGGAAATGATTCGTACGTTAGAACGCAGGAATTTTCCGGTCGATGAGTTCCGGCCCCTCGATATTCCCGAAAACGCCGGGAAAACGGTGACCTTCAACGGGAAGGAGATCCCGGTTCAGGCGGCAATCAAAGAAAACTTCGCGGGTATCGATATTGCGATTTTCTCCGCCGGTGCAACGGCAAGTAAAGTGCTTGCACCGCAGGCGGTAGAAATGGGTGCGGTTGTTGTCGACAACTCGTCACAGTGGCGGATGGATCCCGCGTGTCCTCTGGTGGTTCCGGAAGTCAATCCGGACGATCTTACCTGGCACAAGGGGATCATCCCCAACCCGAACTGTTCCACCATCCAGATGGTTGTGGCGCTCAAACCGCTCTACGACCGGTCGCGTATCAAGCGCATTGTCGTTTCTACCTATCAGGCTGCGTCCGGTGGCGGCAAACGCGGATTTGACGGTCTCACCGCAGAGGCGCAGGAGTATATGAAGACCGGAGAAATGGTGGAGCCTCGCGTTCACCCGATTCAGCTCGCGTTCAATGCAGTTCCGCATATCGATGTCTTTCAGGAGAAAGGTTACACCAAAGAAGAGTACAAGATGGTTTTCGAAACGCGGAAGATCATGGGTGACGACGCAATCATGGTGAGTCCCACGGCGGTACGAATCCCCGTCTGGTACGGCCATTCGGAGTCTATTAATATAGAGACCGAGGAGAAAATCACTCCCGAACAGGCGCGTGATCTTCTTTCGAAGGCGCCCGGGATTGTCGTGATGGATGATCCGGCGAACAACGTCTATCCTACCCCGCTCCAGTCCAACGACCGTGATGAAACGATGGTAGGGCGTATTCGCGAGGATCTGTCCCTGCCGAACGGTCTGAATCTCTGGGTGGTTTCGAACAATATCCGCAAGGGTGCGGCGTTGAATGCGGTCCAGATCGCCGAAACGCTGGTGAAAATGGACCTGGTCCGGGTGCCTGCGAGCCAATGAATATTCGCCGGGAAATCCTGGAGCTCAATGATGAACTCATTCGGATACGGCGAGACCTGCATATGCACCCGGAACTCGGGTTTGAAGAGTTCCGGACCGCCGATATTATCGATACCCGGCTGACGGAGCTGGGTCTTCAGACCAGGCGCCTTGCAAAAACCGGTGTGGTCGCCGTCCTGGAGGGCAGCGCCGGCGCAACAGGCGGCACGGAGGGCAGCCCGACAGGCGGCCCCGCCGGACCTACGCTGATGCTTCGCGCCGACATCGACGCCCTCCCGGTACAGGAAGAAAACGATGTTCCGTATAAGTCCCTGAACGACGGTATCATGCACGCCTGCGGTCACGATGCCCATACGGCGATGTTGCTGATTGCGGCAGAAGTCCTGGTGGGAATGCGAGATCGCTTCTCCGGTACTATCAAGTTCCTCTTTCAACCGAACGAGGAGGTTGCCGGGGCCGAGATCATGGTGCAGGAAGGGTGCCTCGAAAACCCGGCCGTCGATGCGGCAATGGGTGTCCACATCTGGTCGCCGCTGCCGAGCGGGACAATCGGAGCAACCGCCGGCGGCGTGATGGCCAGCATGGGGGTCTTCACGATCGTCATCCGCGGCAGGGGAGGCCATACCGGGTATCCGGAGCTGGCCGTCGATCCGATTATCGCCGCCGCGGACGTCATTCAGACGACCCAGCGTCTGCAGACCCGGGATATCAGCCTGCTGAACCCTACAGCCCTGGTCTTTTCCAAGATTCACAGTGGAACCAAAAACAATATCATACCCGACGAGGTGGTACTCGAGGGGTCACTCCGCTACCTCTTTGAGCCTACCGAGGCACAGAATCCGTTCGGGCGCTTTGAAGAGATCGTTCGAGCGGTCTGCGCCGTACACAAGTGCGAATGCGAGATAGAAATCCTGGACGAAAACCAGGTTGTGGTCAACGCGCCGGAAATGGTGCAACTGGTACGGGAATGCGCCGCGGAAATTCTCGACGACGCGACGCACGTGGTCGACCATCGCTCAATGGCCGGGGAGGATTTCGCCGCTTACGCGAAACGGGTGCCGTCGATATTTGCGTTTGTCGGAACCGCGAACCGCGCGGCGGAATCGGACTTTCCACACCACAGCTCCCGCTTCAATGTAGATGAAGAGACGTTGCCGATCGGTGTGGAGCTGTTCGTCCGGACAGCACTGCGGTACTTCGAAAAACAGGGGAAAGGGGGTATATCTGACTAAAAAAATCGGAAATTATGGTATGGTGTATATGCAGTGTCAAAAATCGACAGGAGGTAATTCGAAATGACAAAGCGTTTTTCAGTGATCGTGCTGCTGGTATTTGCGGTTGCAATCAGCGGTGTATTTGCCGGTGGTGAAAAGGAAGCCGCATCCGGTGAAATGGAAGTGATCCAGGCGAAGCTGGCATCAGAAGAGATTGAAGGCGACTTCATGACCGTCTGGGCAGAGAACTTCGGCGATTTTATGCGTGAAGAGACCAATGGCGGATACGACCTTGAAGTGTATCCGTACGGTGCAATTGGTGATACGCGTGATATCAACGAGCTCGCACAGTTGGGCGTAGTCGAGTACGTCTTTTCCGACTTTGCGTGGATCAGCGCATTCGTTCCGCAGGCTCAGGTTCTTGCACTGAACTATCTATGGCCCCGCGAACGCATCGGCGAAGTGGTCGAATGGGTTGTACGCAATGGTGAGTCCTTCCCGATGCTCGAAGAGCACTTCCGCGCCAATGGCCTGGTTCCGCTCGGTATCGTTTTCGAAGGATGGCAGTGGGTAACTTCAACCAAACCGGTGAGCACCATCGAAGAGATGCAGGGAGTTAAAACCCGCGTCATGGGTTCCAAGCTTCTGGTAGAGAATTACCGCAGCTACGGGTATTCCCCCACTCCCATGAGCTACGGCGAAGTTTACAGCGGATTGCAGACGGGCCTCATCGACGCGCAGGTCAACCCGCTCTTCGCGATCTACAGCATGAAGTTCTACGAACCTACCAAGTACTTCACGCAGATGTGGGCAGAGCCTTTCCTGGGAATCCCCACAATCAACAAGCAGCACTTTGACGGACTTTCCGCGGAATACCAGGACCTGATGACGGAATTCTGGGCAAGTTCAATCGTTCCGGCCGCAGACTGGATTACCGAGCGAAATGCAAGCGATCGCGCTTCCATCGAGCAGGAAAAACCGTCTATCGTCTGGACCGAGTTCACCGACGAACAGGTTGCACAGGCGCGTGCGCTGGCACGAACCGTTGACGCAACCTATGTGGAAATCGGCGGCGATGGTGCCGCGGAACTTCTGGCGGCTTTGCTTGCGGATATTGACGCAGCGAAAGCGGCTCTTGGTATAGACTGATTGTATTGAACACAGGTGGTGCAGGCCGAGCGGCTTGTGCCGCCTGTGGATTTCGTTTTCTGGAGAACACAAGATGAGTGACGTCCGAAGTAAAATGCGATCAGTCGGAAGAGGAATCGCGAAAGCGGTTGACTGGTTTGAGGTAGGCGCACTGAGCAGTTCCACCGCTCTGCTTGCCATCCTTCTCATTGCAAACGTTATCGCGAGAACTTTCTTCCAGGCTATCTATTTTGCCGAGGAGGTTTCCGAGTTTCTGATAATCTTCACGACCTTCGTCGGTGTCAGTTACGCCGCAAGAAAGGCGCGGCATATCCGGATGGGCGCGTTCCTGGACTCCATGCCGCCGAAAGTGGAAAAAATCTTCATCTACGGAATTTCGAGTATCAACGCGTTCGTCATGTTTCTGATGGCCTGGTATTCGTGGGGCTACATGGTGAACGCCAAGACGATGAACCAGACGCTGCAGGCTCTGCGTCTCCCGTACTGGATTACGCTGGTGATCGTTCCCATCGGGTTTTTCTCAGCGGGAATCCAGTACGTGCGCACGGTATTCAAGAATATCCGTGAAGAAGACGTCTGGCAGTCGCCGGAGCAGCAAAGCGAATACGAGGACGAGGTGTACTGATCATGACGTTACTCTGGGTAAGTATGGTAGTGATGCTCCTGATCGGTTTTCCGTTCATGGTGCTCATCCTTGGTTCGTTGATCATGCATCTGACGATCAACATGCCGATGTTCAATATGAATGTGATCGTCCAGCAGGTTCTCACCGGTCTCTCTCCGCCCGCATTACAGGCGGTACCGATGTTCATTCTTGGAGCGAGTATTCTGACCTCAGGACAAGCAGCCCGGCGACTGATTAATATGGTGCGTGTCATGGTCGGCCATATCCCCGGCGGTCTGCCGATTACCACCAACGCCAGTTGTACCCTCTTCGGCGCCGTCTCCGGCTCCACGCAGGCGACGGTTGCGGCAATCGGCGGAACGATGCGACCGATGCTCCTGGAGGCGGGATACAGCAGCTCTTTTTCGCTGGGGCTTATCATCAATTCCAGTGACATCGCCCTTCTGATTCCACCGAGTATCGGCTTCATCGTGTACGGAGTTGTAACCAATACCTCCGTCGGGAAACTGTTCCTCGCGGGAATTCTTCCCGGGATTCTGATCTTTCTCCTCTTTTCTATATACGTGTACGTCTATTCGCGGGTAAAAAATGTCGGGACCGCGCCAAAGGCGACACGCCAGGAGCGGATTACGGCACTGCGGGAAGGATTCCCCGTTCTGGGATTCCCGTTTATCATCATCGGCGGAATCTATACCGGTCTTTTCAGCCCCACCGAAGCCGCCGCCGCCGCCGTACTGTATGCGCTTTTTCTGGAAGTCGTCGTCTACCGGACTATGACGTGGAAGATACTGGTGAAGGTGCTGCTCGATACGGGCGTTATCACCGGTGTCGTGTTTGTCCTGGTAGGCGCCGGACAGGCGTTCAGCTGGCTCATCAGTTTCATGAAAATCCCGCAGGCGGTGATGCCGGTTATTCTGGGTACCGACCCGACACAACTCAAGGTTATTATCATCGTCGTTATTGCGTACTTCGTCGCGTGTATGTTTGTGGACCCGATCGTCGCGATATACGTCTTCAGTCCGATATTCGCACCGTACGTCCGTACGCTCGGCATTGACCCGGTTTTTCTGGGAGTGCTGGTGACATTGCAGGCGGCAATCGGGTCGGCGACACCACCGTTCGGATGTGATATCTTTACCGCGCAATTGATATTCCGGCGACCATATCTGGAAGTTATCGGTCACACGCTGCCGTTTATCCTGATTCTGATTCTGGCAACGGCACTGATCATACTCTTCCCGCAGATCGCCACGTTTCTTCCCGATACGATGATGAACCTGGGAGGGTAGTGCACCTGCACCGATGGACAGAAACAAGCGCTACTATTTCTCGACTACCCCGGTAAAGCAGCTTATGCAGCGGCGCATCCAGGAGATTCTCCTGGTGTGCAGCAAGTACGACAATTTCATGCTCGAAGAGGACGGCCGGGTAGACGAGCAGATTTTTCAGGAGTACGCCGAGCTGAAACTGCGCTACCCGCCGAAGTTCACGCAGGTCGCTTCGGAGGAAGCGGCAATGCGTGAACTGGAGGAGCGCGATTTTGACATGGTGATCTCCATGCTCAATATCGGCGGACCGCGAGCGCTCCACCTCGCCGAGACGGTTCGTTCCAGATACCCGGACCTGCCGGTGGTTGTCCTGACCCCCTTTTCCCGGGAAGTATCGGTTCGACTGAAGAACGAAGAGCTCCTGGATCGATATCATATCTTCGCGTGGCTGGGCGACGACAGCATCATGCTCGCCATTGTCAAGCTCCTCGAGGACCGGATGAACGTCGCGGCAGATATCGCGTCGGCGGGAGTGCAGGCGATTATCCTGGTGGAAGACTCGGTCCGCTACTATTCAAGTTTTCTCCCGGCGATGTACCGCGTCCTCATCAGACAGGCGCGGAGCATCATGGAAGAGGGACTCAACGACTGGGAACAGACGATGCGTATGCGCTGCCGTCCCAAAATCCTTATGGCTACCACCTATGAGGAGGCGGTAGCCCTGTACGACCGGTATCGTGAAAACCTCCTCGGGGTGATTTCGGATATCTCGTACCGGAAGGGTGGAAAGGAAGACGCGCGGGCCGGCCTGGAATTGTGCCGCTATATCCGCGAAGACAATCCGGGGTTGCCGGTTCTCCTGCAGTCATCCGAACGACGCCATAAGCAGGAAGCGGAGCTTTCGGGCGCGAGTTTCATCTATAAGCACGCGAAAAACCTCATCAACAGCCTCACGCGATACATCAGGTTCAATTACGGGTTCGGCGATCTGCTCTTCCGGAATCCGAAAACCAATGAAGTTATTGCGCGGGTAAGCGATCTGCAGGACTTGCAGAACCGGCTGGAAACGATCCCCAACGAGAGTCTCTGTCACCATTTTCGCAATGATGATCTTACCAACTGGCTCCGGGCGCGGGCGTTCTTTACCCTGGCAACGGTCATCGAGCAGGAAGTCACACCGCTTGACGACCCGGACGAAGCGAGACTGACGACGCTCGACATTATCGTTGCATTTCGCCGCTTCCAGAGTCAGGGGACGATTGCTCAGTTCAACCGTTATCGTTACGACGAGCTGCACGGGTTTTCCCGTATCGGGAACGGCTCCCTGGGGGGAAAAGCGCGGGGACTCGCCTTCATGAACCAGGTTCTGAAAGAGAGCAGGCTCCGGTACAAGTATCCGGGCATTATTATCTCGATCCCGCAGACGGTGGTCCTCTCCATCGACGTGTTTCAGGAGTTTCTGGACCGAAACAATCTGATAGAGCGGATCGAACCGGATCTTTCCGACGAGGCGATCCTGAACCTGTTCATGAAGGGAATGTTCACGAAGGAGCATGAAGAGGACTTTCGCGCCGTACTCCGGGTAAATAAAAATCCGCTGGCCGTCCGGTCGTCGAGTCTACTGGAAGATTCCAGCTATCAGCCGTTTGCCGGCGTATACAGCACGTATCTGCTTGCGAATGCCCAGGGGACCGAGGACGAGCGGCTTGAGGACTTGATGAGCGCCGTCAAGTGCGTCTATGCGTCTATCTATTATAAAGCGACCCGGGATTACATGGCGGCTACCAATAACCTGGTGACCGAAGAGAAGATGGCGGTCATTATTCAGGAGCTGGTCGGTACCTGCCACGGCAAACGATGTTATCCGTCCATTTCGGGAGTAGCCCGTTCACTCAATTTCTACCCGATCGAAAACGAGAAACCGGACGATGGAATCGCGCATATCGCCATCGGACTGGGGAAGATGGTCGTTGACGGTGGAGCGGCACTTCGCTTTTCACCGCGCCATCCCAGGAAGATCCTCCAGCTTACCGATCCCGATACGGCGGTACGCTCGGCACAAAAGACTTTTTTCGCCTTGAACCGGAACGTGCGTCACTTTGAAGGTACAACCGACGAAGGTGCCCAGCTCTTGCTGGAAGAGATTCCGGTAGCCGCCGAGGACCCGAGTTTTCCGCTGCTTGTATCTACGTGGGACCATCAGAATTCCAGTCTTCGTGACGGCTACGCCGAGAGCGGTGTCCCGATTCCGACGTTCGCCGGCGTATTGAAGCACCGCCTTTTTCCCCTTGCCGATATCCTGAACGATATCCTCGACGTCGCGCGGCGCGAGATGGCGGTACCGGTAGAGATCGAATTCGCGGTTAATCTGAACCCCCCGCCCGGCAATTCCAAAGTTTTCAGTTTTCTGCAGGTCAGGCCGGTTATTGAAGGGCTCGAAGCCGAGGACATCGAGTTCGGCTCGGCCGATATCGCGCGAAGTCTCATCGTGTCACGAAACGCTCTGGGAAACGGCGTCTATGACGACCTGTTCGACCTGATCTACGTTCGACCGGAGACCTTCGACCCGGCCCATACGAAAGCTGTTGCCGTCCGGCTTGAAGAGTTGAATGAGCAGATGATACGGCACGGAAGCCATTATATCCTCGTCGTACCGGGCCGCCTGGGATCGCGGGACCCGTGGCTCGGAATTCCCTGTAAGTGGAACCAGATATCATTCGCCCGTGCAATCGTCGAAGTAGCGCTGGACTCATTCAAAGTGGACCCGAGCCAGGGAAGCCATTTCTTTCAGAACATAACTTCCCTGCACGTCGCGTACCTGACGGTAAACAGCTTCCGGAGTGATGACGAGTTCGTGGATTTTCGCTATCTGGACGCCCAACCGGCNGTACAGGAAGACGACTATCTGCGGTACATACGGTTTTCGCGGCCAATAGTAGCCAAAATCGCCGGAAAGGCGCGCACGGGAATCGTTATCAAACCGGATGACGCAACCGCGGCCGATGCGTAGAGAGCACCGTTATTGTCGTATTTACGGTATACGCGAGCCCAGTCCGAGGTTTTCCGCGATCCGCAGCGCACGTATGGAGATCATCGTGTCCTGAACGCCCACGCCGGTAAGGTCGCACATCGTGATCTGTTTTTCGCTCGTGCGTCCGGGATGCGTTTTGTTTACCAGTTCACCCAGTTCCACCACGGGGCTCTCCTCGGTGATTGAGCCTGCCGCCACGGCAGAGCGCAACTCTCCCAGACGAAAGCTCTGGCTCTTCAGGTCACAGGCGAGAACGTCTACCGATCCGGAAACCGCGCCGTCAATCTCCTGCTTTCCCTCGGCATCAGAGCCCATAGAGGTGATGTGCAATCCCGGGTGGAGCCACTCGGCTTTCAGAAACGGCGTTCGCGATGGGGTCGTCGTTACGACAACACTGCTGTGCCTCACCACTTCCTCTACCGATTGCGCGAGAATCACCTTCACGCCGAGTTCTTCGGCCATCTCCCGGACGTATGCGTCGCGCACCCCGTCCGGATCCAGACTGAATGCACGGATCGTAGTGAAATTGCGCACGAGCTTGAGTGCACGCATCTGGAATCGGGCCTGCGCGCCGGTGCCGATCACACCGACGTTCTCGCACGATTCCGGCGCCAGGTATCGCGCGGCGACGGCACCGGCCGCACCCGTTCTTACCTGGGTAAGGTACCCGTTATCCAGCAACACGGCCTTCAGAAAGCCGGTCGTGGCATCGATGACGAGCATCTGACCGCTCTGGGACGGAAGTCCCTTTCGCGGATTCTGGAAGAAACCGGAGGCGACTTTTACCGCCAGCTCGTCCAGTCCCTCGATATAGGCAGCTTTGATATCTACCTCGGCGTCCAGGTGCGGAATGGGAATCATCATAATCGGCGGAACGGTCGCTTTCCCGTCGGCAAGCGCGGCGAAACCGCGCTCGACATCTGCAATTGCGTCCAGATCGAGTTTTATATGGAGAAGGAGCTCCTGCTCCGGGACTATTCGTACCATGGTTGTCTCCTTCAGTCGTTCATTTGGTCGTTCATTCAGGTAACAGAGCGCTCCGAAACGCCCTGTACGGTTTTCAGGTAGTCCGCTACGTGTACACTGCTGCCGGTAACCACGATGGCTGCTTTTTTTCCGCGCGTGTCTACTTTGCCGGATTGTACGGCGGCAATTCCCACCGCGGCGCTCCCCTCTATTACCAGCCTGTGGTGGAACAATGCGTAGAACATCGCAGTTGCGATCTCCGGCTCGTCGATCACCACGTGCTCATCTACCAGCTCACCGATGAGGGGGAGGGTGAAGTGGTTCTCCACACCGATTCCCCCCAGGAGGGAGTCGGCGAGGGTATCGCGTTCGGGTACGGCAACGGGCCGGCCCGCTTCAAGGCTCGAGAGCATCGCCGGCGATTGCGCGATAGAGACGCCGACAACGTGTATCGACGGTTGAATACGTTTGACCGCAAGGGCCACTCCCGCCAAAAGACCGCCGCCTGAGAGCGGGACCAGTATCGTATCCAGATCCGGTTGTTCGGCAAGCATCTCCAGGCCGATTGTGCCCTGTCCTGCAATGATATACGGGTCGTCGAAGGGGACTACCGGAACGAGGTTGCGGTCCTCCATGATCCGGTAGTACTCCTGCTCGGCTTCGTCCTGTGAGTGTCCGTGTATGACCACTTCCGCGCCAAGCGCGCGGATTGCCTCGGCACGGTATGCCGGAACGTGCTGTGACATACAGACAACCGCATCCACACCCGACTGTCCGGCTACGTACGCTACCGCTTTTCCGTGATTCCCCGTAGAGAACGTGATCACGCCGCGTTCGCGCTCCTGCGGAGTCAGGCTGAGGATGCGATTCGCCGCGCCGCGTACCTTGAACGCTCCGGTGTTCTGCAGCGACTCCAGCTTGAAGAATACCTCGCCGGGCAGTTCCGGCGAGTCGATAAGCGGCGTGTTTCGTACCAGCGGTCGGATGCGTTTTGCCGCCGCAAAGACGTCCTGGAGCGTAAGACTGTCAGCGGTCATTTCAAAAAGAGCTTGGTCGGGTACTCGTAGAGCGACTGCACTCCGGTAGCCGTCACCTGTACCGTCGCATCCACTTCAAAGCCTACATCCTTGTACCAGATGCCGGGAATGAGGTGGAGAACCATGTTTTCCTGCAGAACGGTCTTGTCTCCCGGACGAAGGCTGATCGTCTGTTCGCCCCAGTCGGGCGGGTAGTTCACGCCGATCGAGTATCCAAGGCGGGATTCTTTCACTACTTTCGAGTGAGCAATCGCCTTCCGCCACGCCTCTTCCACCTGTTCTGCCGTTACCCCCGGCTTCATGAATTCGAGGGTTTTTGCCAGCCCGTCCATCACAACATCTGCGGTTTCCTGCATCAACGGCGGCGGCGTTTTTCCCAGAAAGATCGTCCGGGCGATGGGGGCGTGGTAGTGGCGATACGCGCCGGCGAGCTCGAGGAGCACCGCTTCATCCTTGACGTACGTTTTTTCCGTCCAGGTAAGGTGGGGCGTGGTAGTCGCTTCGCCGGCCATCATGAGCGGTACGATAGCCGGATAGTCCCCGGCAAACTCTTCGGTACCGCGGTATTGGGCGTGGGCGATTGCCGCCGCTGCGTCACATTCCCGGACCCCGACGTCTATCGTCCCGACGGCCGCATCCATTACCCGTTCGGCAATCATCCCTGCGCGCCTGATAAAGGTGATTTCTGCGGGCGATTTAATGACCCGTACCCAGTTAACCAGCGCGTTCGCATCTTTGAAGACGGCACCGGGGAGAGATTTTTCCAGCTCGACGTAGCTCCGGTGGGTGAAATAGAACTGGTCCATCTCTACACCGATGTTCGCGCGCTCCCACCCTTTTTCGCGGATCACGTCCGATACGAAGTGCATCGGGTGTTTCACCAGCGACTGGACGTAGTCGTCTGCGTACTCCCGGATATTTTCTTCCGAAAGAAACGAGGTGAGCCGCGCTCCGTTTGCGTCCATGCCACGGCCAATCCACATCGGCTCTTCCTGTGTCAATGAGACGAGGACAACCTGGTGGACGTAGAAACTCCACCCGTCATACCCGGTAAGATAGTTCATGTTTGCCGGCTGGCTGATGATCAGAAGATCGATTCCCTTTTCCTGCATTGCCTTTTTGGTACGCCGGATACGGATTTGATATTCAGTTGTTTCAAATACTGCTGCCATTCTGCCCTCCTGATAGATTTCTATTGAATCGTTCTGCCTAACTGGTGCGAGATTGCCGCGGCGGCATCCATCATCGCCTGAACCTGATCGTCCAGGCGCGCCTTCGTCGCCCGTATCGACGGACCGGAAACGCCGATATTCGCTACCATTTTCCCGCGATAGTCGAAAATCGGGGCGGCGTAACTGTTCAGGTCGTCACTGAATTCCTGGAGCTCGGTTGCGTATCCCCGCTCCCGGACGCGGTCGAGTTCGCGATCGAGCTCCTGCGGGTCGGTGATCGTATTCACCGTCCGCTTTTCAAACTGAATCCCGGCGACAAGTTGCTCCCGCTCCACCGGATCCATATATGCCAGAAAGTTTTTGCCCGACGCGCAGGAATAGATGGGGTAGCTGTAGGTAACGTCGGGGTTGAGGGAGAGCGGGTTGTTGCTTTTCACCTCTTCCATCGCGACAACGGTATGCCCGTACAAGACGGTGAGGTACACATTCTCGTTCGCTTTCGTCATCAGCTCGATCATGACGGGTTTTGCGATCTCCCGAAGATCCTGGCTCAGCGGCACACGGCTGCCGAGCTTGAACATCCGGAACGTCAGGCGGTAACCTCGTTTCTCGTCTTTTGTCACGTATCCGACGTGAATGAGCGTCGAGAGGAGACGATGTACGTTCGTGCGAGAGAGTCCAAGTTTCTTCGTAATCTGTGCCGGTTTTACCGGCTGATTGGTACTGATGAACTCCAGAAGGCGAAACGCCTTCAGCACCGTAGCGGTCGGTTTATACGAAGAAGTGCTACTATTTGAACTTTCGTTAGGATAGTGCAACACAATAAGTATTGTCACCCACCATCAACCATTTGTCAAGGTATGGAATAACGTCAGGGAGGGATCTATGCGAGATCGATATTGCGACCGATTACTCCGACGACATCGCGCAAGCGGGGGAGAAGGCCCGGTATATGCTCCGGACGCAACCGGTCGGATGGCCCGGAGATACTGACCGCGGATACAAGTGTTTTGTCCGCACGCAGGACCGGAGCGGCAATGCAACGAAGCTCCATCGCGAGTTCCTGATTGTCCAGCGCGTATCCCTGGTTCCGGACCACATCGATTTCGCGGCGCAGTACATCCCGATCGGTGATCGTATTCGGGGTGAATGGCGGCAGCACTATCCGGCGCAAAATCGTTTCGGCAACCGACGGGGTCTGAAACGCAATCAGAACCTTTCCCAGTGAGGTGCAATGAGCAGGTTCCGACTCTCCGACGGCCAGATCCAGTTGCAGATACGACGCCGGCGCCGCTTTGTCGATATAAAGAACCTGGTCCTCATACAGGACCGCATGGTTAACCGTATACCCCGTCTCGTAGGAGAGCTGCAGCAGCTCGCGGCGGGCACTGTCAATAAGGTTGTGGCTGTGGGGCACCGAATTGCCCAGTTCAAAGAGATGGAAGGTGAGCCGGTACGTCCCGTCGGGCATACGCCCGACATAATTGAGCAGTTGAAGGGTATGCAGCATCCGGTGGACGGTAGAGCGGTTCAGATCCAATTCTTTGGACAGGTCCTGCGGAAGAACCTTTCCCCGCTCGGCGATAAACTCGAGAATCTCAGCGGCTGTAACAACAGTGCCGGCGATAGGACTGGAAATTTCCGGTTCAGCGAGCATGGCGTCGAAAACAAGGATAGCTCGAGGACACCTGCGGGTCAATCCCGCGTCGCCGGGTCAATCCCGCGCCGCACGTCGCGCAAGGTCCGCGGCACACCGGCGTGCATTGCTGATTACCTCTTCCGAGCCCGGAACCGTCCGGTCCTGCATCAGGATTCGCCCGTCACAGACCACCGTATCTACCGCACCGGAACTTGCCGCGTAAACGAGATTGCTCACCAGGTTATGGACCGGCACCATTTGCGGGTGGTCCAGATCGATACATATCAGGTCGGCGGGTTCGCCGGGCGCCAGCGTACCGGAAATACCGGGGAAGACGGAACTGAAGCCCCCGGTTGCCAGTTGCAATGCGGCAAGCGCCGGTAACCGCTCCGGGTCCCGGAAGTGGTGTTTCTGCAGGAGGCTCGCCAGTTTCATCTCGTCGAACATATCGAGGCTGTTATTACTGGCTACGCCGTCGGGCGCGAGCATCATCGGGACGCCGCGATCGGCATATTCCCGATACGGGAACGCACCGCTTGAAAGTTTCATATTACTCGCCGGATTGTGTGCTACGGTAAGTCCCGAATCGGTGACGATATCAAGTTCATCGCCGTCGAGCCAGATTGCGTGTGCGGCGATCATATCGGGGCCGGTCAGGCCAAGTTCCGCGGCGTAGGAAAACGGCCGCTTTCCGAACTCCCGGACGGCGTTTTCCACTTCAAGCTCGGTTTCGGACATATGGATATGCAGGACCGTGTGCGCGTCCGATGCAACGCGACGCGACCACTGCAACAACTCTTTGCTGCACGTATATATGCTGTGCGGCGCAACGACAAGATAAACCGGAGGCGTCTGCGCGTTTCCCGGAAGAAGACTACTGAAGCGTTCCAGGAGTTCCTGTGCCGTTGCTATTTCGCGTCTCCGTTTTTCGGGGTCCGAAAAATCAAACAACGCGAGCCCGACTGCCGCCTTCATCCGGGCATCGGTAAAGGCGCTGATAATTTCCGGGGCGTGAAAGTACATATCGTTGGCGAATGTCGTACCGCTCTGAATCATTTCCAGGGCTGCAAGACGCGTTCCCCAATAGACATCTTCCTCGGTCAGCAGCGCTTCAACCGGCCAGATTTTCGTTTCCAGCCACGGTTGCAGCTTCATGTCGTCACCGATCCCGCGCAACAGTGTCATTGCGGCGTGGGTATGAGCGTTCTTGAAGGAGGGCAGGACAGCAAATCGTCGACCGTCCAGTTCGATGGCTTCCGTACCGGCGTCTCCGGTTTCCGGTCGATTGCCGTCGTCAGCCGCGGCGGTTATGCGTGAAATCCGGTTTCCGATGATCTCGATATCCTGATTCTCGGATACCGTCGAACCGGTAAAAACGTATCGGGCATTCCTGATGATCATTAAGGACTCCATTTCCAGGGGGTAGTATAACCGAAAAGCGGACCGTCGCCCATATTCAGTGTCCGGCACTTTGTGTATGAAATCGTTGTATTTTGTTTCTCTTCCGTAAGAAAAGACCGTATACAAGTTACGATGACTCGCGATTGATACTAAGGCTTTATCCCGTAATAAAATGGCACTACTGCCATACACAGGGTGTGTGACACTGGTTGCATGTCGACTCCCGGCGCGCTATCATACCGCCAAGGACGGTTTCAGATCGTGAATATTCTAATTACCGGTGTAGCCGGGTTTATTGGCTCCCATCTCGCAGAACGTCTCGTCTCCGACGGGCATATCGTATATGGCTTTGATAACTTTGACGCGTATTATGACCGGCAGATCAAAGAACGAAATATCGCCGAAGTACGGAGCGACACACGGTTTCGTTTTTATGAAGGAGACCTCCTCGATGCACACGCGATTGCGCAGGTTTTCGGTACTGCTGCGGAAACAGGCCACTCGATCGACGCCGTCGTTCATCTGGCCGCCAAAGCCGGCGTTCGTCCCAGCATCGAAGATCCGGTAGGATATACCAAGACGAACGTTGAAGGCACCGTGAACCTCATGGAGGCGATGATTGCCAGTGACGTGAAGGATCTGGTTTTTGCGTCCAGCTCATCGGTGTACGGGAATACGAAAACGGTCCCGTTCCGGGAAGATCAGCGCGTCGACAACCCGATTTCACCGTACGCCGCTACCAAAAAAGCGTGCGAACTGCTTGCGCATACGTACGCCCACCTGCATGCGATGAGGATTGCGGCGCTGCGGTTCTTTACCGTTTACGGTCCTCGTCAGCGTCCCGACCTCGCGATTGCGAAGTTCACCCGGCTGATCGAAAACGGCAAACCCATTCCGCTCTACGGCGATGGTTCGACCAAGCGTGATTATACGTTCATTTTCGATACGCTGGACGGGATAATCGGCGCGCTCGCCTGGATCAAGGATCAGACCGCAGGAACGTATCGGGTATTCAACCTGGGCGAAAGTCGAACGGTTACCCTTGCGGAACTGGTCGGTCTGCTCGAACGTGCGCTCGGAAAGAAGGTTATTATCGATCGGCAACCCGCCCAACCGGGTGATGTCGAAGAGACGTACGCGGATATTACGCTTGCCCGCGAAGAGATTGGATACGACCCGCAGACGCCAATCGAAACGGGAATAGCGCGGTACGTCGAGTGGTTCCGTACCCAGAAATGGCCCGTTGACCACGATTAACAGAGATCACGATTTACAAGGATTAAAACCATGGCAAAGCGAATCGCAGTAATTGGCACGGGCTATGTGGGCCTGGTGAGTTCGGTGGGACTGGCCGACTTCGGGAACCATGTGACCGGCGTGGACCTCCGCAGTGACATTGTAGAGAGCCTGAATGCCGGAAAACCTACGATCTTCGAGATTGGCCTGGAAGAGTATTTGCAGCGAAACCTCGCATCCGGGCGGCTTTCGTTCACGACCAGTGCGGCACGGACGATCCAGGACGCCGATATCGTCTTTTTTGCCGTGGGTACGCCGCCGGCGGAAGACGGCAGCGCCGACCTGTCCTATATTGAAAGTGCCGCGAGGTCGGTGGGTGAGAATCTTAACGGGTACAAGGTCGTCGTTACCAAGAGTACCGTCCCGGTGGGTACGAATCGGAAAATACGAAATATCATCGCCGAGGTAAGCGGCCAGGAACCGGGGAAAGGCTTCTCGGTCGCCAGTAATCCCGAGTTCCTTCGTGAAGGGAAAGCGGTTCAGGATTTTTTTCATCCCGACCGTATCGTCATCGGTTGTGAGGATGAGAAGGCACGCGAGTACATGGAAGACGTGTACCGGGCATTGTATCTGATTCAGACGCCGTTCGTCTGGTGCAATCTTGAGACGGCGGAACTCATCAAGTACGCCAGTAACGCGTTTCTGGCCACGAAAATCACCTTCATCAACCAGATGGCAAATCTCGCGGAGGTCACCGGAGCAGATATTCATCTCATCGCCCGGAGTATGGGAATGGACGGCCGGATCAGCCCAAAGTTCCTCCACCCGGGTCCCGGGTACGGGGGCAGTTGTTTTCCGAAAGATACCCAGGCTGTTGCGGCAACCGGTGACGAATACGGCGTCGATATGAGCGTCATCAAAGAGGTGATCCGGGGAAACCGACGCCAGAAGGAAATTACCGCAGAGAAGTTTATCGCTCTTGCCGGGGGAGTTGCCGGCAAGACCATCGCGGTGCTGGGTCTTGCGTTCAAGGCGGAAACCGACGACGTACGGGAGTCCCCCGCTCTGGAGATTGTCTCCCGGCTGGTGCGGGAAGGAGCTGTCGTCCAGGCGTATGATCCGGAAGCGGCGGAGTCGTTCCGGAGCGTATTCCCCGGTTCGATCTGTTATTGCGAGGATGAGTTTGCGGCGCTCTCCGGCGCGGACGCGATGATTATCCTCACCGAATGGAATTCATTCCGAAACCTCGATCTGGAACGGACGGCGTCGGTCATGAAAGGCCGGGTGATTTTTGATGCGCGGAATCTGCTTGATCCCGAACGCGTCCGCCGGATGGGTTTTACGTACGCCGGCATCGGAAGGAGATAGATTGTGTTCACCAGAAACCTGCCGTTTACGCACGAGTTTATCGAAGAGCTTACCCGTGAGTATCCGACGCCGTTTCATATTTATGACGAGACGGCAATTCGCGAGAATGCACGGAATATCGCGCACGCGTTCGATTGGGTGACCGGAGGAACGTCCGGATACCGCAATTACTTCGCCGTAAAGGCGCTGCCCAATCCTCAGGTGATGACTATTGTCCGCGAAGAAGGGATGGGCTTTGACTGCAGCAGTTATGCCGAACTCGTTCTTGCCGAGCGTGTCGGCGCCCGGGGTGAAAAGATCATCTTTACCTCCAACGATACCCCCGCGTCGGAGTACGCAAAAGCGCTCGAGCTCGATGCGATCATCAACCTCGACGATATCAGTCACATCGACTATCTCCATCGTAATCTCCGGATGCCCGAGTTGATCTGTATGCGGTACAATCCCGGCCCGCTGAAAGAAGGGAACGCCATCATCGGCAAACCGGAAGAGGCAAAATACGGCTTTACGCGCGAACAGCTCTTCACCGGGTACGCTCGTGCCCGGGAGCTTGGTGCAAAACGGTTTGGTCTCCACACGATGGTTGCCAGCAACGAGTTGAACCCCGACTATTTCGTGGAAACGGCACAGCTGCTCTTTGAATTGGCGGTCGAGCTGAAAGAGCGCCTCGGAATCCGTATCGAGTTCGTGAATATCGGCGGAGGAATCGGTATCCCGTATCGTCCGGATCATCTTCCCGTCGATTTCGCGCGCGTCTCGAACGGTATCCGCCAGGCGTATGCGGCGACTATTGAACCGGCGGGACTCCACCCGATGGCGGTGGTATCCGAGAACGGTCGGGTCGTTACCGGTCCGTACGGCTATCTGGTTTCTCGTGTTATCCATATGAAGCACACCTACAAGGACTACGTCGGTCTTGACGCGCACATGGCAAACCTCATGCGCCCCGGAATGTACGGTGCGTACCATCACATCACGGTGATGGGAAAAGAGCATCTTCGGGCCGATCACACCTACGACGTCACCGGCAGCCTGTGCGAAAACAACGACAAGTTCGCGATTGATCGTGAGCTTCCGGAAATTGGCGTCGGTGACCTGGTTGTTATCCACGACACCGGCGCTCACGGACACGCGATGGGTTTCAACTATAACGGGAAGCTGCGTTCGGCGGAGTTACTGCTGCAGTCATGCGGAACGGTGCGGCCGATCAGACGGGCTGAAACGGTTGAGGATCTTTTTGCTACGATAATCTGGGAGTAGGACGAACGGGAAACACGGCGGTGCGCGGCTGAAAAGCCGTCTGGTCTGCCGCCCGATCCGCGAAAGCAGGTCCCGGCGTTGCGGTCAGACCGCTTTTGCCAGGATTCCCCGGATTGCGTGGCCCATTTTACGCTCGACGTCTTCCCGACAGAGTGCCGAGAGAATCTCTCTGCGGAAAAATTCGTTTCGTACGATGATTGCCAGAGACGAGAGGATTCGCAGGTAGTCGACGTGTTTGTCCGGGTGATTTGCCACGACAAACAGCAGGTGAACCGGTTGGCCGTCGGGCGAGCCGAACTCTATCCCGTTTCGTGAAACACCCAGAGCTACTCTGCTTTCATCGATGACCGGATCCCGGCCGTGGGCGATGGCTATACCGTGGCCGAAACCGGTCGTTTGTTCACGCTCGCGAGTAATAACGGCCTGGGTGAATTTCTTCAGGTTCAGATTGGGTATTGCGGAGAAGACGGTCGATCGGTCGACGGTCTCGCGGATCGCTTCATACTTGTCCCGGCTCTGGACGTCCCATACGACGCTGCCGGGCCCGAAATGCTCACAGTTCATGCCGGTTCGGTCCTGTCGTATAAATATCCGTCTATCGATTATGTGTCAATACACAAATTCAAAAATCAAACAGACGTCATAGTAAATATCGGTTGAACGGGAAGCGGAGATTAACGCAATCGAAGGGACCAGGCGGTTGTTTCTTCACCGGCTGTGCTTCCCGTGGCGCTTTCGGCAGTACGTTCCGGCCGGCGAATCCGGACGTCGCTCGCACCGGAAGCGGGGTCACCGCATACCCGGTACTGGTCCCCGAGGAGCGTTTCGGCCGTATAGGTCATTACAAACCGTCTGCCCGACGGGTCGTCAACAAACGGTGCAAGTTCGCTTCCGTGGGCCCAGTTCACGAACCATTCGACGTATCGGGTATTGTTGACGTGCAGATTCCGGTCAAGCGCGGTCGGTGGAACGGGTTTCCAGTCGTCGGCACACGAAGTTTCAAGAGGAGTGATTCGAGCAAAGTCCTGTTCCAGCGCGTGTTCGTCCGGGGTCGGGCGACCTTCCAGGTACTCGGCCGGGCGTACCGGACGCCCGCTCCGGGAATCCAATATTATCCACGAACTCGCGCCGGTGATAATCGGCTCGTCATTTCTCTCAATCACGTATTCACGCGTCGCAAAGAGACGATGGGTTCCGCTTGGCCACGTCCGGACCGTTATTCGTTCATTCCACCGGGGCATTCGGGCGACCTCGACGGTTATCCTGCTCAGGACCCAGTAGACGGGGATTTCGTCACCGACGAATGAAAAACCCAGAAGGTCCGCGTGTGTCCACGCCGCTTCCTGAAACAACGCGGCCATCCC
>JGI10211J34971_10001024_pt1 | contig 23396 bp, 28 predicted proteins | sample Etolagsediment_FD_34971 | JGI IMG/M metagenome (IMG submission 34971)
CATACTAAAGATATAACGTCCACGTTCATCTCTGTCTACTGGAAAAGGGGCATTGAGAACTTCACTATAAAAGACATCTCCTAAACTTCCAAATCCAGGTTTATTTGCGAGAAGATTAAAGACCTCTAAAGCACGAGTTTCTGTAGTAATAAAAGCAGTGTCCTTTACAAGAATCTGAACAGCCTGCATATCTATTCCTGATTCATTTCTAAATGATCCAGGTGAGCTAGATACTGTAACGCAGGCATCTGGTGAATCATCTAATTCATCAGCAAGAAACAAATCCGTGTCTACTACTAAAGTAGTTTGGGATGCAATATAGTCTACCAAGTCTAATATAAAACTCATTATAAAGCCTTTATCTTCCTTGCTATAAGGTTAAAATACTTTTCTCCATAGCGTGTCAACTTCGCCTGTACCCACTTCTTTCCCGATCCAGGCCAGCGAAATTTGTATGAAGTACCCCAACGACTAACACCTTCATGGACTGACGCAGCATAAGGTTTGTTTACTATTAAGGCACCTTCAAGTTCTTCACTAACTTTAGGAAACACCATCAATGGTGTAGATCCTGTGCCACCTGAATGAGATTCACCTGCAGATGTACTTACTAACTTACCATCAACAAATACAGACTCACTTGCTGCAAGACTTCCACTCCTTCGAGGAACCATAGGTGGCTTATGCAGAGTATCATCCATAAACTCAAGTACAGCTCTCCTCATGCCTTCCTTCGATGCCGCCTCAATCTTCTTTTGGGCAATAATCAATCCAATTTTAAGATCTTTAAAGTTGGTTACGAGCTTAATCAAGGTACACTTCCAAATGATTTGGTGTTTTTCCTAAGAACCGTGGATGATCAATTCGATAGACAGGCATCTTCACACCATCCACGATAACCTTATCCTGTTTCGTTATGTTAGCATCAGGTAACATAAACACCAGCGTCTTAGTTTCTAGATGAACACCACTTACATCCCTTGCAACGAGTGTCCGCTCAGTTATATATGCCTCTATATCCGGCACTTCGGTCTCAGTTATCTCACCACGAGAATGTGTAACCTTTACAATCGTTACAGTATGTCTTAAAAATTTTTTAATCGTGATCATGTAAGCCCACTTTGAACTTCGGTTTGACTAATGTAGTGTCATCCTCAGTAGCTTCTTTGAATTCTTTTAAAACTGAACCTGCCCAAGGATGACTTGAAGAACTCATTACTTCGTAGCGCTCTGCCATCATCTTATATCGATCATAAAGAACTGATAGTTTCTCTGTAAGTAAAGATAACTTATAGTCAACTCGCTTTGCCAACTTCGAGCAGATCAAGCGGCAACACATCGATACTCTCTTGAGAAACGATGTGCTATCCGCTTGAACAAGCTCAATTTCCTCATCTTCAAGAAGAGGATCAGTACTATCCGTATCTCCGATGTAGAGACGGATCTTATTCAACTCATCACTAAGCTTTGTGACATCATAACTAAACGTCATCTTAATCCCCTTCCATTCGTATTTTCACCGGGTGAAAATACAAGGTTTAAAACTTAACCTCTGATATCCGTAATAAAGATACCACAGTCAGCGGCAACCATTTTTTGGTCTTCATGAAGACTACCCTCAACTCGTGTACCTTCTATCTCCTTAATGTACCATTTCTTGATCGTTGTTTCCAGCCTGTCTCCAGCCTTACCACCAATACGAGGTCGATTCCATCTAAAGGTATAACCTCCAGAAGGTCTGCGCCTAGAAGGTCTTGGTGCAGCATAGACCAGCAAGGCAGAAGTTGAATCAAGAATAAACTCAAGAGTATCTTCGGTTGCATCACCTTCCTCATTGGGAGCATGCAATGCTCCTGCTACCAAGTATCTATCTATTTCAAAGAGACGTGCAAGCAGATCAGTTGTAATAGCTCCACCTATGGTATGCTTGTATCTGTCAACGACTGCAGCATTATTCTTCACGGTCTGATGGACTCTATCAGGAAGAACAAGCACGTTAGGCTTCATTCCCGTAAGTAACTTAACAGTAGCCTTCCAGTCCTCAATGTCTACAATAGGGTCCGAACCAGCTACATCCCAAGAAGTAAAGTCCACACCACCACCAGCTACTGTGCTAGTCCATACATCAGCAAAGTATTTGGCAGCCCAATCACGCTCTCTCCTGAGCCTTAGTTTTTCGATGACATATGCTGTCGCATCATCTTCAAGATCAAAGACATCATCCTGATTGTCAATGTCATCATCAGATATATCTGTATGAAAACCCCATCTATCACAGAAGTATTTCGCAGGATCATCTAGTTCATATCCTCCGCCAGCACTTGGAGTCAGCGGAGCTCGTTGTTTAGCTTCATCACGAAACCAATATCCCTTCTTATAAACAGGATAATAATCTGACCGATGATTCACGTTCACAACAGGAAATACTACATCTGCGATATACTCTGAGGGATCATTCAGATAAGCGATACCTAAATTAGACAAATAAGTATCTATATGTAAATCAGATCCAGTAGGTTGTGGCATATTTTAACACCTCCTTTTATTTATATTTAACTAGCTGCAGGCGCATATCCGAATTCCATCATAATACTGATAACTCTATCATCAGTACCTGCCTGCAAAGCAACACCAACATACCTCTCACCTTCTAAAGCAGTAACAATATCACCATTGACGTCGGGAGTAACTTTGTCCCATACATCAATATTATCTCCACAAACTGCTTTAGAAATTCCAACTCTGCGGATTTCAGCTGTACCATACTCTGCATCAGCTTCGGGCTTGTTCTGGAGAATTCCCACAGAGTCCTCATCAGCAGCTCCTGCAATGACACAGCCGAATTCACCAGATCCTGCTACTACACGGAATTGGCTATCTTCCATGTCTTCTTTTGCATCCAAGCTAAAATCATAGATTCTCTGTTCGACTGACATAGTTTATTTCCCCCCTTCTGTTTTTCTATATTCATTATAAAGTTCGGGATTATCATTAGCAGCCTTTCTCATTGCATCAGTTTTGTTCATACCACCCTCTACGAGCTTATCTGTAATCTCCTTCAACTTTAGATAAGCGCCACCAGCTTTACCTTCACCAGCCGCTCCAAGCTCTTCAAAGATTCCTGCAGCTTCTAATGCTTCACTGGTTTTTTCAAGCTGTTCAATATGAGCTTTAGCCATATCAGGATTTGTTTTCTCCAGAGCAAGAATGATCTCAACTTCTTTTTTCAAATCGCCTATAATCCCAATGTCCCTAACTTGGTTCTCCAACTCCAACTTCCTGCGACTATCTTTTTCTGCTGCTGCCTCTTTCTTGGCATCTGTCACATTCTTTTCAAGCTGGACAACTCTCTCTTGAAGCTCCCTAGAGCCATCGCTCTCTGAAAGCTCCGCCTCAACTTCCTTCCTGACTTCGGCACGATATTCATCAGTCATTTCCTTCCTGATGTCATCTTTACTCTGATTTCTTAAAGTGTCGATTTCAGTTCGGAGGTCTTGTGTTTCGGTCTTGAGAGCTTCTACATCACTTTCCGGAACGTATCCTAACTGAGAGAGCGCTTTGTCCCTCTCATCTGGTGATACATCCTTGAACAATGCGTCGAGTTTCTCTTTCAGACCCTCAACTTTACCTGGCATAATAACACCTCCTATAGAATTTGATGAAAGGGTCTTCACAACTTGATCCCACGATAGGACTTCATCAGCAAGACCCACATTTATTCCCTCATTTCCGAGGTAAGTCGCAGCTTCCGTATTTCGTACATCTCCCACTGAGATGCCTCTATTACGAGCAACTGTATCTACAAAAAGGCTGTAGACTTCATCTACTTTCGCCTGTACATCCATAATTGCTTCTTCAGAAATTTCCTTGTGTGGCGAGAAGTCATCCTTCTTTGCTCCTGCAAAAATGGATGTAAACTTCATACCTACTTTTTCGTTGTATTTGCTTTGATCAGTATGAACTGCAATAACTCCAATCGATCCAACTCCACCTACTCTAGGAACATATATCTTATCTGTAGCTGAAGCAATAACGTATGCTGCGGAATAAGCTATATCATTAACAGCAGCAACAATAGGTTTAGTTCCACGGGCATTATAAATTTCGTCTGCCAAATCAAAGACTCCAGAAACTTCACCACCAGGACTATCTATATCTAGTACAATCTTTTCTGCTTTAGGATCATTCAAAGCAGCTCTAAAGTCCTTTCCAATCTGTTCATATGTCGAAAGACCAGATAAAGTAGAAAGGCCTCTACTCCGATAGACTAAAGTATCATAAACTGGAACTATCGCAATCTTAGATTCATTTTCCTTCTTTGACCTTGAAGCAACATTAAGTTCAACTCCATTATCCTTTACGTCCAGTCCAATACGACCTCCTATAACATTAAGGATAATATTCAACTTGTCTGGAGTTATCATCAAAGGTGTATTTACTATTCTTGTCGCAAAACGTGTAAGGATGGCAGAATCACTTTCAATTCCTTCATTAAGTCCCTCACCAGGGCCTGGTCGTTCTTGTCTCCGCATTTTACCTCCACACTTTGGGCATTTCAACTCAGCACAGTGTGTATCCGATGACATTTTATATCCACACTTTATGCATTCGCAATTATACTTCCCTTCAGCTGCTTCAAGTTCTGACCTCTCTACAAGTGCATCTATTTTTTGAACTTCAGCAGCAGCCTCATAAGACCCCTTATGAGCTTTACAATGACTCTTAGCTTCACTTGCATTCCATGTCTTTTTTGGATAGCGATATGCCTGATCTTCAAACTTACTAGTAGCCTTTGATGTTCCACGAATGACAGAGTAAGTCTTTTTATAAGATTTACTTTTCCGTTTGATTCTAGCCCAAGGATCTTTGAAGTTTTTTGGATCTTTTAGTCTACATGAATATTCATTCTCATATGGCATGATTATTTATCACCTCCTTTAATATTTTAGCCATTTTATTCTTTGTCTTAATCTTTCACAAAACTTGATTGAAGCTCTTGCATCTTCAATACCAAATCCCTTACCATTTATAATTCGTTTATAACTTTCTGTATGTAAAGTTGAAATGTCAGGAAAGTCATATACTACATTATTAAATGTAAATGAACGTCTGACACGATCACTTTCAAGTGATAAAATAAAATCTATTTCTATTTTTTTAAAGGAGATTCTTCCACTTATAGTCCTATGTGTTCCTGAGTTTAAAAGTGTAAAGTTATAAGGTTCACCAAAGACGTAAATTAGATAGTCAAACAGATGAATTCCTATATTCGTTGTTAGACCTCCAGACTTTCCCTCATCACTCTTCCAACTATGGTCGTACCACCTTCCTCTCGGTGTAATATAAAGTACCGATCCTTTAGTGCTATTAGTAATTACATCCTTTGATATAAGTTCTATCAGTCTTAATTGTAATATAGTATATATCCTACCTTCTGATGCATCTTCAACTTTCTGTAATTCGTCTAGATTCCTTTCTGTAAGTGTTAAAGGCTTTTCACATATAACACTTGCTCCAATACGAAGCCCAAACCTGCAATGAGCATCATGTAAATAATTAGGTGAACAAACAACGACCCAATCAATTCCCTGATCTTCATATATAAATTTACTGCAAAACCGATCAAATCTCTCAAATTCTGTAAAGAAGGCGCAATCAGGAAAGTAGCTATCCAACACACCAACACTATCATGAGGATCTAATGCCGCCACCAACTTACCTCCAATTTCCTTAATTGCCTTCATATGCCGAGGTGCAACAAATCCTGCTGCTCCTATCATAGCAAAATTCATACCGTTAAGATGAGACATAATTATTTCATCCCTTTATTTCCAGTTTCTACCTTTTTTCTTGCAGTAGAGCTTGCTAAGAATTCTTCCTGTGGAACATTACCCCTTTTCTGAGCAGGAAATCCAAAATGTATTTCCTTTGTTGGCACATCTTTTGTTACTACTGCGCCAGCTCCTATTACAGCCTCTGCACCAATAGTTACTCCAGGCATCAGAATTGCACCAGAAGCTATTCTTGCTCCACGATGAATATGTATGCCTTTGACTATTGATGAATAGCCTCTACGATGAGCTATTCTCTTTGTAGTCATAAGCAGTACACGAGCACCAATATAAGTCTCATCTTCAATAATAGATTCACGTTCAATAAGTGCATAATAACCAATAAAGCAGTTATTACCTATTCGTACATCTTCCTCTATGACTGCTCCATGTTGTATCTCTGTGTCCTTACCTACCACAGCATTTTCAGTTTTTAAGATGTACTCATCCATATCACTACCTCATAATATATTAAAGTTGCAATTTTAATACCTCAAACATCTCAGCATATCCATTACTAGCCTGACTTCCACGAACTATTGCTAAACTTTCTACAAAGTTACTACCCCAATATGAACGTGAATATTGTGATTTAAAGCATGTTATCATCTTATGTTTCTTATTTAAATGTTTTCGTTTAATTTCTACATAACATGCATGTTTGGAAGCTATAACATTCAACAAACTTTCGTAACCCAATATTGATGCATACCGAAAAGCTCTTATGCCTTCTTTTCTTATAACACAATGATCCTGATGAATATCCGATGAGGAAGGCAATAAAACTAAGTCAGGATTAATTAGATCTTTCAAAGTTATTAATTGCTCTAAGATTTCCTGTCGATCCTCATTAAAATGTCTACATTTAAAATTAAATTTGTAGATATTCTGAGGATTTATCTCAAGTACTTTCATTGCAGCATCAATCTCACTTTTACTATAATCTTTATCATATCCCTCTGGGGCAGATTCCTCACAGAAAGAAAATACAACATAGAAAACATCCTTACCTTCTTCTAAGAATCGCATCAAAGTACCACTACAGCCTGTATCATCATCTCCATGTGGCCCTAAGAACAATATCCTTTTAAAATCTATTTTCATATATACTCCTGAAAGGTCTATAGGAATAAAACCTCAATCCCCACTTTCGCACGTAATCTCTAAAGTCATCAGTTTCCTCATCTTCTTCACCGTCAAACTCTAATCTATCAGCGTCAAATTTACACTTATTGACGCAAATAATTGGATAATCAACAACTATTGTTGGATTTATTCCATGATAGTTTGCTATCTTTTTGTATTTGTTAATTACATGACCTAAAGCATTTATTCTTTCTTTCTTAGATATAGGTGTCACTTTTCTAATGAACTTAGCAGGACTTCCTGCATATATGCTGTTAGCATCATCTAAATTTTTAGTTACAACACTTCCTGCCCCAATAACAATATTTTTATGGATATGTACTCCCATTAATATTGTAGAACGGTGTCCTACTATAACACCATCATCTATCATAACTCCCGCAAACTTAGCAGGGAATCCATCCAGAACAGACAGCCAATATCCATGAGTTATTACAGTCACTTCGGGACTCAAACCTACATCATTTCCAATAACAACAGGTTCAGCTATATTAATAACATTGTTATGAATAGTGCATCTGTTTCCTATTGAAAAGTTTGCAGTCGGATTGGTATAGCCACCTCCACCAACTCGTAATCCCGAACTATGATAAAGGTCATTACCTATAAATACATTACGACCTTTTATCTCAACATCATCACCTAATTTGCTCCGATCTCCAATATGAAAGATACCTTTCACATCAATATGGACATTTCGTCCAAATGATGCTGTCCCACTTATAGTTAGCACCTCAGCCTGTATAAATATATCCTTTGAACTATTTTTGTAAACTTCCATTTATAATTCCCTACATGTGGTATCCACCATTAACTCCAATAACTTGTCCTGTCATATATGATGCTTCTTCTGAGGCCAAAAACATCACTAATGAAGCCACCTCTTTAGGCTCACCTAATCTACCCATAGGAATACGACTCAATATCACATCTTGCAACTTCTGTGGAAGTCGTTTAATCATACCTACACTAATAAAGCCACTCGCTACTGCATTGACTGTTACATTTCTTTTAGAAAGCTCTAGAGCTACAGATTTAGTAAACCCTATCACACCAGCCTTTGCTGCTGCATAATTAGCTGCTCCTGCAGCTCCCATCTGACCTTGCACGGATACAATATTTATGATCCTACTAACTCTAGCTTTATCTAAGACTGCTCTAGTGCAGTTAAATACTCCATTCAGATTCACATCTATGACATTATTCCAAGTTATTCTGGCCATCCTCCATACTAGACTATCATCGAAATTACCTGCATTATTAATTAATACATCAATATTGTCAAATGTGGCTAATGCAGTTTTAATCATGCCATCAACCCACTCAAACTTAGTAATATCTACTTTTAAGGCTAAAGCATCTACACCAAGATTCTTTATAGTATTTTCTACATCTTTCAATAAACTGATATTCTCTTTACAGCAGAGAACTATATTTGCTCCTTCCTTAGCAAATGCTAAAGCTATAACCTTCCCGAGACCTCTGGAACTTCCAGTAACTAAAACAGTTTTACCTTTAAACCTTTTATTCAATTTTAAACTCCTAATTAAGTAACACGTTAAGAATTCTCTCTGCAACTTTACCATCCCAATACTTACTTTTAATAGATGTATGAGACCTTCTTCCAGACAAAATTGCATCAACCTCTCTAAGAAGTTTGTCCTTATCTATCCCAATTAAGGTATTCGTTCCATCAATCAAGGATTCAAAGTGTCCTGTAGCTGATAATAATGTAAAACAAGGTACGTCTAAAAAACTAGAATCTACCTGCAAACCTCCTGAATCAGTTATAAGAAATTTGGCATTCTTTAAGAGCCCTATAAATTTAAGATAGCCAACAGGTGAACATACACTAAGAGGTCTCAAGTATTTCTTATATCCAAACAGCTTAATCCTATTTAAAGTTCTCGGATGAATTGGAAAGATAATATTAATGTTCTCTGCAACTTTTCCTATAGCTTCCAAAATCTTTTTTAGTCTATTAGGATCGTCTACATTTTCTGCTCTATGCAAGGTTAGTAATGCATGATCCTTTTGCATCTGTACTTCTATTTTAGGTAATTTATGTATCAACGTATCTATCATTATATTCCCAACAACATAACATTGTGTAGATGCTTTACTTTCAGAAATTAAATACTTTCGATCCGTTTCCGTAAGACAAAAGAGGTAGTCAGAAATTGTATCTGTCAAAACTCTATTTACTTCTTCTGATGTCTTATCATAAAGTCTATTACCAGCTTCAACATGAGCTAACTTAATGTCCTTCATCTTTGCAACTACTAAAGCACAAGCCAAAGTAGAATTAACATCACCTAGAACAACAACAATATCAGGCTTTTCCTTTATACAATAATTCTCAAATTTCCTCATAATCTCTGCTGTCTGATATGCATGCGATTTAGAACCAACTTCAAAGTTGAAATCTGGTTCTTGTATATCGAGATCTTTAAGAAAGATTCGAGACATTTTATCATGGTAGTGCTGTCCTGTATGAACCAAATCAAATTTTACATTCTTATCGTTCCTCTCTTTAAGCTGCCAAATAAGAGGAGCAACTTTAATCATATTAGGTCGTGTACCTACAACAAGTGTTAATTTCATTCTGGTAAAAACTCCTTTATATGAAGAGGTATATATTTAATGCTCTTCTTGAGACGATCTAATATATCACTTGGTATAGTTTCTCTAATATCAAAAGGACACGGTACAAGTGGATAATACTTTTTAGACTTATGAATATTATTAAAGATGTGACTCCTTCTAGATATATTACCAAAACCATGTGCACTTATTCCATACTTCCACATATCACTAAGATCTCTAATTATCACCAAATCAGGTTCTGCTTCCATAACCGCTCTCCGAAATACTCCATCGACGTTCTTTTTCGCAGATACCATATTAAGTCGAGCCTTCCTTATTACATTAGCAGAAACCGCTACACTTCCAATATCTCCTCTAGGTGGATTCATAGCCAGCAGTGCTTCTGGATCACCTATTATAGATTCATCTTTCTCAATACTATAAACGATAAATGAAACTGGAACAAACCAATGACCTTCTGGATGCTCCTCATATAAAGAGTATAAGGTCGTCATCCTTTGAGGAGCCGAGAATATATCCGCAGCATCTCTAAAAACAAGAGTTGAAGAATCACTTATCTGTTCGAGTAGGAGCTTCCACTTAGCACCTAATGGTATCCAATCTATTAAGGGTATATATTTCAAACTTACACATCCTACTTCCTCTAATCGCTTACGATACTCCATAACATTTTCTTCACCAAAACTTTCACATCTAGTCTCCTCAGCAATTATAAGTTCCCATTCAACATTGACATCTTGCTGTCTACACCAACCCTCCATAGTCAGCCAAGCTATATATTTGGCTCGAAACATAGGAATAAGAACAGATGCTTTGATCATAATAATTCATCCTCAGGTACTATTTTTATATATTTAGCAGGTGAACCATACCAGCACTCCAAAGGAGGTATATTCTTTGTTACTACAGAACCTGCACCTATTTGAGCATTCTCGCCTATTTCAACTCCAGGCATAACTAAAGTTCTAGCACCTATTCGTGCAGCTCGTCTAATCATAGGACCTTTAAGTTCTAAAGGAAAATTTCTGCCATGTTTAATCTGATGCGTATTTATACAACAGAAGCAAGGCCCAATGAATATATCCTCCTCAAAAACAGCATGACTTGTAATGTGACTTTGGTCATGAATTGTAGTTCTGTCCCCGATGATTGTATCACCTTCACATACAGATGAATGTCCTATCATACAATTTTGTCCTATTATAGTACGTGAACGTAGAATAACATTATGTCCTATGAGAGTATTATCTCCAATTACACAATCCTCATCAATAACAACATTCGTACCCAATCGAACATTCTCTCCAAACTTTACAGAGGGATGTATGAGCCCATACTGACCCAAAAGGTTTTCATATGGAAGTTCATAAAGATTACTCTTCATCTATCAATCTTCCTACTATATCCTTAAATTGAAGTGATCTATTTATGTCGCTATGATTCTCTTGAACGAATTTCATAGCATTTTCTCTCATTTTAGTGTAATTTTCCGGATGATTTAAAACTTCTTTTATCTGCCTAATTACATTCTTTCTCGTAATAGGAATATAATGAATATTAGGTTCAAATCCCAATATATCAAGCTCTTCTTTCCTTTCAGCCAGTAATAATGTACCTGCTGCAGGAATTTCAAAGTACTTTGATACTATACCACCGAACATTCCTGATGTTGCGATGGCACAAAAGTAATTATTAAGAAATTTCGGATACTCCTCAAAAGGAACAGCAGCTCGGCCTTTAATATCAACTAACTCAGAAATCCCATTTACATTCTCTTTCCAAAGTTCCTTAATGTACTTTCTAAAAGGATAATAGTAATTTACATGCCCCGATATCAGACATTTCATTTTAGGTTTCAGATTTACCTGCAAATCCGCATAACTTTCGTAAGGATAAAAACATCCGGAAAAAAGTTTATACTTAGAAAGATATTGTGGATACCATTTTACAAACTTTTCATAAAATCCTCCCATAATTATATCACATCTCTCAAACATTAACTTTTTATTCTTCTCACATTCCCTATTATAATGACATTGTAAATCCCCAAAGTAGGATATAAGTTTCGTATCCGAATCAAGTACACCTGGAATCATCTTAGATCTATTATGATAAGGTACTGCATAAATAATTGCTACATCTAATCCTTTCAAATTAGGCTTATCTGTATATATAAGAGGAATATTACAGAGCTTTTCTATTCTATCAAACAGGACTTTAGATACCATACTAAGCCCCATTTTATATCTTCTCTTATAAAATGTAGGTATTATAATTGCGCCTCTCAATGTTTAGCCACCGATTCAAAAGGTTTACGTTTACCTACATACATCTTAAGTGAGGATTTCTTAGCATATGTCATAACACCTTCATTAGGATCAATTAAGTCATTTTTAATACAATGCTCATACAACTTTGTTCCCGGAAAAGGGTAGAACCAGGTAACCTGTATATAATCAGGATCTGCTTCCTTATTAAGTTTTATAGTAGCCTGTGCACGTTTTTCTTCTCCAGGAAAAGGCCACCCTACCATATTAAATGATGCAGTCTTTATACCTCGTGCTTTCAGCAACTTAAATGCAGATATAATCTGTGCATTCGTCATAAATCGACTCAAATGCTTCTTCCTAAAAGCTTCATCCCCACACTCCAATCCCATCGCAACATACTTACATCCAGTAGCAGAAAGATGGTCAGCCATTTCTTTGTCAATGCTTTCCACCCTGCCCATACATCCATAAGGCTTACCTAACTTACTGACAGCAGCAAATAGCTCCATCGCATACTCTCGATTGGAGAATATCATATCATCCCCAAAGTAATATAACCTGAATTTATAATTATGTTTCAAAAAATCAAGTTCGTCTATAACCTGCTCAACTGGACGTGTGCGTACATATGCCTTCTTATACAACTTCAAATAAGCTGCATTGCAACAATAACTACAAGCATAGGGACATCCACGAGTTGCATTCACATAAAGAAATCCACCACGATCTATTATTCCTGTAAACTTCTCCCAGGGAAATTTCGGTAGCGCTGATAAATCCTCTGGAGGTCTAACAGGATTGGCAACTATTTTGCCATCTCTTCTAAACACCAAATTGTTTACATTATATAACGATTCCTTACCAAAGTTATCCAAAAACTCATTAACAAATGATTCACCTTCTCCAATGCATAAATAATCAATCTCCGGATATTGTGCTAACAGCGATGGACCAACTACTGTAGGATGCACACCTCCAACCAGAATTGGTGTATCCTCCTGTGCCTTAAGAGCATGTACAACTTGCTTTACATAAGGAAATGATAATGTCATACTAGAGATCATCACAATGTCAAAATGCCCTTTTATTTGTTTAGGTAGTACTCTCAACAGCTTGTAAGATGAGTTAAAAAATTGTTTCTTACCTTTTATAGAAGCATATACATAACCTGCTCCACGACCTACCGCTCCATCTATATAAATAAATGCTATCTTCAAAGTTCCTCCTCACAAATGAAGCGTCCGTTACAGAGTATCACATTACTATCTACATGTTCAATCTCCTTGGTCTTCACTTTGTACCTCTCATTATATATCTACTTAAAAGAATAATAACGATACAACAGATTGACCATGTATAAAAAACCTCATTCCATCCTACTTTCAGTATGAATGGTACAATAACTCCTGTCAGCATAGCTCCAATATATCCCATACCATCTATCGTTCCCGTAGAAGAGGCTGTAATTTTTCTATCTATATATCTGCCAGGAACAGTAGTTACGAAAAATACATGAGGCCCATAGAGAAAAAAGCCAGAAGCAACTATTAATACACTTGATAAAAATCCCACTGTAAATGGATACAAACCTATTACTATCATTAATCCTATCATATATAATATTGTCAATACCTCTTTACTTTTGCCAAACTTGTTATAAAGCAAAGTTCCGATACATCCAGCAACAGGAATCAAAAATATCTTTAGTCCAACTTTAGCAATACTCAGATTATGAACTTCAAACAAGTATAGAGGCACCCAAACAATTACTCCATACCTTACAAAGTTCAATATAGCTAAAGCTGTACCAGCTAATATTACTGGTAAAATAAGAGTTTTCTTTATCTGCTGGGAAGTAGTTCTTTTTGTCCGTGGTATGTCAGGTTTATTAATCTGTAATGTTATACCTCTTAAGAACATTATTATCGCAGCAAACCAGAAGCCCCACTGCCATCCAAGATAATGTATTACAAATCCAGTAATTAACCATGCTACTGAATTTCCTACTTGGTAAGATGTTCCAAGAATAGTAGTAGCTTTCTCTTTTTCTTTAATATGGATAGTAGAAGTTGCTCTCACACAGGATGACCAGCCCATCGACTGGAAGAACCCATCCATCATCTCTCCAAAGAACAATATGAAGAATAACCCTCCGGAGAAGCCCAGAATGGTATTCATCATTGCCGACAGCATCAATCCAAGACTCATATAGGTGAAAGGATTGAACCTCTCCGAAAAGAAACCATGCAGAAACTGCCCCACCGCATAGGCGAACAAAAAGGCACTCGCTACTGCTCCCAACTGGTGCTTCGACAGACCATAGCTGACAATCAGCAGAGGGATGATCAATGACAGGTTGACCTTCCCGAAATAGTATGTTGCATATGAAGTCCACAAGTTTGCGAAGTTTCTATTAATCCACTTCATTTTTAATCTCCTCTTTAATCTTAGTTGAAGATTGTCCTTGATAGTATGGCATAACTACCATCCGTCCATCAAGGGATTTCATTAATGACTTACCATGAGCACGAAGTTTTTCGCTATGACTTGTACTTTCTACTAAAATATCCGCATTAACCATTTTAACGTTATCATGTGGTGCATAAGCTTCTTGGGGAATAGCAGAGTCAACACATTCTAATGCACTTATTAAAGCCAACCGTTCCGTAAACGGTATAATAGGTCGAGGCTTCTTTTCCATTACTGCCTCATCTGTCAATACACCAACGATTAACTTATCACCTAATGCCTTTGCATTGAGTAAGTGTCTCAAATGTCCATAATGCAGAATGTCCCCAACTACATATGCATAAACAATAATCATAATTGATTTTCTGTCCTCATAACCTTCGGCCATAAATCACCTTCAGGCCCACAACGACTATCCAGCCAAGTATCTATTTCAAGCTTCGAAGAATCTGTACCAAACTTCTCTATCCTCCATTTATCATGACTATATCTAGGTACCATCCAATCCTTACCATAGTGACAGACTATATAATCCATTATATTATTTGGCATCGGATAAATTTCATCTAAAAAGTCTACCATTCGAGTCTTATTAAACCATCTAGCTCTCTCAACAAACTTTATACCAGGAGTAGTACGAGGATAGGATTCATAAAAGTAGCCTTTTTTATGATACAACCACAGATTGAGATTAACATTTCTTCTACCATATACAAAATCCTGCTTTGAGTTTCTAATTACAAAGCCAGCTTCCTTAAATCCTGTATAAATGAGCTTCCACTCCGAATCAGTTATCTCCTGAAAGATTGCAACATCTACATCTGTATCCCAACTCATAATGTCTTTTTGTCGTACATATCCTAATACGATACCATCTATAATGACCCAAGGAACTCTTGCCCGATTAAATACGTCTTTACAGACAGCTAAGTCAGAGGCTATAAGATCTCTTTTAGATTCTAAAGGCTTGGAAATAACTACCTCTTCTTTCTCTACTTCTTCCTTCCTCCCATCTAAAATATCCTTCAATCTCTGACCTATAACTTTATAACTATGCTTCTCCTCAACCCACCGACGTGCTTTATGTTTCATAGTAAGTAATTCACTGCGATCCATTGTGAGAAGTTTCTTCAATATCTTCTTTAATTCATTGTCCGTATTCGCAACTATCAATCCATGTTCACCATACTCCTTTTTGTACTTTTTTTCAAAAAGGAAGTTGGTTATAGTTATGCATCCCAAAGCACATGCCTCTAAAGCTGTTATACTCCAATCATGTTTATTTGTACCTTTCTCTACACCTTGACTAAGAGATTCTATATAAATGTCACACTCTGACATTCTCTGTAGATTCTCTTTCCAAGGTATTTGCGATGATTCACCAACCCTAAACTCAAAGCGATCTTTTAATTCACTCATCTCAAGAGAATCCATTACAAACTCAATCAAAGGAGTTCCTTTCGTAAGAGACCTTTTAAAACCTCCTTGATGACTAGTAAAATGCCCAATAATAATCTTATCCTCAGACTCGAAAGAGTACTTTGGCTTAATTCTTTTAGTATCAACAGGAGGCAACAGCCAATATTCATTCTTAGCACCTTTATTTAGAAGCTCACCTGTCTGCACCAAACTTAGGTCAACTTTATCATTAAATACTTTATTCATCCCTACGGGATTCTTTCTATAATTTGTTCCTCCATGAAATACTACATACTTCTTGTCCTTCAGCAAATCATAAGGAAGCTCCTGATAAGATGAATGCATCCATACAATGATGGAAGACCTCATTGCTGCCTCTGCAAGATCCCTCGCAAGATACTTATCCTTATAGCTATATATAATACTTTGCTCAGATTCATCCTTCCACAAAAGAGGCTGAGTAGATATTGCAACAGCATTGACACCAACAGACTTTAAACTTTCTGCAAGAGTGTATCCAAGAGATGCCCAATCCTTTATTGACAGAAACAGAACGTCTATATGTTTAGGCATTCCTTCAATAGGTCTTGGTGGTTTATGTTTTATAACTGGCGGAGGCAATTTAAGGTATTTATCTATATGAAACTTAGCTCTATTCTTACCATATTTACGAACCTTTCTGGATCTTACTTTCATAGGCAACTTTTTAAATTCTATATCCAAAGATTCCTTTCGTCTCTCTCTTTGGGCAAGTACTTGTTCTCTATGTTCCTTCCGATTCTTAAGTTTCTGCTTTCTAGATATTATCATGCTTTATATCTCTCCTTATTCATTTATCAACTCAAAATGAGGTAGATCATTAAATTTTTGATTCCTTACATAAGTATCCATATCCCAATCGCCTCCCCATCTGATAGGAATTTTCTTCTCTCTTGCTATCTCTATTACTATACCTGCAAAATAATACCAACGAAATAGATACTTCTTTTCCCACCTTATATGAGGCTTTTCTGCATAATAAGGAGCAACATCTACGGCCATTGAAGGCATCTTATTATGCATGCTATCAGGCCATCTACATCTTGATCTGCCCCATTCAAACAACTGATCTTGCCTCGCCTTATCTCTATGACCTTCAAGAATAGAGCAATCGAAGACCATAATGACTTCAGTAAATAGCTCCTGCAATAAGGGATGGCAGGTATTTAGTTTCTCTTTCGATATTTTCCCATATTCTGGCATTTGTCTCCTTTATAATTTCAGCCGTTGAAAATACAAAGCTTTATGTCCTTGCCTCCGAATATTCAGTAAGCCTCGCATATCGTTTCAAATAATTCCTAAGCTCATCGTTAAGAGCTATTGCCTCGACACCAATTAACTTAGCAACATAGTCGGCCATATCACGTATAGCCTGTCTCCTAATAGGTGTATGAACAATATAAGGTAGAGGTCCTGACTTCCCATTCAATCTGAATAAAAGGTCTACTGCCTGACGATTAAATGCTCCAGCAATGTAATCTGCAAATCCTTCAAGACTTACATAAAACATATCAATAAGCTCTTTTGCCAAAGCATACGACCCTGTACGCTCCATTCCAAGCATTATAAACTGAGCAAGCATAGAAATAGCTATCTCCTTAGCATAGCGATTAATTATTGCTGAGACATCAACTTGCTTTGCTCCTGGAGACGAAACTAACTTAAATTCCCATCCATGTGGTAACAAGATTCCATCCTGTTCATCAACACGGATATTTGAGAGTATCTTTTTAGCCCAATTTATAGCAACCTCATTCTCATCACCTTCTGTTTTCATTCCCTCAGGCAACGTTATTGTAGGAATGCCAACTAAGTCACGTTCAGCCCCAATAGCTTCAATCTCTTCAAGACCTTTACGAAAGTACCAACTTCTATAGGCATTCCGCAAAATTGACCGTCCCTCTGGATTATTTGCCCTGCTTTCTGTTCGCAATAGAATGCTCTTCCTCAAAGGAATATACTTAAGATCAAAACTAGGAGGTGGTCGCTGCCAGATACCTACTGTCTCACCATTATCTAGCATTTCCCACCTTTCAAGAGATGACTGTGCACGAAGTGGTATCTTCTTCCATACAACTTTTCCATCTTTACGAAGTGTAAAGACCTGCTCAAACCATGCCCATCCATAGATGAACATACTCATAGCCTCGGAAATAAAATCCGACCACATATGAGTCATACTACGCATATTCTCCTCTAAGAATTGTGCGTCCTCATCATCTTTAATTTTCCTGTTTGGATCTGCAGGCTTCACTGTCCAACGAGTTTCACGAATGATCTGCCGTATTGCATGAAGACAAGCTCCGACGATGGAATCATTGTCCGACATCTCACGATAGACCTTAATGCCCTGTGAACCTCGCAACTGAACAAGAAACTCATCTGTTACATATCCAAGGTATGACCAATTCAATCCAGACTTACCAATTTCTGTGCGATACAAACCTGATGGCTTCTTCACCTTCGGTGCTTTTTTCTTTTTCCTAGCCATGTAATCCACTCCATCTTGATTGTCTTCTACCAAAATTACGACGTCCCATAGACCAGATTGGTTCTTTCTTAAGATCTTTATTTACTTCAAGAACGCCTGCAGGTACAACATAAGCAGGTATATAACTTCCACAAAGGTCAGAATCGAGAAATGAATACATCAAAGCATCAAAGTAATCAGGCGACTTCATTGAGCGTGCCAGCATATCCTCCTTAGACTCTATTTTAATCTTCAAAGTTGGTGTTGGCTTTACTCTAATATCACCTAGCTCAACAATGACCCGATCAGGCCACTTTTCACACCACAACTTAGGAATTAATTCACGAAGTTCCCAACAACCTTGAGCTCTAATGTTAATGTACCTTTCGGGCTGTCCAGCTGTAGCAGCACCTATAACAGGTACAATCATATCTCCATAGATAAGTTTAAGATCATCATAAACACCTGCTCCAATTCCAATAGCGTCAACCTTCACTTTTGTAGGCTTAAATTCATTAATATATTCTCCGACCCATTTAACAATCTCAGGTGTATCAGTAACTAATCCTTTCTTAAAGCGTTCATCCCAATGTAATACATTAAGTCCTTGACGTATACAGAGAACACTTGCAGCATGAGATCTTCCAACATCAAGCCCAAATTCAATAGGAAAACCCTCTACTGAATTCTTTGAGTTATTCTCCATAACGTCTATGAAATCAGGTGGAATAAGAGTATACTCATCAGCCTCCGGAAACTCTCCCAGAACTTTAATTCCAAAGATGGGATGATCCTTACCGTAACGTGACATCATCATTTCAATGTACCGTTCGCTGACCCGTGGAGAATTATAACACGAAACATGCATCAGCTCATAAAACTTTCTCATCTCTGGTTTATAGAATATATCATGAAAGAATCCCTTTGTTCTTGTTGGATTTCCTGCGAGAAAGGCATATGCGCCGCCACCTGTAAGTGCACCTTCAACAGCAGGATAGACAGAATCTTGTACTCCACTAGCCTCATCAATCAGAAAAAGTAGATCTTTCTCTGCGTGAAAGCCCTGGAGCCCTTCCACCACATCACTTCCTGGTTTCACCTGTGCTGTTCGAGCAACAGCATACCATTCAGGTTCGTGTCCCCTGACAGCAACCTTTGTTTGAGTCCAGATCAACAGTTTATTTAGGAAAGGGCTTCGATTAATCCACTTAAAGTGTTCTGCCCAAAGAACATCAAAGAGCTGATGCTGTGATGGTGCAGTTGATGGAACTTTGGCATATGGTCTAGTAGAAAGGAACCAAAGTGTAGCTGCACTCATCAAAAAAGTATTATGCTCTATTGTATCAGAAAAGAAAGTGTGATCTCCAGGTACAGATATACTATAAGTTTCCCTCGGCCCAATCTCCTGAATATCAGTTACTTTATCATCTCCAGAGTTTTTCTCACTGTTTCTTACTCTCTTAGATGCTGCGGCTTTTACCTCCTGAACAGTTTCTTCTTTACCATATATACCAATATTATTAATAAACTCCAGCAAATTATACTTAGAATACATTCCTAGATTCCAAGATATATAAGGACGGTTGTTATCATATCTTAAGTATTGCATCTTCGCTTTTACAGTAGCCATAATCCCAAAACGCCTCAACAACCTTTGTATATCTCGTACTAAATTATAAGAGATGCTATCATATTCGATTCTCGCAGCATTTTTTGGATCATTCTTTTTAACAAAGGCATATCCGTCAGTAGAAAATAAACGTGAAAGAAACAAAGCAACCTTTTCATTACTCATCATAAAAACTTGAGTTGGAATTTGCTTCGTCTTAGCTTTATGCCCAATAAAATGGTCATACTTACTGAAAATATCCCTAAAAAGACCTCTATTTACAATACGATAGTCATAAGGTCTATGACCGCTATGGAGTTCACATCCTATATTTTCAATGCATGTCCTAAACTCTTTTAATTGTTTGTTAGGCTTCTGTGTAAAGGTAAAAGCTTTCGTTGAGCCGTCACCAATCATATATGCCAAGACCTTTAACTCATCATCACTGATACTATAATTAGTACCTTTGAAAGGTAGCTCAACAGGAGATACTAAACAATCGTCTATATTTAACTCAGATGCATTTTTCCATCCCATAGTTGTAAGAAAAGGATGATTCGCTGTCCTAACATATTTTCTACCAGCCTTCGTAAAAATTAGATAACAAGGTTCAACTCCGTTCGGTTCGATATAGGCTAATGCGGGTTTAAGATTTCCGTCCAAAATAGGTACAAACTTATCACACAAAGCCTCAATTCGATGATAGATACCATTAGCATCAGGAATCTCACTTCCTTTAGCAAGGCATTTGCCTACTCCACTTCCTGATCGTATCGCAAGGAAATGATGCTTGGCCAGATTCCATAGAGCTTTTCTCTGCCAATCATCTAACTCCGTCTGCATAACTTCTAGAACGAAATCAACAGGATTGTCATGATAGTGATTAATTAAGTTAATTAGTTCTTGAGACATGATTCATTATTTCTCTGAAATTATAGTTAAATAAGTGTCCATTTTTCCTTCTTCCAACCTTCGATCGGTATAATTACCATTCCCTGATCTGTCTTTACATAAATCCACTTTATATCGTAATCTTCAATCTCACCTTCAACTCCACGAATTCTCACTTTGCTTTTAAGCCCAAATTGTTCATTCATTCTAAATTTCAGATAACCTACTATCCTTAGTATAAAACTCTTTAGCATTAAAAGAATGATTCCAGCAGCTACAAGTTTGACTAGAAGCCAAAGCATCTGACCTTCTATTTGATCAATTATGTTCAAAATAAGTTGTTCATTCATGAATAGTGCCTTCCTATATTCTTATCCCCTCAAGGAAATTCTTGTACCAAACCAGCTTGAGATAACTAACTCACAGGATAGTCTTACCCCAGTGAGAGTTGCGTTGTCCATATCTATCTGCTCTAGTAGGATCATAACTGCCATAACAGAAAGTACAATGAAAGAAAATATAACTCCTATAGGTCTGATAGAAGCTCTTAAATTGCTTACCCATCTGTCAATTTCTCCTATCACATCACGATTGAAAAAATCAACCTTTGCTTTAGTATAACTGGATAATGCTTCAATATAAGGCCCTAAAGCTTCCGGCTTAACTGTGGCAAGTGTTCCCATCGTTCTTTCTGGTGTATCTTCCTCACCTTTAATAAATTTCTTCTTAATAAAATCAAATGCTGGTGGCACAATCAATCCACCTAATGTGACTATAAGATCAACTAATGGAAACATTTTTCACCTCCTATTCAAGACTTCAAAGTTTTAGGATATAGATTACTCTGTCCTTCTACTTCCTAATTCCGTCTCAACCTTTCCAAGTTGATTACAGATATTCTTTTCTACCATATCCATTTTGTCCGTAACATTTCTCACCATAAGATCGATCTTTTGCTCTATCCTCTTTTGAGTTGCATCACAAGTATCCTCATAAATTACACCATCCAACTTTCTCTCTAATATACTATCGAGTTCTTTTCGTGGAACTTCTTTCTGTTTAGATCCTTTTTTATTGTTCATAGATCTCAAAATTATACTCCCGCTCATAACAATGAAGGATGACGCAGGTATCGCAATAGTAATAGCAAGAGGCCATTCCATTATGCTGCACCTCCCCTGTAAATGTAAAAGAGCCCTTCTAAGGAAAGAGAGGGAGAGGGGGAAAAGAGAGGGAGAGGAAAAGGACCAGATTGGGAGATGCTCTCCATAAAATTATGCATTACTAACCTCCATAATAAGTTCGTCTGATTCAGGAAGTTGCTTCTCTTTTGGCGTCACATCAAGGGGTTTTAGTCTATTTCTTTGATTATGTGCCTCTACAATAAGTTCAGCCAAGTCCAGTATTTTATCAATCTTAGTTGGAGCTTTTTTGTTTGTTCGATCAAGAATGTCCCAAGCTGACTTCATTCGGAGGCCTCGGTCAGCATCTTCATCTTTCATTGTGTCTACGTTAAACTGAGCTGCATCTGCTGATGCCTCCTCAAGAATCTGCATTGCGTCCTGCCGTGAGTCTAAAAACCTTTTCTCGGTTTCGTACTCAAGCTCAGCCAGTGCACTCATAAATAATGGATCAGAAAGCCAGTTTTGTACTGTCCCGTAAGATACACCCAATTCTTCGGATATTTCTTTTGGAGTCTCTGCTGTTATCATTCTCCTCATTGCTTCCCGCATTCTCGGAGTTAGCTTTTTCAGCATACTTTTTATTTAACCTCTCAACTAATTTTTCAAGATCACACTTCATAAAACTTCCTTTATAAGCTCTTTATCTTCATCATTACATCCACTTCCCATTTATTTCCAAGGGATGTACCTATCTTGAAAGTAATTTTATAAGGTGATACACTTGCAGTTCCAGCACGAACTTTTATTTCTAATCTTGTACCTGATACGGCTATAGTAGTTTGATCCAGTACTGTAGTAGATACATCAGTACCATCTTTATCCTCTGCGACCACAGAAGATGTTACTAAGTCAGCCGTTTCACCAGTCTCTTTATTATCTATAAAGTCACCCCAGATAGAAAATTCCTCCCAAGGTTGCTTCTCAAATATTTCAGGAACAAACATTTTTCACCCTTGTAAATACTGTTTGACGGTACGGAGTACCAAAAACTGTGTCTCTTATAGTCTTGAACACTTGTTGCCTTTTAGGTGAAACAAAGATTTTGATCTCTTCTCTTTTAAAAATTACTTTCACATCCTTTTAAATATCCGTTGAACAAAAGTTCTTTTAAATATACAGACAGCTTCTTCTATTGCCGCAATGATCTTACCTGGCCATGAGTACTTCGGCCATGATGCTAAAGGCCACGAGTATTTCGGTGTATCTCCAAACTCAAGAAATTCCATTATGAACCATCTAATGTAACAGCAGAACGGTCTCCATTAGTATCTACTGTCATGTCTATTCTGTCTTTACTGTCTGCAAGATCTCTAAATTTGATATCTGTTGTGCCTCCACCACTTGCTTTACCTGCCATACGGGCGAGAAAAATTCTCAGCATTTGCTCGAATGTAATTGTTCCTTCGATGACTGCTGTAAGAATATCATTAACTGATACATTATTCAATGCTGCGACTGTTG